>ERZ808252.674-NODE-674-length-30684-cov-4.631134_pt1 | contig 30684 bp, 22 predicted proteins | sample MGYA00521242_ERZ808252 | MGnify/ENA primary metagenome ERZ808252 (study PRJEB31516, sample SAMN03275581) | gut metagenome | biome: mammalia-associated habitat; material: feces | host: Papio cynocephalus | place: Kenya | collected 2012-08-07 ...
TATTGTTGCACAAAAATGGAGGGATGACAATGTACGGACTATGGAGCGGTTACTTATATGTTGAAAAATAAAATAACTCATGCTACAATATTTTTTATAAAAGTGTAACTATTCAGGATCAATGTATGGAAATCAATAAATCGTCGTGCTTGCACGTAAGAGGCTCTGATTTCCATACATTTAGATCCTAATAGGGCTCCCCTCCCCCTATGAGCATTTTTAGCCTTGTCAAAGGCGGGAAAGAACACAAAGTGTTTGAAATGCGAATGTGCGGGGAGGGGTGTCCTGAATAGTTACATAAAAGTTACATTTGCAGAAAAAAAGGAGGTTCCCTATGCCAACATTTATTCCGCCCTATCTTGGTGAACAGATCAAAAGTAATGCTGAAAGAAAGATGTATGATGTCTTGCAGCAATTACAATTGAAAAATGCGTATGTTCTTCATTCGCTTGGTCTTCCAAAACACAAACATAAGATCTATGGCGAGATTGATTTTGTAGTCGTGTGTGAACGTGGTGTTGCGTGTCTGGAGATTAAGGGCGGGCGTGTAGAATGCCGTGAGGGACGTTGGATTTTTACGGATCGATATGGTGTGGAGCACGAGAAAGCCGAAGGACCATTTGCACAGGTAAAAGATAATATGTTTAGTCTGCGTGAATTGTTGCAGAAGAGGTTTTCAAAAAATCCACACATGAAAAATGTGCTGCTGGCTTGCGGTGTTGTATTTCCGGATATTACATTTCACTCGACATCGCAGGAAATTATTTCAGAAATTGTCTATGATCAGACGGTGTCGGACATTTCAGATTATATGAATCAGGTGTTTGATTATTGGGAGGAGAGACAGCACCGCCAGCCGAGTAAATTGTCGCCGACAGATATAAAAGAAATCGTGCAGTATCTGAGAGGGGATTTTTGTTTTGTACCGTCTTTGGGAGACCGATTGGAGCAGGTGGAGAAAAAATTAGTTCGTCTGACAGCAGAGCAGGTGATGGTGATGGATGGGCTGTCGCAAAATGATCATTTGCTAATTGAAGGAAATGCGGGCACCGGAAAGACACTTTTGGCTGTTGTGTTTGCAAGAAAGCAGGCATTGCAGGGGAAAAAAGTGTTGTATCTTACCTATAACAAAAATCTTTCCCATAACATGGAAAAACAATTAGAAGGTGTGCCAAATCTGAAAAGTATTAATTTGCATGCTTTATTTACCGAGTATGTGCCATTTGACATGGCTAAGATGCAGGAAAATATGCAGGAATATTTTGCAAAGATATTACCGGAGCAGTTTTTTGAATATTTGGGCTGCCTGACTTCGGATGAATTACAGGCGATACAATACGACCAGATTGTGGTGGATGAAGGGCAGGATATCATAAAACCGTTATATCTGTACTGCCTGGATTATTTGTTGAAAGGTGGCTTAGAGCATGGCCGCTGGGCAGTTTTTTATGATCAAAAACAGAACATATTTAATCCGGATTATGCGGAGGGTATGGAACTTCTGACCTCATATGCAGCTACGTCGTTTCGTTTGTTTGTCAATTGCCGCAATACGATTCAGATTGGCACATACAGTGCACGGATGAGCGGTATGGAACTTGGTGAATTTATGCGCGAAAATGGCGAAGAGGTGCAAAAGATTACCTATTATGATGATGTTGATTTTAAAAAGAAAATGCAGGAGATATTGAAATATTTGAAAAAGGAAAATGTTTCGATGAAAGATGTCGTGTTTTTAGCTCCGAAAAAGTTTTCCAATTCTTCACTGCCGGCAACCGGGATCCGGGTTAATGAATTGGGTGATGAGTTTGATGCTGCTTTAGATTTACCTATTTATGCAACAATTCAGGGCTTTAAAGGCTTGGACTCCAAAGTGGTTATTTTGTTTGGCGTGGAGCATATTCATTCCGCTAATTTCTCTAAATTTTTGTATATTGCCGGGACTCGTGCAAGGACGTTACTTTATGTTGTGGGTTCGGAGGCGTTTTGGAAAGAGCATGAGTAGAAAAGTGTTGCAATTCTTTCTTAAGTATGCTAGTATTTTTTCAATGGTAGTGTTTGGTGTAGAAGAAATGGGGGATGAAAATGGGGTTAGAAACTGCAAAAGATGGTAAATTATTGTATCATTTGACGGAGTTAAAGAATTTGGAGTCAATTGTAAAAATTGGTCTACGATCAAGAAGAAAATTAATTTCAGAGCAATTGCCCTTTTCAGATATTGCAGATCCTAATATTATAGATGAGAGAAAAGAACGAGGATTGGATGAATATATTCCGTTTCACTTTCATCCATATTCTGCATTTGATGTCGCAGTGAAATATAAGCATGATCAAGAAAAAATGGCATATATATGCGTTAGCAGAGAGTTTGCTATGAAAGAGCAGTTTAAGGTGTTGCCGAAACATCCATTAGCAGGAAATGAATGCGTTTTATATGATTTTTCTGAAGGGATAAATAAAATTGATTGGGATAAATTGATGCAAGTTGGAAATAGTACAGAGGATGCTAAAGCGATAAAAATGGCAGAAGCATTATGTAATAGAACTATTTATGTAAAAGAATTTCAATCGATAGCGGTGGAAACAGATGAAGATAAAGAATGGGTAAAAGATATTTTAAATAAATACTGTGTGGGTTTTCGACTACCATTTGTTGATGCGCGACCGATGTGGTTTTAATGCGAAAATTGAGTAAGGAGGTGATTGTATTGATTAGATATGAAGTCGGGGACATATTTTGTTCGAATGCAGATTGTCTGATTAATACAGTCAACTGTGAAGGCTATATGGGAAAAGGAATAGCGTATCAGTTTAAATGCAGATTTCCAGAGAATAATAAAGATTATGTAAGGGCTTGTAAAACTGGCAAATTGTATATAGGAACTCTGCATTTTTATAGGGAAAAAGGTGTGACAATCATTAATTTTCCTACCAAAGACAAATGGCGGGAAAAATCCCAGATGAAGTATATTGAAGTGGGATTGGAGAGATTGATAGAGGTTTTGCCTCAGTTGTCAGTAAAAACGATAGCAATTCCACCGTTAGGGTGTGGAAATGGTGGTTTGAACTGGCAAGAAGTAAAGTTGATGATTGAAAATAAATTATATTCGGTGCAAGATAAATATGAATTTCTTATTTATGAACCATCGAAGATTATTGCACCAGAGGCTAAACAAATACCTAAATTGGGGGTGTCGAGTCTTGTACTTATGAAAATGGCTATGCAGTTACAGAGGTTTAATTCATTACGGCTACAGAAAACAGCATATTTTATGAATATATTTTTAAAAGAGAATTATTTTAATTTTCAAAAAAATAAATATGGACCGTTTTCCTGTTCTGTAGCACAGGAATCAAAAAACATTCGCGAATATCAGGAATATTACAATATTCAAAATACACAAGAAACGTATCGTATGGTATATCAAGTACTTTGTAGTCAAAAGACAGATAAGAAAATGGAAAAATTAGAGTTTGCGATGAAGCGGGCTTTGAATTTTGTTAATACAATTGAAGATGATAAAAGTTTAGAGGGAATTGCTACAGTTTTGTTCTTGGTTGAGAGGAATGTAAAAGATTTGTCAAAAGAACGAATCGTTGAGTTGTTTAAAAGTTGGTCAAAGGATAAGGCAACACGTTTCTCGAATGAGGAAATAATCTCATATATTTTTTATTTGGAAAGTAAAGGTATAATTGAATGCAATATTTTGAATTTTTATCAGATATCAGAATATTTATAGAAAATCAATTTAATGTGTTGTGAAATGATTAATTACAACTACCACAGGCGGGAGACAAATCCCGCCTGTTCTAAACTGAAAGAAAAAATCCGGTACATTTTCCGGTTTTTTCTGCCGAGAAATGTTCAATCAAATTGTGTAAAATAGAGGAAAAGAAGGGAGAATGCCATATGGAGGAAAAATCAGTAATTAAAAAAATACTAATGGTAATCATTGTAGTGGCCGTCGGGGCTGCCTGCATTGCGGGCTTTTTGGCGCTAAAACACAGCGATGGTGGATTTTTGAATATTTTGCGTATTTTCGGAATTAAATGTACGAGCATGTCTTCGTTTTGGAGATTTATGATTATATACTTTATTATTTCAGAATTACTTATTTTTGTGTCTGCGTATTTGGCTGCCGGAGTGGTTGGGTGTTTTGGAGATACATCAATTGGAGCCGGGATTTCAGTTACCATCGCTATTGCAGTAGTTATTGCGTTGGCAGGGGTGGTTTCTTGGAAAGCAGTTGGACATGTGGATAGTCAGGTAGAAGGAATTGCCATAACACTCTGGGGAAAAATATTGTTTGTGATTTTGTCATTGCTGCAAGCAACTTTTCAGGCGATAGTTAAATTAGACAATTTTTAGGTTGACAAAAAGGCAGGTGATTTCAATGAGTGAACGTTATGCAAAAAATGCGCGCACACTGGATATGTACGAGAGACTGCGCGAAGGAAAAAGTATTTGTAAGGCTGAGGAGGCCGAGCATTTTGGTGTCGATGAGCGGTCAATTCAAAGAGATATTGATGATATCCGTGCTTTTTTGGCTGAGCGGCAGCAGTATGGGGATACCAGGCAGGTGGTCTTCGACCGGAGAAAAAAGGGATTTGTCATGGAAGGACAGGAAGCTGCGATGATGACCAATAGTGAGATTTTGGCGGTGACAAAGATTCTTTTGGAGAGCCGGGCATTTTCGCGGAAAGAGATAGATGATATTTTACATAAATTGGTAAATGGGTGCGTACCAATGCAAAATATGAAAGTGGTTTGTGAACTGATCGCCAATGAAGCATTTCATTATGTGGAATTGAAACACGGTGGATGTGCCGGGGAAAAATTATGGCAGCTTGGCATGGATATCAAAGAGCATGATATTTTGAAAATTTCGTATCAGCGTATGGATGCGTTGGAAGAGCCAGTAGAACGGGTGATTGAGCCGGTGGCGATATTGTTTGCCGAGTATTATTTTTATCTCAATGCGTATATCGTGGAAAGAAAGGCAAATGGGAAGTTTGAGAGAAGTTATGATTATCCGGCGGTATTCCGGCTGGATCGGATTATAGATGTAAAAGAAATGGGTGAGAAATTTTCGATTCAATACAACAATCGATTTGAAGAAGGGGAATTTCGCAAGCGGGTGCAGTTTATGTATCCGGGGGAGCTGATGAAGATTCAGTTTTATTTTCGGGGCGTAAATGTGGAGGCGGTGCTGGATCGACTGCCGACAGCGCGTATTCTGTCGCAGAAGGACGGGGAGTGGCTTGTCGAGGCGCAGGTGTACGGGCAGGGTATGATGATGTGGCTATTGAGTCAGGGGGAGATGATTGAGGTGGTTTCGCCGGTGTCATTTCGAGAGAAAATGGTGGAAAAATTGAAAAAAATGCTGGGGAATTATGAGTGAAACGTGGTTTGAAACCGGGAAATGGGAAACATATGCTTAAAAAATAGTTGCAATTTTAGTATGACTATGATATTATCTGAATAAGATAATAATTGTAATGCATTACAATTTGGTCTGGGTGAAAACTCTTTGGACCACCGTAGGCGGGAAGAATTTCCCGCCATTTCTAAATTAAAGGGAGTACGAATGGAAAAAGAACTTAGTATTTTTATCGATGAATCTGGAGATTTCGGAGTAGTAAAAGAACGACCGGCATATTATCTGGTTACGTTTGTTTTTCACAATCAAAATGACAATATAGACTTACAGGTTTCCAAACTTGAAGAAAGTGTTAGAGACGCAGGATTTGATGTTGAATATATTCATACGGGCCCGGTGATTCGAAGAGAAGATGTTTTTGCAAGGTATTCTATTGACGAACGGAGAAAACTAGTGTATAAAATGCTCAATTTTGTTAATGCGTGTCCAATATACAACTTAACTGTTATTGTTAATAGGAAAGAAGCTGCAGATAAAGTGACTTTATCTGGAAAATTAGCAAAAGCAATTAATGAAGTAATACATACACATCAAGAGTTCTTTTATGGTTTTGATAAAATTATAGTTTATTATGACAATGGACAAAATGAACTTAGTGCAATTTTGAATGCTGTATTTTCTATACAGTTTTCAAATGTTGAATTTAGAAGGGCAGAACCACAAAAATATAGATTATTACAGGCGGCAGATTTTATTTGCTCTATGGAATTAATAAGAATAAAAAGGAATGAGAAACGTTTAAGTAAGTCAGAAGAAAAATTCTTTTATAAGCCACAAGAAATTAAAAAAACATTTTTAAAGTCTATTGATAAAAAGAAATTAGGATAGTCTTATAATCAAGAATTTAATATTACATTTTACACCCCCCATGGAAAATTTTTCTTGACTTAGAGTCAACTCCAAGTGTTATACTTATTATGTAATGAAGAGACAGCATAGGAGGTGACAGCTTGTGACGATTAAGGAAGTCAGCGAAAAGTATGATATCAGCGCGGATACATTGCGTTACTACGAGCGGATCGGAATGATTCCGGAAGTGACACGAAACGCCAATGGCATTCGGAATTACCAGGAAAGTGATCTTGGATGGGTTGAATTGGCAATCTGCATGAGAAGCGCAGGACTGCCGGTGGAGGCTCTGATTGAATATGTAAAATTATTCCAGCAGGGCGACTCGACTTTTGCAGCGAGGCTTCAGCTTCTGCAGGAGCAGCGGGAAAAACTGGAAGAGCAGAAGGCGCAGCTGCAGGCGGCGATGGACAAACTGGATTATAAGATATCAAGATATGAAAAAGCTGTTGAAACTGGAAAATTAACCTGGGAGGAAGACAAATGTATTTAGAAAATATCAATGGACCGGAAGATGTTAAAAAATTAAACGATGAGCAGATGACGGCGCTTGCGGAAGAAATGCGGGCGGCGTTGTTGAAACGGGCGAGTATTCACGGAGGTCATTTTGGCCCCAATTTTGGTATGGTAGAGGCGACGATTGCTCTGCACTATGTGTTTGAATCGCCAAAAGATAAGATTGTATATGACGTATCGCATCAGACCTATCCGCACAAAATGCTGACGGGAAGAAAGGATGCGTATTTGTATGAGGAGCATTACGATGATGTTTCCGGATATAGCAATCCGCATGAAAGTGAGCACGATCATTTTACCGTTGGACATACGTCAACGTCTGTGAGCCTGGCGCTTGGTCTTGCCAAGGCACGCGACCTGAAAGGGGAAGACGGCAATGTGATCGCGGTGATCGGAGATGGATCGCTCAGTGGCGGGGAAGCATTGGAAGGACTTGACTGGGCAGCGGAACTGGGCGGCAATTTCATTATTGTGGTCAATGACAATGATATGTCGATTGCAGAAAATCATGGTGGTCTGTATCACAATCTGAAACTGCTCCGCGAGACAAAAGGAACGGCAGAATGCAATCTGTTCCGTGCGATGGGACTTGATTACCGTTATGTGGACGAGGGAAATGATGTGCGTGCGCTGATCGATGCATTTGCGGCAGTAAAAGACAGCAAAAAGCCGGTTGTCGTTCATATCAAGACGCTGAAAGGAAAAGGATATGCGCCGGCAGAGGCTCATAAAGAAGAGTGGCATTACAGCGGACCATTTCACATTGATACCGGAGAACCTCTGATGGAAATGGAAGGCGAAGGATACGAAGATGTGACGGTTTCTTACCTGCTTGATAAAATGAAAAAGGATCCGAGTGTCGTTGCCATCACATCCGGAACGCCGACGGTAATGGGATTTACCGAGGATAAGAGAAAAGAGGCCGGCAGGCAGTTTGTCGATGTTGGAATTGCAGAAGAGACGGCGGTTGCACTTGCTTCCGGTATCGCGGCAAATGGCGGAAAACCGGTGTATGGAGTCTATAGTACCTTTGTTCAGAGAACGTATGACCAGCTTTCGCAGGATCTCTGTATCAATAATAATCCGGCGACGATCATTACGTTCTGGGGAACGGTCTACGGTATGAATGACGTCACACATCTCGGACTGTATGACATTCCGATGATGGCAAATATTCCAAATCTTGTCTATCTGGCTCCGACGACAAAGGAAGAATATCTGGCAATGCTCGACTGGAGTATTGAGCAAAAGGAACATCCGGTTGCAATTCGCCTTCCGGGCGGTGCGATGGTATCCGATGGCAAAAAGGTCACGAAAGACTTTTCAAAACTGAACCGTTATGAGGTGACAAAAAAAGGAAGTAAAGTGGCGTTGATCGGGCTTGGAACATTTTATTCTCTTGCTGAGCAGACAGCAGAAGTTTTGCAGAAAGAAGGAATCGATGCGACCGTTATCAATCCATATTATATCACTGGCGTGGACGAAGAACTTTTGGAGAATTTGAAGAAAGATCACGATGTCGTTGTGACGCTGGAGGATGGTGTTCTCGATGGTGGATTCGGTGAAAAAATCGCGCGTTTTTACGGTGGCTCCGATATGAAAGTGCTGAATCTTGGTTTTAAGAAAGAATTTTTAGACCGTTATGATGTGGCAGAAGTAATGGAGAAAAACGGATTAACGATCCCGCAGATTACGGAGAGCATTAAGAATCTTTGCTAGTTCTTAACCGATTTTTGTATAAAACCTCTTTACACGGGGCAGAATACATGATAGGATAAGAGCAGCCTACAAAGAGGGAGTAGTTCCGGACGTAAAAAGTCCGGTGTAGATTTCGTCAGTACGATTCGCAAGAATCCGGGGTCTACGGAACAGAAATTGTTGAACAAGACTTTTTGTGCATGTGTTTCGCGTGCACGGAAAGTCTTTTTTTGACGAAATAAGTCCGTCTCACAAAGCAAGTTGAGGACTTATTAGTAAGTCCGTCTTAGCCGGGCAGAGCGGCGAAAGGCAACGAAAACCGGGAAACCCGGCGAAATCCGTTGCTTTTACCGCTGGCAAGAAGCTAAAAAGGCAACGAAAATCAAGGAAATCACCGAAAAATGTTGCCTTTTCCGGCCAGAAGAGCGGCGAAAGGCAACGCAAACCGGGAAATCCAGCGAAATCCGTTGCCTTTACCGCTGGCAAGAAGCCTAAAAGGCAACGCAAATCAAAGAAATCATCGAAAAATGTTGCCTTTCTCGGCCAGAAGAGCGGCGAAAGGCAACGAAAATTAGGAAACCCAGCGAAATCCGTTGCCTTTACCGGCTATAAGAGCGGCGAAAGGCAACGAAAACCGAGGAAAAAGCCGAAAAATGTTGCTTTTCACGGCTAGAAGAGCGGCGAAAGGCAACGAAAAAGGGACAACCTAAAAAAGAAAGGATCATGATTATGAAAGAAATTTACCAGATGACCAAGGAAGAAGTTCTTCGAAACCAGCACGCCTCCGAAGAAGGGTTGACGGAGAGTGAGGTGCTGAAAATTCGGCAGGAACAGGGAGAAAACTGCCTGAAAGAGGCAAAGAAAAAAAGTCCGGTGCAAATCTTTGCGGAGCAGTTTCTGGATCTGCTCGTTATCATTTTGATCATTGCGGCGGTTGTGTCAATGCTGTCCGGAAATGTGGAGAGCACCGTCGTGATCTTTGTTGTCATTGTGATGAATGCGGTGCTTGGAACGGTGCAGTATCTCAAGGCAGAAAAATCGCTGGATTCCCTAAAAGCACTGTCGTCGCCTCACGCGAAGGTGCTTCGTGAGGGAAAGAAAATGGAAATTATTTCCAAAGAAGTCGTGCCGGGAGACATTCTTCTTTTGGAAGCGGGAGATATGATCGCGGCGGATGGCCGTATTTTAAACAATTACTCGCTTCAGGTCAACGAGAGTTCGCTTACCGGGGAATCGGCAAATGTGGATAAGACAGAAGATGTCATCGTTGGAGAGGCGGCATTGGCAGACCGGATCAATATGGTATATTCCGGTACACTGGTTACGTATGGTCGTGCGGTCGTACTCGTGACGGCGACGGGAATGCAGACAGAGATGGGAAAGATTGCCGACCTTATGAATGCCACGCAGGAGCGAAAGACGCCATTGCAGGTGAGCCTGGATGATTTTGGAAAGAAACTTGCCATTGTGATCATGATCATTTCGGCAATTGTATTTGCGCTTAGACTCTGGCAGAAACAGCCGGTGCTGGATTCGCTTATGTTTGCTGTGGCGCTTGCCGTGGCGGCGATTCCAGAGGCGCTTAGTTCGATCGTTACGATCGTCCAGGCGATGGGGACGCGGAAAATGGCAGCAGACAATGCCATCATCAAAGAATTGAAAGCCGTGGAAAGTCTGGGGTGCGTGTCGGTAATCTGTTCGGATAAGACGGGTACACTGACACAAAATAAAATGACGGTAACGGACATTTATATCGATCATACTGTCCTGCAACCGGAGGAACTCGATCTGATTGAGCCGCTTCACCGAAAACTTTTGTATAATGCAATCCTGAATAACGACGCTTCCTTTCAAAAGGGAAAGGAGATCGGGGATCCGACGGAAAGCTGTCTTTTGACAATGGCGCAAAAAGCGGGACTGACGAAAGCGGGCGTTTCGGAAGAAGACATCCGTGAAATGATGCCGAGACTGGAAGAAATTGCCTTTGATTCGGACCGCAAACTGATGAGCACGAAATATCGTCTGCACGGCGTATCGACGATACTTACCAAAGGAGCCGTTGATGTTCTGCTGGATCGGAGTGTTAAGCTGGCAGAGAGTGGGGGGAGCCGCGAGATCAATGACAAGATAAAAGAAGAAATCCTGCGCCAGAATCAGGAATTTTCGGAAAATGGTCTGCGTGTGCTTGCCTTTGCATACAAAGAGGTGGATGAAGATGAAAAACTGACGCTGGAAGAGGAAAATGGGTTTACATTTATCGGACTGGTGGCAATGATCGACCCGCCACGGGAAGAAGCGGCGGAGGCGGTCCGCACAGCCAAGCTGGCAGGGATTCGCCCGGTTATGATCACCGGAGATCACAAAGTGACTGCGGCGGCGATCGCGGCAAAGATTGGCATATTTGAAGAAGGAGATCTGGCGGTGACCGGGCAGGAACTGGATGCCATGAGCGATGAAAAGTTAGATGAACTTTTGGAAGAAATCTCGGTTTACGCAAGAGTTTCTCCGGAAAACAAGATACGAATTGTAAAAAACTGGCAGAAAAAAGGACGCATTGTGGCGATGACAGGAGATGGAGTCAACGATGCACCGGCATTGAAAAAGGCCGATATCGGTGTGGCAATGGGAATTACCGGGACAGAGGTGTCAAAAGATGCGTCGGCAATGATTCTTGCAGATGACAATTTTGCGACCATTATCAAAGCCGTATTAAACGGAAGAAATGTCTATCGCAATATTAAAAATGCGATTCAGTTTCTGCTCTCCGGCAATATGGCGGCAATCCTTGCGGTGCTTGCCTGTTCGGTGCTGGCACTTCCTTCACCGTTTGAACCGGTTCACCTTTTGTTTATAAATCTTTTGACAGACTCGCTGCCGGCACTTGCCATCGGAATGGAGCCGTCTGACCCGCAGTTATTGAAGCAAAAGCCGAGAGATCCGAAAGAAGGGATTCTTACGGGAAAATTTGTGCGGCGTCTTTTCGGATACGGTGCTCTCATTGCGGCAGCGACGATGACCGCTTTTGCCATGGGACTGCAGAAGGATGCGGCGACAGCGGCGACGATGGCATTTGCCACTCTGACACTGGCGCGGTTATTTCACGGATTTACCTGCCGGAGTGAACGTTCCCTCATCGATGTGAAACTTTCTACAAATTTATGGAGCATCGGCGCCTTTGCGGCAGGAACCTTGCTGCTGGCGGCTGTTCTGTTTATTCCGGGGCTGCACAATCTTTTTGAAGTGATGCCGCTAAATGGGACGCAGTATGCCGATATACTGGGGCTGGCAGTGGCACCGACCATAGTGATCCAGGGGGGTAAAATTATTCACAGGACTAGGCAGAAGGAAAATAATCTGTTAAAATAAATGCAGACACAAAACATACTATAGAAAAGAGGCGATGATATGAACACAAAGCGGGAATTTTGGCAGCGCAATGCGATGGCAGTAATCGGTATGCTGGTATTTTCAGCGGGTATCAATCTTTTTATCGTGCCGGCAAACCTCTACAATGGCGGGGTTCTGGGAATCAGCCAGGTAATCCGTACGGTATTGGTGCGCTATCTTCATGTGGCATCCGGAACGACGGATATTGCGGGTGTTATCAATATGCTTCTGAACATTCCGCTCTTTGCGCTTGCGTATGTATTTGTCGGTAAGAAATTTTTCTTTCGCACGCTGGTCTGTGTGATCAGCCAGACCCTGTTTCTCAGTTTGATCCCGATACCGGCGGCGCCGATCGTGCAGGACTCCCTTACCGCGAGTATCATCGGCGGGATCTTTGGCGGAACCGGGATTGGGATAGCTTTGCAGTCCGGTGGTTCCAGCGGTGGTCTGGATATCGTTGGAATGATCTTTACCAAGCGGTTCAAGGGATTTAGTGTCGGCAAAGTGTCCTTGTCGGTAAATGCGGTTATTTACATTATCTGTGCGGTGCTGTTCGGCCTCCCTACGGCGGTGTACAGCATTATCTATTCGGCAGTGAATATGCTGATGGTTGACCGGACGCATACCCAGAACATCAATACAGAAGTGGTAATATTTACCAAAAAGAAGCCGCTGGAGATCATTGATTATATCGTCAACGAATATCACCGGGATGCCACCTGGTGGGAAGCGAAGGGCGGCTATACCGAGGAAAATACGTATATGGTCATTGTCGTCCTGTCCAAATACGAATGTGCTCATTTAAAACGCGAGTTAAAAGAGGTGGATGAGCATGCGTTTGTCGTTGTAAAAGATGGGATGTCCGTCGTGGGAAAATACGAAAAGCATTTACAATGATGAAAAAGATTCTCATTTCAAAAGTCGTTTTTGTGGGGAAAATCTCTTGTTTTTTACAAATTATTAGAATATACTAATAATTGTTAGCAAATGCTAACCACAAGACTGTTTTTTTGAAAGGAGAATAAAAAAGTGAATCATTTGCAGATTGAAAAGATAATAGGAAGAGAAATTATGGATTCCCGTGGAAATCCGACCGTAGAGGCAGAAGTTTATCTGTGCGGCGGCGTGATGGGAAGAGGAACCGCACCATCCGGAGCATCTACCGGTGAATTTGAGGCGCTTGAACTCCGCGATGGCGACAAGGGAAGATATCTTGGAAAAGGTGTTTCCAAGGCGGTTGAAAATATCAACACGACCATTCAGGAGACGTTGAAAGGAATGGATGCGTCGGATATTTACGCAGTGGATGCAGCGATGAGAAAAGCCGATGGAACAAAGGACAAGTCAAAACTGGGAGCCAATGCGATCCTTGCGGTTTCGATCGCCTGCGCGAAGGCAGCAGCCAATGCGCTGGAGATCCCGTTGTACCGTTTCCTTGGCGGAATCAGTGGAAACCGTCTTCCGGTTCCGATGATGAATATTGTAAATGGAGGATGCCACGCATTATCTTCCGGACTCGACGTGCAGGAATTTATGATCATGCCGGTCGGAGCACCTTCTTTTAAAGAGTGTCTTCGTTGGTGTGCCGAAGTATTCCATGCGCTGGCTTCGATTTTGAAAGAAAGAGGACTGGCTACTTCCGTCGGTGACGAAGGTGGTTTTGCCCCTGCATTGAAATCCGATGAGGAAGCGATCGAAACCATTTTGGAAGCTGTGAAAAAAGCCGGATATGAGCCGGGAAAAGACTTCAAGATCGCAATGGATGCCGCTTCTTCCGAATGGAAAACAGGCAAAGTAGGAGAATATAAACTTCCAAAAGCCGGAACCGTATATACGTCAGAACAGTTGATCGACCATTGGAAAAAACTGGTAGAAAAATATCCGATTATCTCCATCGAGGATGCGCTGGATGAAGAAGACTGGGAAGGCTGGAAAAAACTTACAGCAGAACTTGGCGACAAAGTACAGCTGGTTGGCGATGACTTGTTTGTAACGAACACCGAGCGCCTGGCTAAGGGAATTGAGCTTGGCTGCGGTAACAGCATCTTGATCAAACTCAATCAGATCGGTTCTGTATCCGAGACGCTGGAAGCCATCAAAATGGCACATAAAGCCGGATACACAGCAATTTCATCCCATCGTTCGGGAGAGACGGAAGATACAACGATCGCCGATCTTGCGGTGGCACTCAACACCTGCCAGATCAAGACCGGAGCACCAAGCCGTTCCGAGCGTGTAGCCAAATACAACCAGCTTCTCCGTATCGAAGAAGAACTTGGCGAAAGCGCAGTATATCCGGGAATGAATGCCTTTAATGTGAAATAAACGAATAGACGCTTTTAACAATTCAGAACTTTTTAACCAAAGGAAATTAAGTACCTAATCGTTTACCGAATCATTTGAATTAGAGAAGGAGATCAGAGTTTTCCAAGCGGGATTTAGAACACCGTCGGTGCGTAGAGGGCGTAGTCTGCCCTCATGCACCGTTACGTGTGTTCTTCTAAGCGCAAGCGGTCCTGCGGGGAAACTCTGATTTTCTTTTCTAAATAAAATGGATAGGTGAGGTTTCTTTGCTGATTCTTTACTACCATATCTGTATAATAAAAAATGGAGGAGATGGAAAATAATGAAAAATGGTACAAAGTACATAATTGACGGAATGAAGATGATCAGTATTCTGGCGGGGGCTTTTTTGCTCTGCCTGATATTGGAAACAAAATTTTCAGCAGAAACTGTACCGCCTGCAGTTATGGCGATGGCAGTATTTTTTGTATCGAGGTTTACGGATGGTTTTGTGTATGGGATCATTGCGTCGCTGCTGAGTGTACTTGTACTTAATTTTGCTTTTGCTTTTCCTTATTTTGCCTTCAATTTCAGCATTCCGGAAAATATCATTTCGGCGGTGATCATGCTTGTGATCACGGCAATGACGAGTACGATCACGTCCCAGCTCAAGTGGCAGGAGCGCGTGCGGGCAGAGAGTATCAACGAGAAAATGCGTGGAAACCTTCTGCGGGCGGTTTCTCATGATCTTAGGACACCGCTTACGACGATTTACGGGTCAAGTTCGGCGATTGTACAAAATTATGAGCATTTGTCCGAGGATCAGGTGGTGCAGCTGGCAGACGGGATCCGGGAAGATGCCAGATGGCTCATCGGAATGGTGGAAAATATTTTGTCCATTACACGGATTGATAACGACGGAGTGAAACTGGTTAAGACATCGACGGTTTTGGAAGAACTGATTGATTCGGTACTGACGCAGTTCAAAAAACGGTACCCGGATCAGAAAGTGAATGTGTCGATACCGGAAGAATTTACCAGTATTCCCATGGATGCCGTGCTGATCGAACAGGTTCTTATGAATCTTTTGGAAAACGCCGTGCAGCATGCAAAAGGAATGAGCGTGCTGGAACTTCATGTGTTTGTACTGGGAGAAAAAGCGGTATTCGAAGTCCAGGACGATGGATGTGGGATCGAGAAAGAGCGGATGAAGGGACTCTTTCAAGATTATTTTGCTGTAAAAGATACTCCTGTGGACAACCAGAAACGGAGCATGGGGATCGGTCTTGCCGTATGTGCCTCTATTATTAAGGCGCACGGTGGTGTGATCACGGCAGAAAATCGAAAGGAAGGGGGATGCTGTATCCGCTTTGCCTTAGAATTGGAGGAAACCGAAAATGAATAAATATAAAGTGCAAGTGATAGAAGATGAGATCAACATTTGCAATTTTATGAAAATGATCTTTGAGACACATGACTACCAGGCCATCTTTTCTCAAAAGGGGCAGAGTGGTCTGACGATGTTCTGGTCGCATCACCCGGATGTGGTCATACTTGACCTGGGACTTCCGGATATGGACGGGACAGAGGTGATAAAGCAGATTCGAAAAGCATCCGATACGCCGATCATTGTATTGTCAGCAAGGACGGATGAGGCCGATAAAGTCGAGGCGCTGGATCTTGGAGCCAATGATTATATTACGAAACCGTTTGGAACCGATGAACTTCTCGCCAGGGTACGAGCTACACTTAGGACGGCGCGGTTTCAGGGCACCGGCACAGGGATAAGACAGGAATTCAAATTGGGAGATATGAAGATATCTTACGATGCCAGAAGAGTAACCATCGGAGAAGAAGAGATACGGCTCACGCAGACCGAATATAATATCGTAGAGCTGCTTGCCGTACATGCCGGAAAAGTTCTAACCTACGCAGAGATCATTAAAAAAGTGTGGGGATATTCGGACTCCGGAAGCGTCAAAAAACTTCAGGTAAATATGGCAAATATCCGCAAAAAATTTGGCGAGACACCGGGAGAATACCGCTACATACGCAATGAACTGGGTGTCGGCTACCGCATGAATGACGAACAGGAATTATAAGATAAAACGAAAGGGATACAACAATGAAATTGACAGATATTATGGGACTCCTCGGAGGACTTGCCTTGTTTTTATATGGTATGCAGATGATGAGTCAGGGACTTGAAAATGCAGCAGGCGATAAAATGAAGCAGATTCTTGAAAAACTGACTTCCAATCGTTTGCTTGGAGTATTGGTCGGTGCTGTGATTACGGCAGTAATTCAGTCCTCCTCAGCGACAACCGTAATGGTGGTAGGATTTGTAAATTCGGGTATGATGACGTTGACACAGGCGATCTGGATCATCATGGGTGCCAATATCGGAACGACGATCACCGGACAGCTCATTGCCTTAGATGTAGGGGCATTGGCTCCATTTATTGCCTTTGTCGGTGTGGCCGTGCTGGTATTTCTGAAAAATGAAAGAATCCATCATATCGGAAATATCGTGGCGGGACTTGGAATCCTTTTTATCGGAATGGACATGATGAGTTCATCTATGGCGCCGCTCAGCGAATCACAGGAATTTGTCGGGCTTTTGACACGGTTTGAAAATCCGCTTCTGGGAATCCTTGCCGGAATGATCTTTACGGCGATTATCCAGTCGTCGTCTGCTTCCGTCGGAATTCTGCAGGCTTTGGCGGCCAGCGGAATTGTTACATTAAACAGCGCAGCATTTATTTTGTTTGGACAAAATATTGGAACGTGTATTACGGCACTTCTTGCCTCCATCGGCGCAAACCGCAATGCAAAGCGCACAACGATCGTACATTTTACATTTAATGTCATTGGTACCTGCCTGTTTACGATCCTTTGTATCGTTACACCGCTGATCGGATGGCTGCAGGCATTTACGCCGACCAACGTGCCCGGTCAGATCGCCAACTTACATACGTTATTTAATGTTGTGACGACGATACTTCTGCTTCCTTTTGGTGAAGTTCTTGCCAAGATATCGCAGAAAATATTGCCGATTAATGAAAAGGATGGTACAATACAAGGTGTACTGCCACGGATGCAGCTTAACGTCCGGGATACCTTAGGACAGTCCGCTGTCAGTACAGAAGAGGCAAAAAAGGAAATGTGGGATATGCTCTGTATGGCAGAGAAGAACGTACACAATGCGTTTAATGTATTTATCAAAAATGACAAAGAAGTTTTTCAATCCATTGCCGCGACGGAAGAGCAGGTGGACCGCATGAATACGGAGATTTCCTGTCTCATCACAACGGCGCTTTCCCACGAAAATACGACGATCGGCAGCGGTGTTTTCAGCAGTTATTATGCCATTACCGGAAACATTGAGCGGATCAGTGATCATGCAATGAATATTGCGGAATATTCGAAAACGCGAAAAAAGATGGGCGTGAAATTTTCGAAGAAGGCAAAGAAAGAAGCTGCTTATCTTCAAAAGATCTGCGATGAGATGTTTGCTGCACTAACAAATGTTAGTGATGATGTGGAAAAATGGCACGATGTCATCGCGGAGAGAGAGCAGGAAATTGATGATCTCACGAAAAAATGCCGGGAACGCATGATGGAGCGCATTCAGAATGAAGAATGTTCCTATCAGGCAAGCATACTATTTTCCGAGATGCTTACGGATTTTGAACGAATTGGAGATCATGCATTGAATATTGCAGATGAATTACAGACGATTGCCTCGTTAGGAGCAGAAAATTGGACTTGGACTTTAGAAGAAAGGGGATTCGATGATTAGCCCTATTTTGATCGCCATGATTATTTTAATCTGTGTTTTTTTAGACCGGGTTTCTGACCGCTTTGGAATCCCGGTTTTGCTTGGTTTTATATTGCTTGGTATCTTTTTTGGCTCGGACGGAGTAGTAAAGATCCCATTTGACAACTATTCTTTTGCGGAGCAGGTGTGTTCGATTGCCCTGATCTTTATTATGTTTTACGGCGGTTTTGGAACTAACTGGGAACATGCCAGACCGGCGGCGGGAAAAGCCGTTTTGTTATCGACGGTGGGTGTGCTTCTGACAGCCGGTGTCACCGGAATTCTGTGCCATTACATTCTTTCTATCTCCTGGATTGAAAGTTTTCTGATTGGAGCGCTGCTCAGTTCTACCGATGCGGCTTCCGTTTTTTCCATCCTGCGATCCAAACAGTTAAACCTCAAATACAATACGGCCTCACTGCTTGAATTGGAGAGTGGAAGTAACGATCCGGTTGCGTATATGATGACGGCAATCCTGATCACGGTTGCAAAGGGGAGTCTCAATTCGTATCAGCTTATTCAGATGGTCGTTCTGCAGATCGGCGGAGGTATTGTATGCGGTATTTTATTTGCCGCGGCGTCGGTCTATCTGATGAAGCACTGCCGGTTTTCTACGGATGGCTTTGATATTATTTTCTCCGTCGGAGTTGCTCTGTTAGCTTATGCGATGCCGACGGCAATGGGCGCAAACGGATATCTTAGTGTATATATTGTCGGTATTGTATTGGGAAATTCTGACATTAAAAATAAAACCAATCTGGTTCATTTCTTTGACGGAATGACGGGACTTACGCAGATTCTGATCTTCTTTTTGATGGGACTTCTGGCGTTTCCGTCAAGACTGCCGCAGGTGGTTTTACCGGCACTTGTGATCGCGCTGATCGTGACATTTATCGCAAGACCGTTGTCGGTGCTCCTTGTTTTAACGCCATTCCGGGCAAAAGCAGCGCAGCAGATCCTCGTTTGCTGGTCCGGACTGCGTGGTGCGGCTTCCATCGTGTTTGCCATGATGGCGACACAGAGTCTGGAACTGGAAAATGACATTTACCACATTGTGTTTACGGTCGTATTGTTTTCCATTCTTTTCCAGGGGGCGCTGCTTCCAGCTGTTGCGGGAAAACTGGATATGATCGACGCAAGTGATACGGTATTGAAAACATTCAACGACTATTCCAGCGAGGTGCCGGTTCAGTTTATCCAATTTATGGTAACGAGAGAACATGCCTGGTGTGGAAGGGCGCTCTGTGAGATCAATCTGCCTCCGGAGACACTGGTTGTTCTGCTGGAACGGGATGGAAATAACATTGTTCCAAACGGACAGACGATACTGCTGGAAGGCGACCGGCTGATCTTAAGTGCGCTCGCGCCGGAGGAAGTGACCGGGATCCGGCTGATCGAAAAGCACCTGGAAGAAGGACATAAATACGTCGGAAAGAAACTGAGTGAGATCAAGACCGGAAAAAATGAACTGATCATTATGATACAGCGCGAAGGAAGTATTATCATTCCGAACGGAAATGATATTCTGCAGGTGGGGGATACGGTCGTTATCAATCGTTCGAAGTAAAGCAAAGCAGTGTTTCCTGTGTTCAGACACGACGATTCACTGCTTTCTGCACATTGATCCATAATAGTTAACAATTTTTAATAATTTTTTTGTTGCGCAGAATGGATATTTTGTTATAATTATATATAGGTAGTACTGCTATCTGACGATTTTATGACAAAGAAGTGGAGTATATATGGTAAGCGAACAAAAAGTAAGGCTGATGGTACGTCTTGCGGAGTATGAGACACATGAGGGAAAACAGGACTTTGCGAGAACGAAATATTATAAAATGGATTATATACGGCTGCAGATCTTAAAGACCCTTGTCTGTGTGACATGTGCGCTTGTGTTGATCGCTGTGATCGCCGGATTATATAATATGGAATATCTGATCACAAATGCTCTGGAACTCGATTATATCAGTATCGGGCGCACCTATCTTGTCATTTATATCCTGCTTTTGGGACTGTTTTCTTTTGTGACGGTAAGTGTTGCTTCGGTTCAGTACGAATCCTCAAAAAAGCGTGTCAAAGAGTATTATCTTGTTTTACAGGAACTGATTCAGTATTATGAGCAGGAAGAAATCGAAAATGGTAATAAGGAGGAACGGAATTTATGATGATGGCATTGCTGGTTTTAAAGACCAGATGTAAAGAATTTTATGAAAAAAATTATCGGGTTGTCCGTTCCGTATTGAAAATAGTGATCAGTTTGATCCTTTATAGTGTTATTTTGTACCAGCTTCCGTTTTCAAAAGAACTGCGGGAATATGGACTTCCATTGTCCGTTATCCTGGCGCTGGTCAGTGGGTTTGTACCGGATACGGTTATCATTTTCTTTGCGGCAGTACTTGCGGCACTTGAAATTTCAGCGGTTTCTTATCTGGTAGCAGCATGTTTTTTATTTGTTATACTGATTTATTTTCTGCTGTTTGGCAGATATGCAAAGAGTCAGAGTTATCTGGTTCTTCTGATCCCGGCACTTTGGCCGTTAAACGTTGTATTTGCCGTGCCGATCGCAGCCGCATTGTTTTTAAATCTTGCGATGATTCCGGCGTGTCTGGCAGGGGTATTTGTAAGATACATTCTGTTAGCGATTGAGAATTATTATATGATCTCACAAAATACGGTAGATACCGGAAATACGCTGGAGGGATTGCAGTATTGTATTCGGTTTCTTCTTGATAATAAGGAGATGCTGCTTTATATGCTTACCTTTGTGATCGTTTATGTACTGGTATTTTTGCTCCGCCGCGGACGGTTCAGTCATGCTTCCCAGATCGGGATTTTTGTCGGACTTGTCGCAGGTATGGCGGGCGTTATTGCCGGGGATGCGTTTTGGAACATTGATACGGATCTTATGAAACTGCTGCTGGGGATGGCACTGACTGCGGTTATATCCTATCTGATACAGTTTTTCCGTATGACATTGGATTATACCGGCGTGCATAAACTGCAGTTTGAAGATGAAGATTATCTATATTATGTAAAAGCAGTACCAAAGGTGAAAGTAGCACCGGGAGACATGACGGTGACAAGGATTGAAGAAGATCGCGATGAGGGAATGATCGATCTGAAGGAAGAAATCGAAAAAGTGTTGGAAGAAGATATGAATTCTGACCATAAATAAAGCCGAAAACAGGCAGGCAGGAGATGAGCACGTATGGAAATGATACGAAGTTTTTTCAAAGATTATGTGGCATGGCTTACGATGCCCGCAATTAATATAATAGATATTATTGAGATGCTTATCATTGCATTTGCTGTTTATCATATCATTATCTGGATCAAAGATACCCGTGCATGGGCGTTGATGAAAGGAATTGTAGTTTTGTTCATTGTATGGCTGATCGCGGTGATCCTGGGAATGAATGTACTGTTATGGATCTTCCAGAATGCAATGGTGATCGGAATTACAGCAATTGTAATAATTTTCCAGCCGGAGTTTCGTAATGCGCTGGAACAGCTTGGGCGGAAGTCGTTTTCGTCCATTAGTCCGTTTGATGAGAGTAAGTCAAAGGCGGAGAGATATTCGGAACGAAGTGTACAGGGAATTGTAAAAGCTGTTTACGAGATGGCAAAAGTGAAGACGGGAGCACTGATCGTAGTCGAGAAGGAGATTCAATGCCGTGAATTTGAGAGAACCGGTATTCCGATCGATGCAGAGATCAGCAGCCAGCTTCTGATCAATATATTTGAACACAACACTCCATTGCATGATGGAGCAGTGATCCTGCGTGATAACCGCGTGGTATCGGCAACTTGTTATCTTCCGCTGTCGGATAATCTGGAACTTAGCAAAGAACTGGGAACCAGACATCGTGCGGGACTTGGCGTCAGTGAAGTATCGGACTCCCTTACGATCATTGTATCCGAGGAAACCGGAGCGGTATCGACGGCGATGAATGGCAAACTGACACGTAATATGGATGCGGATACGTTGACGGAGATGTTGACCCGTGTGGCAAAACGTTCTTCGGAAAACGCCAGAAAGAAATGGTGGAAGGGGGCAGACAAACATGAAAAGCAAGTGGATGAAAAGCAGATTGATGAATAATTTCGGATTAAAAGTGATCTCCCTTGTTGTGGCATTTATTGTCTGGCTTGTGATCATTAATACCACCGATCCGACCATTACAAAGAAGTTTACGGATATTCCGGTCAAAGTGATCAATGAAAATGTCATTACGTCGTTAAACCAGGTGTATGAAGTGGTAGATGGCGACGTAGTAGATGTCGTTGTGAAAGGAAAACGCAGTTTTGTCGAGGAACTGACGAGTGATGATTTTTCGGCATCGGCAGATCTGAGTAAATTGTCCACGGTAAATACGGCTGGAATTCAGGTGAAATTAAACAAAGCCACCAAGGAAAATGTAGAACTTGACTGGAACAATGAGGTGCTTCGTATCTCGCTGGAGGAAAAGCAGAGCCAGCAGGTACGCGTCCAGATCGATACGGAAGGTGAACTGGCAGAATCCTATGTTCTCGGCGATATTACCGCACAGCCAAATATTATAGAGATTTCCGGTGGAAAGTCGAAGATTAAAAAGGTGGAATCCATCGGTGCGGTTGTCCAGTTGAAGGGACAAAACAGCAATTTTTCGGCAGATGTGACGCCGATTTTATATGACAGTGAGGGAGAAGTGATCGATTCTTCCAACGTAACATTCAGCAATGATACGATCCATGTAGAGGTAGAAGTTGTCCCGACAAAGACCATTCCGCTTTATGTGGAACCGACGGGCACACCGGCTTCCGGTTATAATCATGTACAGACAGATTACAAACCGGACAGTGTAGTTATCTCCGGAAAGAAAGCAGATCTTGAGAATGTAAAATCAATTAAAGTTCCAATATCAGTGGAAGGTGCAAAAGCGGATGTGGAGCAGGAGATTGATCTGACGCAGTACCTGTATAATACCGGCTGCAAATTGACAGAAGAAAATACGACGGTTTCCATCCGCTGTGTGATCGAGAAAAATGGAAAACGCACATTTTCATTTGTAAATTCAGATATTAATGTAAAAAATCTTCCGCATAATCTGAATTTTGCGTTTGTAAATGACAATAAGCGTAACAGTGTGACCGTACAGGGGGGAGAGGACGATCTGAGTAAACTGACATTGACGACACTGGGTGCGTATATTGATGTGAAAGGATTGTCTGCCGGCCAGCATACAGTCGAAGTAAAATTTGACCTGCCGGAGAATCTCAAACTAAAATCAAAAGTGAGGGTAGAAGTCCTACTTACGCAGTCGGAGGATAACGCGGAGAAACCGACAGAAGAGCCGACTGCTACCCCGGAAGAGTAGTACTCATGTACTATGACTTGACTTTCCTGTATTTTGGTGTAAAATAAAGTATTGGAAAGAATTTGATTTGATGAAAAGAGAGGATGTAAGAGATGTTAAACTATAAACGGTATAAAAGAGTGCCGGTCGTAGATTTTAAAGAGCGTACCTGGCCGAATAAAGAGATTGAAAAAGCACCAATCTGGTGTAGTGTGGATTTACGAGACGGAAACCAGGCTTTGATCGAGCCGATGGTGGTAGAAGAGAAAATTGAATTCTTTAACCTGCTTGTAAAACTGGGATTTAAGGAAATTGAGATTGGATTTCCAAGTGCTTCCCAGATTGAATATGATTTCTTGAGACAATTGGTTGAGAGAAAACTGATTCCGGATGATGTGACGGTTCAGGTTCTGACACAGTGCCGCGAGCATCTGATTGAAAAGACATTTGAGTCGCTGAAAGGAATCAAGCGCGCGATCGTGCATATTTACAATTCCACATCGACTTTGCAGCGTGATGTGGTATTCCATATGTCACAGGATGAGGTAAAGCAGATTGCGATTGACGGAACCAAGATGGTTAAAAAATATATGAAAGATTACGACGGAGAAGTGATCTTAGAGTATTCTCCGGAAAGTTTTACCGGAACAGAACTTCCGTATGCACTGGAGGTCTGTGAAGCTGTTCTGGATGAATGGGGCGCTTCCAAAGACAAAAAGGTAATCATCAACCTGCCATCCACGGTAGAGATGAATACGCCAAATGTGTACGCCGATCAGATTGAATGGATGTCAACTCATTTCAAAGACCGCGAGCGCGTCATCTTAAGTATCCACCCACACAATGACCGTGGTACAGCCGTTGCGTCCGCCGAGCTGGCAATGCTTGCCGGAGCCGACCGTGTGGAAGGAACGCTGTTTGGAAATGGAGAACGTACCGGAAATGTGGACGTTTTGAATATTGCTTACAATATGTTCTCCCAGGGAATCAATCCGGAACTGGAGATTGAAAATGTAAACGAGATCATTGATGTCTATGAGAGATGTAATAAAATGGATATCGACATGCGTCATCCTTATGCAGGAAAATTGGTATTTACCGCATTTTCCGGTTCTCATCAGGATGCGATCAATAAAGGTGTGCAGGCCATGCATGAGCGTGGCAATGAGCATTGGGAAGTTCCTTATCTTCCAATCGATCCAAGTGATCTGGGAAGAGAGTACGAGCCAATCGTCCGTATTAACAGCCAGTCCGGAAAGGGTGGTGTTGCCTTTGTCATGGATACCTACTTTGGATTTAAACTGCCAAAGAGTATGCACAAAGAATTTGCGGATGTCATTCAGAAAATCTCAGAAAAACAGGGAGAAGTGGCACCGGATCAGATCATGTCAGAATTTAAAGCGCATTACATCGACCGCAAAGAGCCATATCATTTCCGCCGCTTAAAAGTAGAAGATCTCAGCGAAGAAATGCCGGAAAGCGGATTTGACACCAAAGTTTATCTGACCTATACATTTAAAGGAAATGAAAAGACGATCGAAGCCTACGGAAATGGTCCGATCGATGCGGTACAGCGTGCATTGCAGGCGGAACTGGATATGCCGATCAAGGTGCTGGATTACACCGAACATGCATTGCAGATGGGATCCAATGCCCAGGCAGCAGCATATATCCACCTGATGGACGAGAGCCGCGGAATCGTGACACACGGTGTAGGAATCAGTTCCAATATCACGCGTGCTTCCATCCGTGCATTGTTCAGCGCCGTAAACCGCTTTATTGCACATGAAGCAGTGAAAGAGTAATTTGAAGACGCTAAGCCCCCATATATTTCCATGTTCGCCGAATATGCGCAGGCGCATATAGGTTCCATAGAAATATATGGGGGCTTTTTTAAAATTTAGAGGGGAGAATAGGTTTATTTGAAGTTTTCATTATAGCCTTTTAAACACTTAACTTATAACACCCCACCATCCTTTCCGGTGAGACTATATGCGCTTGCGCATATTCGTCTTGCCCGAAAGGATGGTGGGGTGAACCTTTACTTCATATTCTCGTTCGCTGTCGCTAACATCAGTTTGATACGATTTAACTGATTTACTTCGCTGGCGCCTGGATCGTAGTCAACGGCTACGATGTTGGCGTCTGGGAAGGCGGAGCGGAGCTGTTTAATTACACCTTTTCCAACGACATGGTTTGGCAGGCAGCCAAATGGCTGCGTACAAACGATGTTTGGTACACCGCTGTGAATCAGTTCGATCATTTCGCCGGTAAGGAACCAGCCCTCGCCGGTCTGGTTGCCGGCAGATACGAATGGAGCAGCATAGTCAGCCAATTGATAAATATTTGCCGGTGGCTCAAAACGGCTGCTTTCTTTAAGTGCCTGGCGCATTACCTTGCGATAACGTTCCATAAACCAGATAGCGGCTTTGGAAAGCAGTTTCGTAGAGGCTGGTTTGCCAAGGTGTTCCGCTTTAAAAATATTATTGTAAGCACTGTACATGAAGAAGTCCAGCATGTCCGGACATACGGCTTCAGCGCCTTCTTCTTCCAGCAGTTTAACGATGTAGTTGTTGGCGGCTGGCAGGTATTTTACCAAAATCTCGCCGACGATACCAACTTTCGGTTTCTTCACATCATCGCGAAGTTCGATAGTATCAAAATCTTTGATAATTCCACGGATGTTTTTGTGGAATTCTGAACGTTTCGGATGTTTTACCGCTTCGATACAAATCTGTTTCCATTTTTCATGGAGGGCATTGACAGAACCCGGCACTTTTTCATATGGGCGGGTCTTGTAAACGACGCGCATAAACAGGTCGCCATATACCAAAGCCTGAATGGCGCCATTGAGAAGGCTGTAATTAATCTTAAATCCCGGATTTTTTTCCACGCCGGCGCTCAGTGAGATAACAGGCACCTGTTCCATGCCGGCTTTTCGCAGGGCACGGCGGATAAATCCGATATAGTTTGTCGCACGGCATCCACCACCGGTCTGGGTGATGATGATCGCGGTGCGGTCAAGGTCATATTTGCCGGAAAGCAGAGCTTTCATAAACTGTCCAACGACGAGAAGAGAAGGATAACAGGCATCGTTATTAACGTATTTGAGGCCGTAATCCAATTCATCCTCTCCGGTAGGAAGCTGGACGATGTTATAGCCGGCAGCGGCAAGTGCCGGAACGACCATGTCAAAATGGATCGGTGACATCTGCGGTGCGAGGATCGTATAGTTTTTACGCATTTCCTCGGTAAAGATGACGCGGTGGTAAGCAGCATCTTTGACCTCTGCTTTTACGCCCTTTCGTTCGCGGTCTTTTACTGCGGAGATCAGGGAGCGGATACGGATTCTGGCGGCTCCTAAGTTGTTTACTTCGTCAATCTTAAGGACGGTACAGATCTTATTGGAACCCGTCAAGATGTCATTGACCTGATCGGTCGTTACCGCATCCAGACCACAGCCGAAAGAATTTAACTGGATCATATCCAGATTATCCTGCGTGCGTACAAAGGTTGCGGCGGCGTACAGACGCGAATGATACATCCACTGATCCATCGCGATCGTAGGGCGGTTGATCGGCTCCAGATGCGACACGCTGTCCTCGGAAAGAACGGCAATATTGTAAGAGGTGATCAATTCCGGAATTCCGTGGTTGATCTCCGGATCAATGTGATACGGACGGCCAGCAAGGACAATACCGTGTTTGCCGCTGTCTTTCATCCATTTCAGGACTTCCTCGCCCTTGCGTTTGATATCTTCTCTTGTTTCTGTCAATTCTTCAAAGGCAGTGTGGGCAGCCTGTCGGATTTCCGATTCCGCAATGCCGTTTTCCTTTGAAATTACTTTTACTAATTCGTCGGTAAGAATCTTTTCACTTTCAAAAGAAAGGAATGGGTTCTGGAAAATAATGTCAGAACCTGCAAGTTCTTCGACGTTGTTTTTAATATTTTCGCCGTAAGAGGTAACGATCGGACAATTGTAATGATTGCCGGCACCCTCAAATTCACAGCGCTCGTAAGGCACACAAGGATAGAAGATGTAATCCAGTCCCTGATGGATCAGCCACATCACATGACCGTGCGCCAGTTTTGCCGGGTAACATTCGGATTCACTTGGGATGGATTCGATTCCCAGTGAGTAGATCTTCCAGCTGGATTTTGGCGAAAGAACGACTTCGTAGCCAAGTTCCGTGAAGAACGTAAACCAGAACGGGTAATCCTCGTACATATTCAGAACACGCGGAATACCGACTTTGCCACGGTAGGCTTTGTCCGCCGTCAATGGTTTGTAATGGTCGAATAATCGTTTGTTTTTATATTCAAATAAGTTTGGTACATCTTTTTTCTTTTTCGTAATTCCAAGACCACGTTCACAGCGGTTTCCGGAGATAAACTGGCGGCCGCCGGTAAATTTGTTGATCGTAAGGCGGCACTGGTTCGTACAGCCCTTACAACGAGACATCGAACTTTCAAATTTCAAAGCAATGATGTCCTCCAAAGGAAGCATGGTTGTAGGCATTCCTTCTTCGTAATGTTCGCGCGCGATCAGGGCGGCACCAAAAGCTCCCATGATACCGGCGATGTCCGGGCGTACTGCCTGACAGCCGGAGACACGTTCAAAACTGCGCAGAACCGCATCGTTGTAGAAAGTTCCTCCCTGTACGACGACATTCGTTCCGAGATCTTTCGGATCGGTCAGCTTGATTACTTTCAGCAGGGCATTTTTAATGACGGAAATGGCAAGACCGGCGGAAATGTCGGCTACCGTAGCGCCTTCTTTCTGCGCCTGCTTTACTTTGGAGTTCATAAATACCGTGCAGCGCGATCCAAGATCGATCGGGTTTTCAGCAAATAATGCGAGTTTTGCAAAATCTTTGACCCCGTAATTTAAGGAACGGGCAAAGGTCTCGATAAAGGAACCACATCCGGAAGAACATGCTTCATTTAACTGCACGCTGTCAACGGAGTGATTTTTAATCTTAATACACTTCATATCCTGTCCGCCGATGTCCAGAATACAATCTACATTTGGCTCGAAGAAAGAGGCGGCATAATAATGGGATACCGTCTCGACCTCCCCCTCGTCCAACATCAGGGCAGACTTGATCAATGCCTCACCGTAACCGGTGGAGCAGGAGCGGACGATCGTTGCGCTGTCCGGAAGAAGTTCATAAATTTCTTTCACGGCTTTGATCGTCGTTTTCAACGGACTGCCATTGTTATTATCATAAAAAGAATACAAAAGAGATCCGTCTTCTCCGACAAGGGCAACTTTTGTCGTCGTGGAACCGGCATCAATACCGAGGAAGACATTTCCCTCGTAATCGGCAAGGTTTCCCTTTTTTACGGCGTGATTGTTGTGGCGTGCCGTAAAGTCGTCGTATTCTTTTTCCGAAGCAAACAATGGTTCCATACGGGTTACTTCGAATTCCATATGAATCTTGCTGCTCAATTTGTCCAATAATTGTTTTAATGTTGTCTCGCCCTCGCCTTTTGAGTTCATCGCAGCACCGCCTGCGGCAAAAAGATGGGAATGCTCAGGGGCAATGATCGCATCGTCTGTCAGTTCAAGAGTGCGGATGAAAGCGGCTTTTAATTCCGTAAGGAAATGAAGCGGTCCCCCTAAGAAGGCTACATTTCCGCGAATTGGTTTACCGCAGGCAAGTCCACTGATCGTCTGATTGACTACCGCCTGAAAAATCGAAGCGGCGAGATCCGGTTTGGAGGCACCTTCATTGATCAGCGGCTGAATGTCCGTTTTGGCAAATACACCGCAACGGGAAGCAATCGGATAAATTGCCTGATAATCTTTCGCGTATTCATTTAACCCGGCAGCGTCTGTTTTTAACAGGGTTGCCATCTGGTCGATGAAAGATCCCGTACCACCGGCACAGATTCCATTCATTCGCTGCTCGATTCCTCCGGTAAAATAAATGATCTTGGCATCTTCTCCACCGAGTTCGATCGCCACGTCGGTCTGAGGAGCGAAATCCTTTAAGGCAGTTGCTACACTGACAACCTCCTGAACAAAAGGAATGTCAAGGTGTTCGGAGATTGTCAATCCGCCCGAACCGGTGATCATCGGTGCGATCGCCTGATCACCAAGCTGTTCGTAAGCACGCTCAATGATGCCGCGAAGCGTTTCCTGAATATTTGCGTAGTGGCGTTCATACGCAGAAAACAAGATTTTATTTTGTTCGTCGATAATCGCGATCTTGACCGTTGTTGAGCCAATATCTATACCTACTCTGTTCATACTAACCTCCATTATGTGAAACGTATATCTCTATCTTTATGAAAGTGCTTTACTACTTATTAAATGTGTTTTATAAAAAATGCGCTTTGAGTTATAGTATACGACAAAATTTGCGTTTTGTAAACAAAATTTGCGAGTAACTTAAAATTGGCAAATGAATATACTGTTAGAGAAGCAATCAGAATTGAGGAAATTTCATGAATCGCAGATATTGTAATGGAATGGTACATGTGATAAAACCGGGAGATACGCTGTATCAGCTCAGCCGGTATTACCGGATCCCGATGGCCATGCTGCTGCGCGCCAATCCTTATGTCGATGTGTACAATCTACAGGTGGGACAGGAAATCTGCATTCCGATGGTACGCGCCCACCAGGGGATGATCTGTATGCCGGTGCCAAAAGACGAACCGCTTCCGGTGACAGCAGTGACCGATGAGACAGAGAACGAGACGCAGGTGCAGTCGCAGGAAGAGAGCAGTGCGAAAGTCTCCGAAAGTGAAACCGAAGAAAATGAACCGGAAAAAGTGGCAGAAGAGGTATCCGAAGCAGCAGAGGAAAAAGAAGTCGTTTCTTCCGAAAGTGCTCCGAGTGCACAAGAGGAGAAAAAAGTGTACATCACCGATGGAAAACAAAGTCTGGGCGAAGTCCTGATGGCGCATGAGACATCCTGGGAAGAATTTGTCCGGTTAAACAACTTAGACCAGGTAGCGCTGCAGGAAGACCAGATCCTGTACTTTACAAAATAGAAAAAATAGCAAATCGATAACGGATGGGATTGTATAAATACAATTTGTAATTTGTTTTGTTGCCGTTTTGGTTAGAAAAATGAGATCAAAGATTTTCCGTAAGGGATTTTGAACACCGTCAGTGCATAGAGGGCGTGGTCTGCCCTCATGCACTGTTACGTGGGTTCACGAAGCGCGAGCGGTCCCGGAGGGAAATCTTTGGTTTCATTTTCGAATTAAAACCGTATAACAAAGCAAATACAGTTTGACAAAGGTTGCACGAAAAAGTATAATATAAATATCTATGTTTACATAGGTAATTGATAAATTATTTTATTGGTTCCTGTGGATAACTTTCCCGTATATA
>ERZ808252.679-NODE-679-length-30377-cov-5.203713_pt1 | contig 30377 bp, 20 predicted proteins | sample MGYA00521242_ERZ808252 | MGnify/ENA primary metagenome ERZ808252 (study PRJEB31516, sample SAMN03275581) | gut metagenome | biome: mammalia-associated habitat; material: feces | host: Papio cynocephalus | place: Kenya | collected 2012-08-07 ...
TTATTATATTATATCTTATTAGCCATCACTGTTACAACTATATTATAGCACCTCAAAGGTCAACAGCTTCGCTATCGCTATTTTAAAGCCGGAAAAAACAACATTGATATTTCTTATGATGTTTATGAAGATGGGAAGGAAGAGGCTGTTAAGAAAGTTCATGTAAAGATATATTTTAATAAGAAAAAGACAAAATTAATTGCAAAATATGCATAGCGGTATATTCATAGAAATGACTGTTCGTTACAAAAAGCGACGCTTGTCATAAAAGGGTTGAAAGTGTAGAAAATCAGAGAGCAGAATAGAGAAGAAAGGAGTTTAATTATGAATGAAATTCAGCAAACAGATTCAGTGGTTTTGCCAATTTATGATCCGATGATAAAAGCATATCTTCACATTGGTATGCCATTCAGTATTCTTCCATCAAGGCATATAAAGTCTGGGTGGGTGTATCAGACATATGCCCAGATGGTATACCATAGAGAAGATCCAGAGGATGCGTTTCTGGACTTTGAAAATTCTATCTTTTGGGAAGATGAAGATGTGTTTACAAAGGGGTTTATTGCATTTCCGGTAAAAAACAAAAACGACAAGTGGAAGATGTTGGAAGGAGTAAAATGGTTGATAAAAGCGGGATATTATATTTATGCAGACTGGGATGAATATTATGTGCCGGAGACGCCGTTTTATAAGAGGCATTTTTTCCGGCATTATTGCTTAATTTATGGGTATGATAAAGACCACATATATACCGAAGGGTATTTGGAAGATGGACAGTGGCATCGTTTTCAGATTACGCAGGAAGAACTTGTCCAGGCACTGCTGGAAAATGATGATAGAGATGTAAAAGGAGTGATTAGTGTAAATACATATCGTCCAAGAGAAAATTTTAATAAAGGGTTTGAATGGAAAAAGGGAAAAACGGAAATACAAAACTATTTATATCCGAAAGATGAGGTTCATGGGAGACATGCTATCCGTGCTTTTTTCGATGATGTCTGCTCTGCGATAGAACGGGGAGGAGAATTCCCGATTCAATCGGCGTCGATAGCGTATGAACATAAGATTATGATGCTGGAGCGAATTCGGTTTCTTTCTGAAGAAAAGATATGTTCAAAAGAAATAGCAGATCAATATGAATTGATTAAAAAGGGTTTTTATACAATATTGTGTGGATGTATGAAATATAAAGTGACAGGAAAGACGGCATGGGCAGACCGAATTAAAACGAAGACAGAAGAGTTACTTATTGCAGAAAAAGTGATTTTAGAAAGGGTGGTTAATGGATGATAAAACATATTGAGGTAGAAGAAGTTTGTATAAAACAAGTGATAAATAATCCAATTTATATAAATGGTTTTTTTCTATATTATTTTCCTTGCCAAGAAGTAGTTGGGGCAGAAAAGGAAATTTTTGAAGATGTGAAAACATTTATTGATCAAGGATTTATGATTTTGACCGGAGAAGATTGGGGACAAGAAGTTATTATTTGTGGATATGACACAGAAAAAAGACATATTTTGTGGAAGACTGAAAAAGAGAAACTTGAGAACAAAGGTACTCTAATTGAATTGTTGGAAAAATATAATTTTTTTGCGGGAAATCGATTAGATCAGTATCTACGGCTTCGACCAGTAAAAAAACAGCAAAAACAAGGAGTTTTAAAGTTATTACATTTGAAATAGGGAGAAAATCAATGTGGAACCTTGAACGTTATAAAGAAAATATAGCTCTTTATCTGGAATCCGGCGAAACTATTTCTTACCAACAAATAGCACAAAGCCAAAAGGAAATTGGAAGTGTTTTGCGGGGGCGAACGGTAGCGGTATTAGTATGCTGTAATACGTTAGGATGTATATTATGCTATCTTTCTTTAATGCGAAAAGATATTGTCCCGCTTCTGTTACCGGCCAATTTGGAAGAACAAGAAGTTTTGCGAATAACACAAGCTTACAGAGCAAAATATTTATGTTGCTGTAGGGGGTATTTAAGTCAAAACTGGAATCCTCTTATTGCGATAGAGGATTATAATATTTATGAGATTCCAAATTGGAAAAAAACAGAGATGTCAAAAGACCTGGCGTTGCTTTTGACAACATCCGGAAGTACAGGAGACAGCCGATGTGTAAGATTGAGCAAAACAAATATAAAGAGCAATGCGGTATCAATTTGCCAATATCTGAAATTGACACAAAATGAACGTGCGATAACTTCATTACCTTTTCATTATACATATGGGTTATCTGTAATTCACAGCCATCTTTTATGTGGGGCATCGCTATTATTAACGGACAAAAATATATTACAAAAAGAATTTTGGCAGTTTGCTGAGAGCAAAGGTGCGACTTCATTTGCAGGAGTTCCCTTTAATTATGAGATGATGAATCGCTTCGGTTTGCTGGAAAAACTGCCAAAATCGATCAAAATATTGACACAAGCGGGAGGAAGGCTGGAACCAGAACTTCAAGAAAAGATAGCACAACTGGCGATACAACGGAAAATACTCTTTTATATTATGTATGGTCAAACAGAAGCCACAGCAAGGATTAGTTATCTTCCACCCTCTTTAGCTCTGGAAAAAGCAGGGTGTGTAGGAAAGGCTATTCCGGGAGGAAAAATCTGGATATCAGAGGACGATGAAGTGTGTTATCAGGGGAATAATGTTTGTCTTGGTTATGCAAAGTCATATCGAGATTTGAAAAAAGAAGATGAAAATAATGGAGTTCTTTATACAGGAGATATCGGTTATCTAGAAGACGGATTATTGTAAATTGAAGGACGAAAAAATCGTGAAGTCAAAATCAATGGAAGACGGATCCGTTTAGAACATTTGGAAGAAAATTGGAAAAAGTATTTTCGCAGTAATATGGTGTGTTCTTTTGATGATTCCAAATTGTATCTGTTAGTGGAAGGCAAAATTTCTGAAGAAAATGTAAAGAAACTTAGAGAGTGGATTCCGATATTGGAAAAAGATATTATTGCTCGGGAGGTTGATAAACTTCCGCGAAAGGCAAATGGGAAGGTTAATGTTGCTTTTCGCGCTTAAATCGTTGTCGTTTGTCGTGAATTGTTGATTTTATGGGAAAATATGGTATACTGTAGTAAGTGCTTTAAATACGTATAAAAGGAGGATTAACACTATGAAACGTAAATTTTTAGCAATAACCATGACATTTTTAACGGCAATGATGCTTTGTACGGGATGTGGGAGTCAGGAGACCAAACAGGAACAATCGACACAAACCCAGACGACAAACGACATCAAAGAGGAAACCGGATATAAAGAAAGTGAAGTTTCTTATCCGGAAGGTCAAGTGTTTTGTATGGGAAAAGAGGCCTCCGGAAAACCGGTTGCATTTCTGTTTGATGAAAAACATACTACGCAGGATAATGCAGCTTACAAGAAGTATGTACTTGAAAATGACAAATGGGAAGAGTCTGACCTGTCAAAGACAAATGAGTTGTTGAAGAAGAACAAGATTAATATGTTGTATTCTTTGAATGAGACAGCAGACGGAAAAATTTTCGGTATAGCCAATAAAGATACCGGCATTTATCTGTATGCATTAACAGATAAATTTAAAGCATATCCGGACGCTTTTGGCAAGAAAGAAATAAAGAACTTTCAGGTGGTGGATGCAAGAAGAATTCTTGTGATGGATGGAGATGGAAATGTCTCGTTGAATGATTTTAAGGGAAAAAGTATTCGTCAATTTGGTGAGAACAATGCGTTTGCTGATATGGTAAATGATATGGTATTTACAGTAGACGCTACAGGAAGTAAGATTACGGTTTATGATCTTTCAACTGGCGAGAAAGAAGATGAATATGAAACTCAGATCACACAGCAGGGAATCTGTTTTGCGGTAAATCAGGATGACGAGATTTATGCGGCAACGGAAAAGGGAATATACTTGCTGGAAAATGGAAAGATGACAGAAGTTGTTCCGGAAAAAGTGATGTCTACAAGTGCGCTAAGCAGTGAAGCATGGCTGAATAGTTTGTTTGTACAGGGAGATAAGTTTTATGTTTCCTATGTGATAGAAGGCGACAATTCAAGAGAATATCGTATGACATCATACGACAAAAAGTAATCCCCTCTTGCCAATATCTGCAAATTATGATAAACTCAATAATATAACAGAAAGTTTTTGGATCGTTACGGAAGAAAACTGGGCTTGTGGAGGTAAGTGTTATGGTTGTTGGGATTTGTGATGATCATGCAGAAGAAAGAGAACGGATTTATAAAGTTTGTGAAATGGTTTTAGAACAGATGGGATGTCCGGCAGAAATTGCGTTGTTTGAAGGTGCATCATTTGTGCTGCAAACAAGTAAGAAGCCGGACATCCTGATTTTGGATATCGAGATGCCGGGGATGACAGGCATAGAGTTAAAAGAAGCGTTGCAGAGTGAAGAAGGCGCGACGTACATTATTTTTGTTACGGATCACGAAGAGATGATGACAGAAGCGTTTGGCGTACATGTGCTGCGATTTGTGCAAAAGGAAAATCTTGAGGATAAACTTCCGGAAGCGTTAGCACAGGCGATACGCATGAAACGTAACAGTTGTATTGTGCACGGCATGGATAGTCAAAAGATTCTATATATATATTCTGACGGAAATTATATCCGGATGGTGACGGAAGAGGGAGAACAGCCGTTGATTCGGGAATCCATGAAACAATTAAAGAAAGGATTAGAAGGATGTCCTTTTGTGGAGATAAAAAGAGGATGTCTTGTTAATGTTGCAAAAATTGACAAGATTAAAGATGGAATTATAAGTATAGGGGGCGAACAATTGCAAATTTCGAAACGAAAACAGTCTGAAGTGACACATGCCTACCTGGCTTATTATAAGGAGGCATAAGATGATGAGTACAGTACAGTGGCTGATCTGGCTTGTGCCGGAGATGATAAAAACTTTGTTGATCACATATGGGATATTTGGCTTTGAATTTAAAAAATGGAGATGGTGGTTTGTTGTAGCTGCTTATATTGTGGGAGGGATTTGCTTATGCGAACAAGGAGTGGATCTGCTTTTATGGAAATCGATTCGGGGAGCAGTTATTATTTTTGCGCTGTTTTATGGGAAGTTTGGTAGAAAATTAGTGACATTCTTAATCGAGTATATTGCAATTACTATTGTTGATATGATGGTAATGAGTGTTAATATACTTGTTACAGGGTATGAACATAATTTTGTACAAAGTATAATAGATAATACATTTGGGATGGCTTTTTGGATTATCTTAACGGTGCTGGTGTATCGGAAGCGGAAGAAGGTTTATGAATTTGTACAAACGATATCGTATGGGTATATCCTGCTTGTGCTGGTGTTCTTACTTTGTGTCTGTGTTGTGGCTGGTACCTCTTATCTTGTGCTAAATGGCGAGATTACACAGCAGGCGATGCGGCAGACGTATTTTTTCAATATGCTTTGTATCGTTGTCGCTCTTGTTATCTGTGTAGTGCTTTTTTATCTTGTTTTCAGCCGGAAAAAGGTGCAGCATGAAAAAGAAATAGAGGAAAAAGTATACGAACGTGAATGGAAAAGGTATCAATCTATGCGTTCATTTCGCCATGATGTTAAAAAACATTTGCGGGTACTTCACGCGCTGGGAGACCGAGGGAATATCGAGGAAATTCGAAAATACATTGAAGAAATCGGAATTGAATATAACCAAAATGCAGTCAATCATACGGGCGATTTTATTCTGGATTATTTTATAGATTATGTAATCAATGAGTGGAAAGCTCATGCTGATTTTTCCTATGAAATAGACGGAAAATTTCCGGCAGAGGTTGACCTGAATTATCGGGAACGCTGCATTTTGTGGGGGAATGCGATGGACAATGTCAAAGAGGCCTTGGAAAAAGCAGAAAAACCGTTTTTTGAAATTCATATTTCTCATGGCGGGCGTGCAGTGTTTGTAGAGATGATAAATTCATGCGAAATAAAAGAGGGAAATATTTTGAAAACAAAAAAGGCAGACCGTTCACAGCATGGAATCGGAACTGCCAATATGCGTGATATTGTAAAACAAAATGGGGGCGAGATCACTTGGCATTATGAAGAGGGGAAAATGCACGTGACGATATCCCTTCTTATTTGAGAGCATTCGATTTGGCGGTAATTTCTTCTACGTGGTGAAATGCCCATGCATGAATATTTAATTCAATGATCGCGCAGCCGCAGTATTCGCAATGCTTGGCTCCGAGCATCGGGATCGGGGCACCGCAATTTGGACAGGTTACTGCGAGAGCATCGTCGTAGTCGTTTTTCATTTTGTCCACATCCTGCACATAGATGAGATCGGTGTTAAATTTGGTCTGATATTTATACTGTCTGTCACCTTCCAAAATCTGGTTATTTTCATCCATGATATAATGAAAACATTCCAATGAAGTCTGAAATGTAATGATGCATTTTCCGTCCGTTTTACGGTATTGATAAATCTCGGTGCGGTGAAGTTTGACCTGATCAAAATGTTCAGAGCGTCCCTCGGCCCGCAGCATCTCGATATGGTTTTCCAATTGCTGTTTTAATTCACGACTCCCCTCACTCAATGCGTTCTCATCTTTTGCGGTGATGGCACGGAGAAAGGAAACCAACACATTGTTTGCGCGGTCTTTCATTTCATTGTATTCAAAATCCGGAAAATCCGCGCTGATCTTTGGCAGCAGAAGCGAGGTCATGGAAGAGACCGATTTTGGCGTCGTTGCATATTCCTGTTTCATCTGTACCGCCGCCTGCGTGATATCGGGAGTGCCAAACAATGCCTGCGACGTATCGCGGACTTTTTTGCGGATGCAGAAAAAGGCGATCAAAATAATGCCAATGATAACAAGGATTAAAATAAAGGTAATAATTAATTTCATAACAGTGTCCTCTCATTTGTTCTGATAAGGATATAGTATCATTATTGAAGGGGAGTTTCAAGGTGGAAAAACATTTACGTTGAGGCACAAACAATTCTGTGTTTACTATTGTCGCAGCCTATTTGGTTTGCTATAATGAAAATACTTAAAATCAATAACCAAACAGGGAGGAATCTTTATGAAACTGCAGAAATGGAAAAGGAAAATATTGGCAGCTGTTCTGGCGATAGGGGTATTTGCCGGAAGCCTTGCGGCAAGTGGAACGCAGGCGGCAGCTGCAGAGCAAAAGGCAGCAGGTCTGACAGAACTGGCGCAGGTGATCCGCGACAACGGAATGCAGAGAAAAAGCCGGTTTTCAGTCGACTTCAGTGGAAGCGATGAAGAGTGGAGCCGTTTGTTTAATGGCATGTCATTCTTTTACTATGATATGATCGTTTTGGATGACGCGTCGACTTCGGACGATTCCGACTATCTGATCGGAAATATCAATTTTTCGAAAGAATTCATGAGTGCGTCGGTGGATGAAGAAAGCGGAAATGGCGAGATTACGTTTACGCCGACTTATTTTGAAACCGCAGATGAGACAGAATATGTCAATACGCATACAAAAGAAATTCTTGCTGAACTTGGAACTTCGCAGATGTCAGATTATTCCAAGGTAAAGGCAGTGCACGACTATGTCTGCGCGCTCATCACCTACACGAATGATGTGGACAATGCGTCTTCGGTATACGGTGCGTATGTCCGAGGGGAGGGGCTTTGCAACAGTTACGCACTTTGCATGTACAAACTGCTTGCGGAAGCCGGGGTGCCATGCCATTGGATCGGAGGAAGTGCCGGTACCGGAAGAGATTCCGATGGTCATGCGTGGAACATTGTGAAACTCGGGGACAGCTGGTACAATCTTGACGCGACATGGGACGATGCGGACAATGACCAGGTAAGTTATGATTACTTTTTAAAGGGAACTTCCGATTTTGATGAGGCAGATACATCGCAGGTTCACACGATGGACAATGAATATTATGAAAGCAGCTATCTTACGGATTTTCCGATTGCGGAAACCTCGTATGTGGTAAGCGACGAGGATCTGAAGCCGGTAACGCCTACGCCGACACCGACGGCTGTGCCAAGCGCATCACCAAGTGCAGCGCCGACCGAGACACCAAGCACAGAGCCAAGTGCAGCGCCAACCGAGGCACCAACGCAGATTCCGACTGCATCTTCGAGTGCTGCGCCGGAAAGCCCGGTATCTCCTGTGATACCGTCGACAACGGCACCGGGTGAAACAAAGGAGACTACAGTTCCCAGTGTACCAACCGACACTACGGACGATTCTTTGTCGGAAACACCAAAATACGCATTTTCTGATATTATCGTGGGAAAATATCCGGCAAAAGGCAAATTTACCATTTCACGCAAAAAAGCAGACGATATCCAGCTTTTGATCGATAATAAGGCAGCAAGAAAGAAAATTGCAAAGATTTCTTATAAGATTACAAGTGGAAAGAAAATTATCAAGACGAAAAATTATGGAATCCGGAAAGACGGAAAACAGTATTTTTCAAATCTGCGCGTGTTTGGAAAAAAGAAAGGAAAAGCAAAGATCGCAGTTACCGTAAAATTGGTCAATGGACAGAAGAAAAAATACAACTTTACGGTGCGTGTGCGCTAGAGACAGGGGGAAAATAATTGAAAAAGAAAGTAGTATTGTGCATGGTATTGGCCGGGCTGCTTTTTAGCCTGGCCGGCTGTGCGGAAGAGGCCGGTCAGCCGGAAGCGGGAGTGCAGCAGGAAAATCCGGCAGTTTCAGAGGAAGAATTTGCCGGAGACGGTGCGTGGACGATTCTTGTGTATTTGTGCGGAACGGATCTCGAGAGCGGTTATGGCGCGGCGACAATGGATTTGGCTGAGATGGTCGACCGTGATTTCGGTTCACAGGTCCGCTTTGTCGTGCAGACGGGCGGCTGTGCCCAGTGGCAGAACGAGGTCATTCCGGAAGATGCGATCGCGCGGTATGAGATTATAAATGGAGATATGCAGGAAATTTCCCGCATGGAACAGGCGAATATGGCAGAAAGTGCCACATTGAAAGATTTTGTTACATTTGGAATGGAAAATTATGGGAATGATAAACTGGGGCTTATTATGTGGGATCACGGCGGTGGAAGCGTCGCCGGTGTCTGTCTGGATGAAAATTATGGGACAGACACGCTGAATCTGGCGGAGATTCAGCAGGCACTCGACGGCATTCCGCGAAAGTTCAATTTTATCGGTTACGATGCCTGCCTGATGGGGTCTATTGAAAATGCCAAGATGCTTTCCCCATTTGCCAATTATATGATTGGTTCGGAAGAACTGGAGAGCGGCGGTGGCTGGGATTACGCGGCGATCGGAGCCTATCTGCAGCAAAATCCGGGAGCATCGGCGGCAGATCTTGGAAAAGAAATCTGCGACAGTTTTTATAAAAGCTGCGAAGCACTTGGAGAAGAAAGCACGGCGACACTTTCGGTGACAGATCTGTCAAAGGTTCAAAAAGTCTGCGACGAATTTGGCGCGGTAGCAGAAACCATGAAGGGCAGCACGGAAAATATGGAAACCTTTGGTGAGATTGCCAAAGGAATCCGAAAAGCACAGAATTATGGAGGAAATACGCCATCCGAAGGCTACAGCAATATGGTAGATCTTGGCGATATGGCAAAAAATATAGCAGGCGCAGTGGACACAAGTGCTCTTCAGGCGGCGATTTCGGAAGCGGTCATTTATCAGGTGAAAGGTGCAAACCGCCAGAATGCCAACGGTCTTTCTGTATATTATCCGCTGCAGATCGAGGATGAAGAGGAATTAAAGACATTTGAAACGGTTTGTGTCAGCGATTCGTATACCGATTTTATCGGAACGATGGTGTACGGTGCCGCCAATGGTTCGATCGAGGAATATTCCGGAGAAAATGACTGGTCGGCAGCAGATCAGAGTGAACATGGACTCGGACTTGTGACGGCGAACCAGAACCGGATTCAGATCGCGGAAGAACAGCATCTGAACGATGACGGATATTATACCTTTACGATCGCGCAGGAAAGCCTTCCGAATGTCGCATCGGTTCAGTACAATTTATATATGAAGTTTGACGATGAAACGCCGCTTGTGTATCTGGGAAGTGACAACTGGCTTGATTACGATGACCAGACCGGTGTTGTGACGGATAATTTCCAGGGATACTGGCCGTCGCTTCCGGACGGCTCGCTTCTCAGCATGTATGTCGTAGAGGAGAGCGAGGATTATACGATCTTTTCTTCTCCGATCGTGCTCAATGGCCGGGAGACCAATCTTCGTTTTGCTTATCTCTACGGGGAGACAGAGGACGATGGAGAATGGCTGGTGCTCGGTGCATGGGACGGTATCGATGATGACAGCGGCCAGGCAGACAAAGAAATGACGGAGATTCAAAAAGGAGATGTGATCCGTCCGATCTATATCGTTGTTGATCAGGAAAGCGGCGATACGGCGGAGATCAAAGGGGACAAATACCGCGTAAAGAAGAATTTTAATATTACGGAGCCAAAACTTCCGGAAGGCGAATATTATTACAACTTCGGCATTGATGACTTGTATGGTTCAACGAAATATCTGGACTTGGTAAGCTTCTGGGTAAATAAAAAAGGAAAAGTAGAACTTTCCTATTGACACCACTCTACAACTGTGGTAAGATGGAATATACAGTACTGTGGTAAATTAGGTTCAGTGACCCTTTACTGATTCATTATAACACAGTTTTGTAAAAAAAACAAGGAGTGAAATCATCAATGGAGAAAAACAGAATACGTCCTGTCAAAGTGGGCAAAGGCGTCAGAATGAGTTACTCAAAGCAAAAAGAAGTTTTGGAGATGCCTAACCTGATTGCGGTTCAGACAGATTCATACAAATGGTTTTTGGAAGAAGGTTTAAATGAAGTTTTCCGTGATATTTCCCCGATTTCAGATTACAATGGAAATCTCAGTCTTGAGTTTGTGGGATTTGAGTTGTGCAGAGATGAGGTGAAATATTCGATTGAAGCCTGCAAAGAGCGCGATGCAACATATGCAGCACCTTTGAAAGTAAAGGTAAGACTTCATAATAAAGAGACAGAAGAGATCAGTGAACATGATATTTTCATGGGAGACCTGCCTCTTATGACAGCGACCGGTACTTTTGTTATCAATGGTGCGGAACGTGTTATCGTAAGCCAGCTGGTTCGTTCTCCGGGAATCTATTATGGCATTGCACATGATAAGATTGGTAAGGAACTGTATTCTGCTACGGTCATTCCAAACCGTGGTGCATGGCTGGAGTATGAGACAGATTCCAACGACATTTTCTATGTACGTGTAGACCGTAACCGTAAAGTGCCGATCACCGTTTTGATCCGTGCTCTCGGTGTCGGAACAAACCAGGAGATCTTGGATCTGTTCGGTGAAGAACCAAAAATTATTGCAAGTTTTGCGAAAGACGCTTCTGAAAATTATCAGGATGGTCTTTTGGAATTGTACAAAAAACTGCGTCCGGGCGAACCACTTTCGGTGGATAGTGCGGAAAGCCTTATTAATAGTATGTTCTTCGACGTAAGAAGATACGATCTGGCAAAAGTAGGACGTTATAAATTTAATAAGAAACTTGCATTCCGTAATCGTATCGCCGGTTTTGCTTTGGCCGAAGATGCAATTGATATGGAAAGCGGTGAAGTAATTGCCGAGGCCGGTGTTCCTTTGACGGAGGAAAAAGCGGCTGAAATCCAGAACAGAGCAATTCCTTACGTCGTTGTACAGACGGAAGAGCATGTTGCGAAAGTTCTCTCCAATATGATGGTTGATTTGAACGCATTTTTACCAAATGCAGATAAAAAAGAATTGGGTGTAACAGAAGATGTTTATTATCCGGCACTGAAAGCAATCCTGGATGAGTACACCTCAGAAGAAGAAATTTATGAAGCAATCAAGAAGAACATAGCGGATCTGATTCCAAAGCATATCACGAAGGAAGATATTTTCGCTTCGATCAATTACAATATGCATCTTGAATATGGCATCGGAAACGATGACGATATCGACCATTTGGGCAACCGTCGTATCCGTGCTGTCGGAGAATTGCTCCAGAACCAGTACCGTATTGGTTTGTCCCGTATGGAACGTGTGGTTCGTGAACGTATGACGACACAGGATGTAGAGACAATCTCTGCACAGTCGCTCATCAATATCAAACCTGTGACTGCAGCTGTCAAAGAGTTCTTTGGAAGTTCCCAGTTGTCACAGTTTATGGATCAGAATAACCCGTTGTCTGAACTGACACATAAGAGACGTCTTTCCGCACTTGGTCCCGGTGGTCTTTCGAGAGACCGTGCCGGATTTGAAGTCCGTGACGTACATTACTCCCATTACGGAAGAATGTGTCCTGTTGAGACTCCCGAAGGTCCGAACATCGGTCTGATCAACTCGCTGGCATCTTATGCCCGCATCAATGAGTATGGATTTGTCGAAGCTCCATACCGCAAAGTAGACAAGACTGACCCGGACAATCCAATTGTAACGGACGAAGTAGTTTACATGACAGCGGACGAGGAAGACCGTTATCATGTGGCACAGGCGAATGAAGCATTGGATGAAGACGGACATTTTGTACGTAAGAACATTTCCGGTCGTTTCCGTGAAGAGACTTCCGAATTTGAGAGAAATAAAATTGATTTCATGGACGTATCGCCGAAGATGGTATTCTCGGTGGCAACAGCCATGATCCCATTCCTGGAAAATGACGATGCGAACCGTGCGCTGATGGGATCCAACATGCAGCGTCAGGCAGTGCCGCTTCTCGTGACAGAAGCACCGGTTGTCGGTACAGGTATGGAAATGAAAGCTGCTGTCGATTCAGGAAACTGTGTCGTAGCAAAAGAAGGCGGTGTAGTAGAACGCTCTGAGTCCAACCGCATCATTATTAAAAAAGCGGATGGAAACCGCGATGAGTATAAACTTGCGAAGTTTGTACGAAGCAACCAGGGTACTTGTATGAACCAGCGTCCGATCGTGACAAAGGGCGATGTGATCGAAAAAGGACAGGTTATCGCAGATGGACCTTCTACTTCCGGCGGCGAGATCGCTCTTGGTAAGAACCCGCTGATCGGATTCATGACCTGGGAAGGTTACAACTACGAGGATGCCGTTCTTCTTAGTGAAAGACTGGTACAGGAAGACGTATATACTTCCGTTCATATTACAGAATACGAAACCGAAGCCAGAGATACCAAACTCGGACCGGAAGAGATTACCCGCGACGTGCCTGGTGTCGGCGATGATGCGCTCAAAGATCTGAATGAGCAGGGTATCATCCGTATTGGTGCCGAGGTTCGTGCCGGCGATATTCTTGTCGGAAAAGTAACACCTAAGGGAGAGACAGAACTGACCGCCGAGGAAAGACTTCTTCGTGCGATCTTCGGTGAAAAAGCCCGCGAAGTAAGAGATACCTCTCTACGCGTCCCTCATGGTGAATTTGGTATTGTCGTAGATGCGAAAGTATTTACGAGAGAAAATGGAGATGAACTTTCTCCGGGCGTTAATAAAACCGTGCGTATCTACATCGCGCAGAAGAGAAAGATCCAGGTTGGAGATAAGATGGCCGGCCGTCATGGTAACAAGGGTGTCGTTTCCCGTGTACTTCCGGTAGAAGACATGCCATTCCTTCCAAACGGACGTCCTCTTGATATCGTATTGAACCCTCTGGGCGTGCCTTCCCGTATGAACATCGGACAGGTACTGGAGATTCATCTGAGTCTGGCAGCGAAAGCCCTTGGTTTCAATGTAGCGACACCGGTATTTGATGGCGCAAACGAAGTGGATATTATGGATACTTTGAAACTTGCCAATGATTATGTCAATACGCCATTGGATGAGTTCGAAGCAAAATATAAAGATATTCTGGATCCGGAAGTGATGCAGTTCCTTTTGGAAAACCAGGAATACCGCAAAGAATGGGCAGGCGTACCGATCAAAGAAGATGGAAAAGTCCAGCTTCGCGACGGACGTACCGGCGAGTTCTTTGATGGAGAAGTAACGATTGGATTCATGCACTACCTGAAACTCCACCATTTGGTTGACGATAAGATCCATGCTCGTTCAACCGGTCCTTACTCTCTTGTAACACAGCAGCCTCTGGGAGGTAAAGCCCAGTTCGGTGGACAGCGTTTTGGAGAGATGGAGGTATGGGCGCTCGAGGCTTATGGTGCTGCTTATACACTTCAGGAAATCCTTACTGTAAAATCCGATGATGTAGTCGGACGTGTGAAGACATACGAAGCGATCATCAAAGGCGATAATATCTCTGAACCGGGAATACCTGAGTCCTTTAAGGTATTGCTCAAAGAGCTGCAGTCTCTTGCACTGGATGTAGCCGTTCTTGATGAAAACGGGGAAGAAATCCAGATGACAGAATCTGTGGAAGAAGTAAATGTCGAAGATATGTCAGGATTGATGGAAGGCGACCGATTCGAACTCGAAGAAGAGTCCTTTGAAGGTGCCGGATTCCGTGAAGCTGAATTGTCAGAACTTGACGATGACAGCAGCATTGGCATTTCCGATGAGGAATAAATGATTGCAGGTAAATACATTGTGTAAATGTTATAGAAAGGACGATAAGAATGCCACAGGTAAGCGATGTAATTCAGGAAACATTAACATATGACAAAATTAAGATCAAACTGGCATCTCCCGACAAGATCCGTGAATGGTCCCGTGGGGAAGTAAAAAAGCCGGAAACGATCAACTACAGAACATTGAAACCGGAAAAAGACGGTTTGTTCTGTGAAAAGATTTTTGGACCAAGCAAAGACTGGGAATGTCATTGTGGAAAATATAAAAAAGTTCGTTATAAAGGTGTTGTCTGCGATCGATGCGGCGTTGAGGTTACCAAATCCAGCGTACGTAGAGAGCGTATGGGACACATTGAATTAGCAGCGCCGGTTTCCCATATCTGGTACTTTAAAGGGATTCCCAGCCGTATGGGACTGATCCTTGATATCTCTCCAAAGGTATTGGAGAAAGTTCTGTACTTTGCTGCGTATATCGTATTGGAGTCCGATACGAAAGAAATTCAGGTAAAACAGGTTCTCTCCGAGAGAGAATATCAGAAAGCAAAAGAAGATTTTGGTGATACATTCCGCGTAGGTATGGGTGCAGAATCCATCCAGGAATTGTTGCAGCGAATCGATCTGGAAAAAGAGTCCAAAGAACTCAAAGCAGAGTTGAAGGCTTCTACAGGCCAGAAACGTGCGCGTATCATCAAGAGACTTGAGGTAATCGAAGCATTCCGCGAGTCCGGCAACAGTCCGGACTGGATGATTTTGACAGTGATTCCGGTTATTCCGCCGGATCTTCGTCCAATGGTTCAGCTCGATGGTGGTCGTTTTGCGACTTCCGATATGAATGATCTGTACCGCCGAATCATCAACCGTAACAACCGTTTGAAGAGACTTTTGGAACTTGGCGCGCCGGATATCATCGTGCGAAATGAAAAACGTATGCTTCAGGAAGCGGTAGATGCTTTGATCGACAATGGCCGCCGCGGCCGTCCGGTAACCGGTCCCGGTAACCGTGCCCTGAAATCCCTTTCCGATATGTTGAAAGGTAAACAGGGACGTTTCCGTCAGAACCTGCTCGGAAAACGTGTTGACTATTCAGGACGTTCCGTTATCGTCGTAGGTCCGGAACTTAAGATTTATCAGTGTGGTCTTCCAAAAGAAATGGCGATCGAACTGTTTAAGCCATTTGTTATGAAAGAACTCGTAGCAAACGGAACCGCACATAATATTAAAAATGCGAAGAAAATGGTAGAGAAGCTGGAGCCTGCTGTATGGGATATCTTAGAGCAGGTTATCAAAGAGCATCCGGTTATGCTGAACCGTGCTCCTACACTTCACCGTCTGGGTATCCAGGCATTTGAGCCTACACTTGTAGAAGGAAAAGCGATCAAACTTCATCCATTGGTATGTACTGCGTTTAACGCGGACTTCGATGGTGACCAGATGGCTGTGCATCTTCCACTTTCGGTAGAGGCTCAGGCAGAGTGCCGTTTCCTTCTGCTTTCACCAAACAACCTTTTGAAACCGTCCGATGGTGGTCCGGTAGCCGTACCTTCCCAGGATATGGTTCTTGGTATCTATTACCTGACACAGGAGCGTCCGGGTGCAAAAGGCGAAGGCAAAGCATTTAAGAACATGAACGAAGCGATCATCGCTTACGAAAATCATGAGATTACCCTGCACGCGAAAATTAAAGTAAAATGTCAGGGAATCAATAAAAATGGTGAGATGGAATCCCGTATTATTGAGTCCACACTGGGACGTTTCATTTTCAATGAGATCATCAGCCAGGATCTGGGATTCGTAGACCGAAGCAAGGATGAGAATTTCCTTAAATTGGAAATTGATTTCCATGTAGGAAAGAAACAGCTCAAGCAGATCCTTGAAAAATGTATCAATAATCATGGTGCTACAAAGACTGCGGAGACTTTGGATGCAATCAAGTCTCTCGGTTACAAATATTCTACAAGAGCCGCAATGACGGTATCCATTTCCGATATGGAAGTGCCGGCAGCGAAGAAAGACATTCTTGCAGATGCAGAAAGCACGATTGAAAATATTTCCAAAAACTTCCGCCGTGGTCTTTTGACTGAGGAAGAGCGTTACAAAGCCGTTATCGAGACCTGGAAAGAAGCCGATGATGAGATCACCAAGGCGCTTCTTACCGGACTGGATAAGTATAATAACATCTTTATGATGGCGGATTCGGGAGCGCGTGGTTCTGACAAACAGATCAAACAGCTTGCCGGAATGCGTGGATTGATGGCCGATACATCCGGTCGTACGATCGAACTGCCGATCAAGTCAAACTTCCGTGAAGGTCTTGACGTACTGGAGTACTTCATTTCCGCACATGGTGCGCGTAAAGGACTTTCCGATACCGCGCTTCGTACAGCCGATTCCGGATACCTGACTCGTCGTCTGGTAGACGTATCACAGGATCTTATCATCCGTGAGACGGATTGCTGCGAAGGAAAAGATGAGATTCCGGGTATGTGGATCAGTGCATTCATGGATGGAAAAGAAGTCATTGAGACACTGGAAGAACGTATCACAGGCCGTTATGCCTGCGAGGACATGTACGACGATGAGGGCGAGCTGATCGTAAAGGCAAATCATATGATCACACCAAAACGCGCAGCCCGCATTGTGAATACAAAGGCTGTCATTGATGCCGGTGATGCTGCTAAGATTAAGATCCGTACGATCCTGACATGTAAGTCTCATGTCGGTATCTGTGCAAAATGTTATGGTTCGAACATGGCAACCGGTGAACCGGTACAGGTTGGTGAAGCGGTTGGTATCATCGCCGCTCAGTCAATCGGTGAACCCGGTACACAGCTTACCATGCGTACATTCCATACCGGTGGTGTAGCCGGAGACGATATCACACAGGGTCTTCCTCGTGTCGAGGAGCTTTTTGAGGCAAGAAAGCCGAAAGGTCTTGCTATCATTTCTGAATTTGGCGGAAAAGTTACGCTTCGTGATACGAAGAAGAAACGTGAAGTTATCATTACCGATGAAGAAAATGGCCAGACAAAAGCATATCTGATCCCATACGGATCCCGTATCAAAGTTATGGATGGACAGGTGCTTGAGGCCGGTGACGAGTTGACCGAAGGTAGTGTCAACCCACATGATATCTTGAAGATCAAAGGCGTGCGTGCCGTACAGGATTACATGCTTCGTGAAGTACAGCGTGTATACCGTCTCCAAGGTGTAGAAATTAACGACAAGCATATCGAGGTCATTGTTCGTCAGATGCTGAAGAAAGTCCGCGTCGAGAACAATGGAGATTCTGAATTCCTTCCGGGAACGATGGTGGATACGCTTGAATTTGAAGATACAGTAGAAACTCTTGCAGCAGAAGGAAAAGAGGTACCGGAAGGCAAACAGATTATCCTTGGTATCACAAAGGCTTCTCTTGCAACAAACTCCTTCCTTTCCGCAGCGTCCTTCCAGGAGACTACAAAAGTTCTTACGGATGCCGCTATCAAAGGAAAGATCGATCCATTGATCGGCTTGAAGGAAAATGTTATCCTTGGTAAACTGATTCCAGCAGGAACCGGTATGAAGCGCTACCGCAATATCAGCCTTCACAGTGATCTGGTTGACAGTCTTGAGCCGCCGGAACCGGTAGAAGAGCCGGAGGCACCGGAAGAGGAAGAAAAGGATAAGAAAGGCAAAGGCAAGAAAGCAGCAAAGGATGATATGCCGGCAGATGCTGCAGAAACTACAGAAGTTGATGAAGCCGATGAACTTCTTACGATGGAGGAAGATGACGAGGAGGAAACTCTTGACATCGCCGAAGATGATTTCGATGAGGAATTTGAACCGGTGGAAGAGTAATCACAGACATGTTTCCTTGCAAGAACGGATTTCTTTGAAGGAGAATGCTTACTTTTTCTTTCGAAGAAGCTAAACTGACACTAAGTGCATAAAACTTGATGTTTCATAAAATAAAAAAGCTCCGGCCGCAGAAATGCAGCCGGGCTTTTTCTATTCTATGAAACATCTTCAAACAGTTAGTTATATTCAACTTTATTTTTCGCCTACAAACTTCAGGTTAGAGTTTTTCGGTACGCGGATACCGCTCATTTTCAGATTGGTATCTCCTTTGAGCTGGATGGTAAGGTCAACTCCTTCGCCGAGTTCCAGCCAAGGCATACATTTTTCGGTGGAAAAATGAGTGGTGTTGAGGATCAGTGTGCCGTGGAAGCCATCCTCAAACCAGATGCGGAGATTGGACTGGAATCCGGTGGCACCGATCAATTCAATCGGATGATCTTTGCCAGCCTGCTGGGCGATGTGAATGTCAGTATATTTGCCAAGAGTCATCTGAATCAAGGAGATAGACTGTGGCTTGTCAACGATATAATCCTTGCGGACCATCGAAGAGGAGCGGTTTTTGTTGTATTCCAGAATCTCAATCTGGATGTGAGGGTCGATCTGCTCCAATGGTTCCGGATTTGGACGCGCTGTATAAAATCCCTGGATGAGATCCACGCCGAGGCGGATAACTTCCTTCAATTCTTCCGAAGTTTCAATTCCTTCGGCAAGAGTCAGAATATTGTTGTCGTGCGCGAAATCGATAATGTCTTTTACAAAATGCTGTTTTTGTGGATTGTTTTGAATTTCCTCCATCAGCATACGGTCAATTTTTACATATTTTGGCATATAGCGGAGAAGGTTATTGACGTTGGAATACCCCGAACCATAATCGTCAATCGCTGTCTCAACTTTAAGCTGCGCATAAGATTTCTTGATATCGGAAAGACATTTATTGTCAAGTTCTTCCTGCTCGGTAAGCTCTACAACGACCTGACCGCTATGCTCGCTTAACTGACGGTGGAAGCGGTCCTTATCCGAATCTACAAGCTGCGCGCCGGGAATGCTGTTGATAAACGTCTTTTTGCCGGCAAATTTTTGTGGATGTTCTTCCATATAATGAAGAACGTTAAATAACGTTGCTTTTTCGACATCATAGAGGCGGCCGAGACGTTTGGCGCTTGTTAAAATGTCCAGCGGAGAAATTTTCTGCTCCGTATTGGCGCGCATCAAAGCCTCGTAGGAGAAAATCTTTCCGGTACGAGCGTCTACAATCGGCTGGAAATAGTATATAAACTGGTTGTCGTCAAGTAATTTCATAACCGCAAGATCCTGCTCTTTGTCTTTTTCTGACAGATGAGAAGAACGTTCTTTTTGCTGCAATTCCTGTAATTTTTTTCCATTTTTTTCACTGATCGTATCGTTGATCATCTGCTCAACCGAGTGAATCCGGTGAATCGATTCCGATTTACAGTTATAGCAGATATGGATTTGGAAAGAATCCTTGTTATGCTGGTTAAAAATATTAATTTTATTTGATAAGGCAGAGATAAATTCATCCGGCCGGTGTGCATTTTTGTCCGAAAGGATCGAGCACACGATAAAGTCGTCATTACCGGTGCGGGCGCAGATTTCGTCCGAAAAGGCACATTCCTGGATGAGATGGGAGAGCGCAGTGATCGCGATGTCTCCCTCGCTGCGGCCATAGCCGGCATTGATGTCTTTCAGTCCGCTTAGGTCAATGGAAATGATGGAAAGCGAATCATTTGCGTGAAGCGATTCTGCAATCTGCTATCAAGCCGCGGTAATTGTATAAACCGGTCAGACTGTCACGGATCTGTGCCGATTCCATATCTTTTAACAGCTGGCGTAAAATGTCCTGACGGTAAAAGGATTCCATGCCCTGCATGACACTATGCAGCCATAAGCGGTAACTTTCATCGTAGACGCGCGGTTCACTGCCATAGCTGATGACAGCGTAGCCAAAGCACTGGTCGTCAAAATGAAGCGGTGTAAAAATGTAAGCGGAAGGTTTTTCGTGCGCTTCGTGCAGTTCCGGAAGAATTAATTTTGTCTCAAACGAATTGGAAAAGTCAATATGGTTTTCGGTGCCGCATGTTTTGTTGCAGTGAACAACCGGATACATGTGGTCGGAGTAGCCGAAACGGATCGCACCGTCGCCGATCATTTTCGAAGCATGATTCCAATTTTCGTTCAGACAGATATGAAAACTGTCATAATTTCCCAATTGGTATGTATATTGAAAAACGGTGTTAAAAAAGTCGTGATAAGAATGCTGGGATAATAAATCTTCCATCAGATGGTTAAAACAGGAATAATAACTGTCGGAAGAAAGTTTCGTTTCCCATTGGTCGCGCAGTGGCGACAGCAGACTGAGATTGTCTGTCGGGCAGCCGCAGCTGCCACCGATCCAAAGGTCGGTTTCCGGCACATATTTTGGCAGAGGTTCTCCGTTCAGAGAGGCGTCGATCCAATGCAGACTGTATTTTCCACAGGCTTTCGCCGGAATTTCTGCGGAAGTCAGAGGAACCGGGCTGTAACGGCCATCCTGGATCGAGTCGTAGCCAATGACGGCAATGTCGTCAGGCACCTTGATGCCATGCTCGGAAAGCGCCGAACATACGCCGATCGCCATACAATCATTGGCACAAGCGATTGCTTCCGGAAGTTTCTCACGTTCCAAAAGCATCTGTTCTACCATTTGGTTACCACTCGTGTACCAATAATCTCCATGATAGATATTTTCCTCCAGAACCGGAAGACCATGCGCTTCCATGCCCTCTTTATAGCCACGCAGACGCTGGATCGAGTGAATATGCGTTTCGCGTCCATTTAAAAAGACGATATCTTTATAATGATGCACTTCGATCAAATGGTCGATCAAACGGCGGATCGGAGTGCAGTGGTCGTTCATGACGGATGGGAAATACGGACTTTTCTGATCGATGACCAGAACCGGTCCGTCAAATGCGTCGTGAATCTTCTTTTGGATCGAATCTGAAAGACCGGTTGTCTGGAGCGTATCCAAAAGAATGACAATGGCATCCAGCATGTCATAATTGATCAATTCATAAATATTTGACTCCCCTAATTCACGAAGATTTGTCTGCTGATATTTTACATACATTGAAAAAATCAAGACATCATAATCAGAAGCAAAGGCTTCTTGTAAAAATCCCTGCATAAAATGATTTTGTGTTGTTTCATCTGCCTGCGCCAGTAAGACGCCAATCCTTTTTCTTTTCATAAAAATCTCCCCAATATGATGTTAATATGTATAATGTCACAAGACTATTATATACGTTCTGGAACTTTTTTTCAATCCTAAACACATAAACAATCGGTAAAGAAAAAGTGAAATTCTGGATTCTTTGAAATGAATAATGCTTGACAGAATGGTTTATAAATGATAAACTAGGTTTATAAAAAGTAGACCGAAAGGAGAAAAAGGATGAGACAAAGTATTTTATCGGAAAGTGAAATGGCATTTGCGGAGATTGTGTGGGAAAATGCGCCGATCCGGTCGGGGGAACTGGTGAAATTGTGCGAAGAACGGCTGGGGTGGAAAAAATCGACGACGTATACCGTGCTTCGAAACCTCTGTCAGGCGGGCATTTTCGAAAATGAAAATGCCGTCGTCGAGGTAAAGCAGACCAAAGAAGAATATCTGGCGAGTGAGAGTACGCAGATTGTCGAGAACCGTTTTGAGGGATCGATCTCCAAATTTGTCACTGCGTTTACCGGGAAAAAGAAACTGAGTAAAAAGCAGATTGAAGAATTGAAACGTATTATCGAAGAAAATGAATAAGGAGGAAAACCGATGAAAGAATGGATTGCGGAAGTATTTGGTGTACTTGGCAGGAATGCATGGATCTCCCACCTTTGGGATACGTGTGTGATGGCAAGTGTGGTGATTCTGTTTTTGCTTTTGATCCGTCCTCTGCTGAAACGTCTGCCGCGCAATGTGGCGTATGTACTCTGGATCGTCGTGGCAGTACAGATTTTGTGTCCGGTGTCAATGCAAGGCATTTATCGGGCACTTCCCAGACAGGTATCAGAACAGGTTTCCGAAAGAAAACAGACATTTCAGATGGAAAAAATTTCCAATGTTTTGCAGAGCGAAGAAGTGGCTGCCGGGGGACACGCAGAGGGGCTGGAAAACGTAGATGATCATATCGTGCAGGAAGTCCCGCAGATTGTTCCGGCAAAGGAAAAACAAAAGACAAAGCCGGTATTTACGGCGGTGCAGGGAGTTCTTGGTGTCTGGGGACTGGGAACTGCGGTGTGTGTGATCCTGCTGATCGTGTCATTGGCGCGGAACAAACGGCGTTTTGCGGATGCGATCCTGTGGAAAGATAACGTTTATATGCATGAAGCGGTGGAAAATTCGTTTGTCGGCGGTGTTATCGCACCGAAGATCTACCTTTCGTCAAAACTCTGCGGAGATGAGTGCGGGAGGGAGAGGGAATTGATCCTCTGCCATGAAAGAGTGCACATAAAACGGCGCGATTATCTGATAAAGATTGTATGTTTTCTAGCATTTTCGGTGCTTTGGTTCAATCCGCTCTGCTGGGCAGCGTATCATTTCTTCGTGCTTGACATGGAAGTGTCGTGTGACGAGGCAGTCATACACAGACTTGGTGTGCAGGCGAGGAAAGAATACTCGTATCTTCTTCTTGCGATGGCAGATAAGGGAAGATATGGCTGGTTTCAGGAACCGGCATTCAGCATCAGTTCGGTGAAGGAGCGCATTGTGCGCGTGATGCGGTATCAAAAGCCGAGGCGTTTCATCAGCGTGGTATCGGTTGTGATCGTGCTGCTTTGCAGCTGTGGGATCGCTTCGCAGCCGGAGACGGTGAAAAATCTGACAAGCCACAGGGATATGACAAAGGATGCGGCACAGTTTGTAGAGACGATGGTGGATGAAGACAAAGATTTTAAAGAATTTGCAGGTAAGATGGATGCTACAGAGGTATTTTGCCATAATGTCGATTCGGATGGCAGATATTATGAACTGGCAGCGCTGAGAACAGGGTATAGCTATCATGATTTTATGAAGATAAAATGGGTGGATGGCGCATGGAAAAAGGAGAAAGTTCCGTGGGACAAGGCTTTGACGGATTATGTAAAGATCATAGAGGAGGACCGGTGCTGGTATTCTATGATCAGCATATATGAAGGGGAAGAGGGGCAGATTTATGTGGCGATGGCAAAATACGATGTTCCTGATGATGAGAAACATTACAAAAGTCCAAAGAAAGTGATTGAAAACCGCCTGCTTCGTTACGATGCGGAAAACGACCGAATGGTAAAAGTAAAAGCACCAAAAGTATTTTACAATCGTAGAGATGAGTCAGGAAAACAGACGGGTGAACGTGTACTTGCTGAAAATCAGGTGCTATATTACATTTTTCGTGACAACAAAGTGCTTCTGAACCACTATGAGGAAGAATATTTTGGCTGGTATGATCTGACGACAGGAGAAAGGATTGATCCGGCAAGCGAATTGTATCAGGAGTATACGGCATCCTGGGAGATGGTAAAAGGCGATGGTGTGATCGCGACATTTTCCCAGCAAAATGGAGAGACGATAGATATCAATATCTATGATCTGGATGAGCAAAAGCACCTATATACGATGCCGACGGATCTTAAAGTAAGTGATGTGAAAAAAGAAATCGATAATGGATCGTATTTTTACGACATGGATATCCGGGATAATGCGGTTTATCTCTTGACCCGCAACGGGGTAGATAAAGCGGAGATTGGGGATGATACCTGGACACGGGTTATGGAGCCGAAAACCTCGCGTGTATACTATTATACGGAAGAGAAAATGGAGACTCCGAATATGTTCGTGGTAAATGACTCAGAGTTTTATTTGGATATGCATAAAAGAATAAGTGAGAGCGGGGCGCAGCCGTATTACTTCCGCTATTCAAAAGCAGAATAATAAGGAAAAAGGAAGGAGGAAGACCGATGAAAGAATGGATTGGTGAAATGTTTGGTGTACTTGGCACGAATGCCTGGATATCCCATCTTTGGGATACATGCGTCATGACAAGTGTGGTGATTTTGTTTTTACTTTTGATCCGTCCGCTGCTCAAACGTCTGCCGCGCAGTGTGGCATATGTACTTTGGATCGTCGTGGCGGCACAGATCTTATGTCCGGTGTCAATTCAAGGCATTTATGGAGCACTTCCCAGACAGGTGTCAGAGCAGGTCTACGAGGGAAAACAAGTATTAAAAATGGAAGAAATTTCCAATTCCATACGGGAGGCCAAGCTGGCTGCCGGAAGCCGGGAAAAACAGACAACAGGAAAGGAAGAGGCGGTAAAGGACGAAGAGCCGGTGCAGGAAGCAGGACAGACCGTGGCTGCAAAAGAAACCCGGCACACAAAGCCGGTATTTACGGCGGTGCAGGGAGTTCTTGGTGTCTGGGCACTGGGGACTGCGGTTTGCGTACTTCTGCTGATCGTGTCACTGGTGCGGAACAAGCGGCGTTTTGCGGATGCGATCCTGTGGAAGGATAACATTTATATGCATGAAGCGGTGGAAAATTCGTTTGTCGGCGGTGTTATCGTGCCGAAAATCTACCTTTCATCGAAACTGCGCGGAGAAGAGTGTGAGAGGGAGCGGGAATTGATTCTCTGTCATGAAAGAGTGCACGTAAAACGGCGCGATTATCTGATAAAGATTGTATGTTTTCTGGCATTTTCAGTGCTTTGGTTCAATCCACTCTGCTGGGTGGCGTATCATTTCTTTGTGCTTGACATGGAAGTATCGTGTGACGAGGCGGTCATACGCAGACTGGGCGCGCAGGCGAGGAAAGAATATTCGTATCTGCTTCTCACAATGGCAGATAAGGGGCGGCATGGCTGGTTTCAGGAGCCGGCATTCAGCATTAGTTCGGTAAAAGAGCGCATTGTGCGCGTCATGCGGTATGAAAAACCAAAGCGTTTCATCAGCGTGGTATCGGTTGTGATCGTGCTGCTTTGCAGCTGTGGGATCGCTTCGCAGCCGGAGACGGTGAAAAATCTTGTCAGCAAGGGCGAAGAAGATGCCGAAGTTACGGAATTTAAGGAGGAAGTTGTTGACCAGACGCAGGAATTTACCGAATTTTCCCAGGGCGGCAGGCTGAACGTATACGAGTATTGTGAAAATGTCGATGACGAGGGCACGTATTACAAACTTGCGGCTTTGATGGATCAGCAGAAATTTGAAAAATTTATCAAACTGAAACGGGTGGACGGCGTCTGGAAAGAAGAGGACGTTCCGTGGAATCAGGTACTACTGGATTATATGAAAAAACTGGATAAATACTGGTATCCGTATATCAGTATTTTAGAGGGCGAGGACGGTCAGATCTATGTGGCACTGGAAAAATGGAGTGCGCCTTATGATGTGCAGGACTCAAAAGGCGGGAATTACGTCGTAGAAGATCGTCTGCTCCGGTATGACGCGGAAAATAACCAGCTTGTCAAGGTAAAAATTCCGCAGATATCAGCAAAAAAAGCGTATGGCAGAGAGGAGCAAAAGGGAATTGCCTCCAACCGCTATCTGGCGGCAGGCGACAATAAGGTGCTTGTTGTCACGGCGGAAAAACTGTTTGGCTGGTATGACCTGACGACAGGAGAATGTATCAATCCAATGGAGGATGTATGCAAAGAGTGCACGATGACAACTACGATCGCGAAGGGAGATGGCGTGATCGCGCTGACATCCCAGCAAAACGGAAAGACGCTTGATGTCAATGTGTATGATATGGACAGCGGAAAACTGGAGTATACGATCCCGACAGAAGTGGATCTCAATGACTGGAAGAAAATGCAGGAAAATCTTCTGAACTTCTATCAGCTTGACATCCGCAATGATACCATTTATTTTCTGACTCCTGACGGCGTGGACAAGGCAGAGATCGGAGAAGAAAAATGGACTAAATTTATGGATCCGGAAACATCGCATGAATTTTATTTTTCCGAAAGTGATATGGCGACAGATGGCTTTATTGTAATCAGCGATTCGGAGTTTTATATCGATATGTATAAATTAAAGATGGGTTCTGAGGTCACGCCGCAATGTTGCCGCTATACAAAAACAGGAAAATAGGGTATAATAAACATAAGAGAACGCAGCGAAAAAGAAAGCGAGGGCGGTTATGTCATTTAGCATTTTAGGAAAAGTCCGGGAACCGGGGGAAGAACGGCAGGAATTTTATGATGACCTCAATCTGACACAGTGGATCGAGGAGATCAATGCGCAGCTTGGCATCTACGATCTGCGGGAGTATTTCCGCCAGATGCCGGACGGAAAAGAAGAGATTCAATATCGTCAGGATGTGCTTCGGGAAATCGATGAGGAAATGGAGACGAAACTTACAAATTTTGTAAATTTGATTCGACGGGCGCAGGAAAATGAAGCGTACATAAATTCGGAGACGGGGGAGCAGATCACGGACGAACTCAGTAAGGCACATTGGAAGCTGGAAGTGGCGGTAATGTATTTTACGGCGGTGGACGAACTGATCGCATTTTTGGAAAAACGGGAGTGCAGGGCGCGCGGCTGGCAGCAGTTTTTGGAGGTGTGCAAAGCCGAGATGCAGAAGCCGGAGGTGAAAGCCTATCACGATGCGGCGCTTTCGACCAGTGAGGAACTGGGAAAACTGCGTTACAGTCTGCGGCTTGAGGGAGATCATATCGCCATCCTTCCCTCGGTGGTGGAAGACGATTATGTAAAGGATCTGTGTGAAAAATATCCGCAGATGATACAACATCCCGGAAAGATGGGAAACCTTCTGCCGGGCGGAAAAGCGGGTACTCCGCTGGAACAGCGCATTTTCAAATATTTGCAGAAAAGTTTCCAAAACCGTTCCGGAGACTGGAAGAATTTGGAAAGACAGAACCGCATATCTATCAGCCGGAGATCATGCAGTTTCATAAGGAAATCTGTGTATATCTGTCGATCCTTAAATTCCGGCACCATATGGAATATTTTCATTATGATTTCTGTATGCCGTCCTTTTCGGATACGTCATTTGAAGTGACCGGCGGCTATGATCTCGCGCTGGCATTGAAAAACCAGAAAGAGGGAAAAGAGACGATTGCGAACGATTATTATTACCGGGGAAAAGAGCGCTTTTTTGTTATAACGGGGCCAAACCAGGGGGGCAAGACGACGTTTGCAAGGGCCGCAGGGCAGCTTGTATATTTTTCCCTGATGGGCTTTCCGGTGCCGGCAAAGCACGCGGAACTTCCGCTCTTTGACGGGCTGTTGACGCATTTTTCCGTCGAAGAGAGTATGCAGAGCGGCCGCGGTAAATTAAAGGAAGAACTGGTGCGCCTGTCCGGAATGATGCACGCGGAGAAGCGGAATGTATTTGTCATCATCAATGAACTTTTCACGTCGGCGGCGACTTACGATGCGTATCACATGGGACGGCGTGTGATCGATCATTTTCTTGCCCGTGACTGCTACGGGATTTATGTTACACACATCGAGGAACTTGCGGAGGAAAATGAGCAGGTTGTCAGTCAGGCAGCATCCCTGATCGAGGGAAATGTCAAAGTGCGGACGTTCAAGATCCGCCGGAAGAAAGCAGAGGGCAAAGGTTATGTTGAGCCGATTGTGGAAAAATATGGATTGACCTACGCGGAGATAAAAAGGAGGATTCATCATGTTTGACGTAGCACTTTTATATCCGGAAAAACAGCAGGGGGCGGCCAAACGTTACGGGATGCCGCAGGACATGAGCAAGGATTTGAATCTCTCGGTGATCCTTCGGGCGATGGCAAAAGAGGATGAGGAAATATTTACCAATTGCCAGCGTGTGCTTTTGTGCCCGGTTACGGATGAAACGACGCTTCGTTTCCGGCAGCAGATGGTGTCAGATGCGGTGGCGCATCCCGAATTTTACGAAGAAATATACCGTATCGCGAAAGAGGCGATGCAGGAAATCCATAAATATACGTCCAAAAAGACGAGCAATAAGGTTGTGCAGATCACAGAGTCTTTGGAACTGCTTCAGATCCTATTAAAATATCTGCGTTATCTGAAAGAACATCTGCGGAGCGAACAGGCAGAAAAAGCAGATGGTATGTATCGGTTTACGACGAAATTCCGGCAATGTTTTACGGATGAGTTTGCCCAAGATCTCGAACACCATATCGACGATATGTCGGTGCTGATGCAGGGGGGCAGACTGATCTTTACGGCCGGTGTGGCAGGCGGTCTGAAATGCGGCGACGCGATGGTAAACCGCCTTGATCCGACGGATTACCGGAAAATGGGAAAATTTCGGAGAACACTGCGGTGGCTTGTCCTTCATCTGGCATCGCCGGAGGCGGTTTTTCTCAATCAGGAAGCGCTAAAGCAGGATGCCATCCGGATGGAGGAAAATGGACTTTTGTATACGCAGGAAATTTACCGCGCCTTTTTGTATCAGTTTCAGGAGTTTTTCAGCCAGCTTCAGATTCAGGTCGGTTTTTATGTCGGCTGTGCGAATTTGGGGCGGAGCCTCAACAATCTAAAGATGAAAACGTGCTATCCGCGGGTGAGCCGCGAAAAGGGACATATCGAATACCAGCATTTGTATGAGTTAGGGCTTGCCCTTGATACCCTCAAAAATCCGGTGGACAATTCGATCACGGATTCCTGTCATCTCCATATGATCAGCGGGGCAAACCAGGGCGGAAAATCGACCTTTTTGCGAAGCGTCGGGATCGCGCAGGTGATGATGCAGGCTGGAATGTTTGTTCCGGCGACGTATTTTGAAAGTCCGCTGTATGATAATATATTGACACATTTTACCAGGCGTGAGGACAGCAGTATGAACAGCGGACGGCTGGACGAAGAGATGAAGCGGATGAACCGTATCATAGACATGGTAACGGATCACAGTCTGATCCTCTTCAACGAGTCGTTTTCCAGTACGACGGAAAAAGAGGGAAGCCAGATCGCAGAGCATATTATACAGGCAATGTATGACAGCGGTGTGAGTGTATTTATGGTGACTCACCTTTTTGCCTTTGCCAGTCAGATGTATGCGAAAAATCTTCCGGGCGCAAGGTTTTTGAGCGCGGAGCGAAAGGAAGATGGCACGCGTACCTTTAAAATGATCGATCATGAGCCGACCGAGACAAGTTATGGATTGGATCTGTACGCAGAGATCATAGAAAAAGGCCCTGAACAGGAATAAAGAAGATAAAAAGGATGCCCTCGTAGTGAGAACATCCTTTTTTAAAAGGGTGCGCCCAGCGGCGCGGAAAATCAATACTTAGTTTAATTTTTTCACTAAGGCATTCCATTTGTCATCGCCCAGTTTTTTTGTAACGGTAAGACTGGTGTCCAGATCGTAATAGGTATCGGAAAGGGATGCGGAACCACCGCCGTGCAGGGCTTTTACATAATCTTTTGCCGTTGTACCAAGGTGGACAAATTCTTCGTCGGATACATCGCCGGAACGTTCGGAAAGAGCTTCAATCTTAGCCCCGGTTACAAACATTTCTTTGGCTGTTTCCTTGTTTGCTTTTGTTACCCCGTCCTTGATCACTTTATAATCTTTCCGGATTGTAGAAGACCATGATTTCAAGTCTTCTTTTGAAATCGATGCGGCATTGACTACTTCATTTTTCGCTTCTGCGGCAGCATCTTCATACCCATCGGACACTTCATCCCAAGGGATGGCAACCGAGGTGGATTTTTTCTCCGAATCATCGGAAGAAGTATCCTGTGAATCGGAAGAAGTATCTGTCTGTGAACTGTTCGAGGATGTTGTATCTGCTGATGTCTGGGTGTCTTGTGTATTGTCTGAGGAACATCCTGCAAGCAGTGCTGCTGCAAAAATGCTCACAGCACATAATGATAAAAAGCGTTTTAATTTCATACTTGCTCCTCCTTATTTTTTATAATATCTTTTTTTTATAGTATATTACTTTAATTATATAGAGAATACCATATTTAAAAGGAAAATGCAAATGAAAACCCGAAATTATATGGTAAAATTCTTAAGTGAAGTATCACAGATTGAGCAATAAAAAGAGCAACTGATGAA
>ERZ808252.680-NODE-680-length-30362-cov-29.273039_pt1 | contig 30362 bp, 28 predicted proteins | sample MGYA00521242_ERZ808252 | MGnify/ENA primary metagenome ERZ808252 (study PRJEB31516, sample SAMN03275581) | gut metagenome | biome: mammalia-associated habitat; material: feces | host: Papio cynocephalus | place: Kenya | collected 2012-08-07 ...
CCGCCCGGACTTTTTTATAATGTAGTATGCCATTATAATGTAGAATGTAGAATGTAGAATGGGCTACACAAATGGCAATTTGGGATTTGGGATGGGCTGTGCGTGGGGACGAGAGGTCGAATATTGACCTTTGGGACCTTAGTGACCTTAAGGACATTAGGGTTTTTAAGGTCGGCTAGGTCTTTAAGGTCGGCGATAAAGTCTCCGACGGTGACAGGTGCGAGGGATTGGAAATAAATGGTAATTGGAATGATTGGAATGATTGGAATGATGGGCGGATTAGGAGCTTGAAGAGGAATTTGTGGTGAGGATGAGAGGCTTTTTTTATTTTTTGTGTTTTTTTGGCGGTGGCGGTTTGGGTATGTGTGGGATATTGGTTAATTTTGCCTATATGGAACATCCCGAGAACGATAGTCGTTACACCGGACTGACAGTAAATAGCGGTGTAGTACAGCCACCGAGTGTTAATCCTTATCTGAAGGTGCATCGCCGCAAGCCTTTGCCTACTGCGTCGGAGCTTGTGGAGGGTATTCTTAAGGGTGATGTGACGGTGTTGAGCCGTGCCGTGACTCTTGTGGAGAGTCAGGCACCGGCACATCAGGTTTTGGCTCAGGAGGTTATCGAAAAGTGCCTTCCGTATACCGGTAATAGCCGTCGTATTGGTATAACGGGCGTGCCGGGTGCGGGTAAGTCGACATCTATAGATGTTTTCGGCTTGCATGTGCTCAAGGAAGAGAATGCTAAGTTGGCTGTATTGGCTATTGACCCGTCAAGTGAGCGCACTCGTGGCAGTATTCTTGGCGATAAGACACGTATGGAGCGTCTGGCGATACATCCTCGGGCCTTTATCCGTCCCAGTCCATCAGCGGGCTCGTTGGGCGGCGTAGCGCGTAAGACGCGCGAGACTATTATGCTGTGCGAAGCTGCGGGATTCAATAATATTTTTGTTGAGACTGTCGGTGTAGGCCAAAGTGAGACAGCCGTACACTCGATGGTAGACTTTTTTCTACTGATTCAGCTTGCCGGTACTGGTGATGAATTGCAGGGTATCAAGCGCGGTATTATGGAAATGGCCGATGGCATTGTCATCAATAAGGCTGATGGCGATAATATTGACCGTGCGCGTTTGGCTCAGGCTCAGTTCCGTAGCGCGCTGCATTTGTTCCCGCCTACGACTTCGGGATGGATGCCCGAGGTGCTTACCTATTCGGGATATTACGAAAAAGGTATCGACGAGGTCTGGGAAATGATAGAGCGCTACTTTGCATACGTGAAGGGTAACGGTTTCTTTGAGCATCGACGTATCGAGCAGTCCCGATATTGGATGTACGAGACCATTAACGAAAAGCTAAAATCGCATTTTTATAATAATCCGAATATGGAGAAGCTTTTGCAAGTAAACGAATCGCTTGTTCTTGACAATCGCTTGTCGTCTTTTGTGGCGGCACGCAATGTTCTGGATGCGTATTTCGAGCAAAGCAATTTGGGTAAAGGCGTGTAAGATATGAAAGCAAGGAAAAATTATACAAGGTGGCGCTGTGCGTTGCTACTGATGGCGTTGGCTTTTTTGATGCCCGTCAATGTCGTAGGTGCCGAGAAGAAGGACAAGTCCGAGAAGTCTCCTGCCGTGGTGGCTTTTGTTAAAAAAAGCCATGATTTCGGTAATATCAAGGAGAACGGAGGCCCTGTGTCTTACGAATTTGTATTCACCAATGAAGGAGAAAGACCGTTGGTAATTATTTCGGCGACAGCCTCTTGCGGGTGTACTATGCCGAGCTATCCCAAGGCGCCTATTGCACCCGGCAAAAGCGAGAAAATACGAGTAACCTATCTTCCCAAGGGACGTCCGGGTGAGTTCAATAAGTCGGTGAGAGTGCGTACCAACGATCCCAAGAACAAGAAAATAACCCTGCATATCAGCGGAGTAGTCGTCCCATAGGTTGCATAAAAACCAACCGTGGAGATGCCTCACGGAATCCCCACGGTGGAAATAAACCAATCATTATCACATTTCTTGCAATGGAAAAAGTAGTTTTCGCTTTCTACAAACAGAACATTGCACATATAGAGATGGTTCGGCCTGTTACACGGCAATCTGGGAGGAATATGATTAGGCTAGCGGTTAAACGCATAGAAAACAGGATGTTGTAAAAGAACAATAAAGGAATGTTTAACTTGTTTGGGCAATGCAATTACACATATTGTGCGCTAACTTTGCATTGTCAACGCAAGAGGCCCTTGTTGCTGATTCGACAAACAGAATAATATAAACACGAAACATATACCGTAATGGAAAAGACAAAGAAAACGTCCAAGAAGGAAGCCGAAGACCCCAAGAAAGCAAGAGTCGAGGCCCTGAGTGCCGCCTTAGGCAAGATTGAAAAGAACTATGGTCGCGGTGCCATTATGCGTCTCGGAGACGAGGCCATCGAGAATGTCGAGGTGATACCCACCGGATCGATTTCGCTGAATCACGCGCTGGGTGTCGGCGGGTATCCCAAGGGACGTATCATCGAGATATACGGACCCGAGTCTTCCGGTAAAACGACACTGGCCCTCCATGCCATAGCCGAGGCCCAGAAGACCGGCGGCATTGCAGCTCTCATAGACGCCGAGCACGCCTTTGATCGCTTCTATGCCGAGGCGCTGGGTGTGGATACCGATGAGTTGCTGATTTCGCAGCCGGACAACGGCGAGCAGGCTCTCGAGATTGCCGAGCAGCTGATACGCAGTGCCGCTGTGGATATCGTGGTTGTCGACTCGGTGGCAGCTCTCACGCCCAAAGGCGAAATTGAGGGCGAAATGGGCGACCGCAATATGGGATTGCAAGCACGACTGATGTCGCAGGCCATGCGCAAGCTCACCGCCGCCATATCGCGCACCAAGACTACGTGTATATTCATAAACCAATTACGTGAAAAAATAGGCCAGATGTTCGGTCCCAGCGAAACCACCACCGGCGGCAATGCGCTCAAATTCTATGCCTCGGTGCGTCTGGATATTCGTCCTCGCAGCACCATCAAAGACGGCGATGACTACCTGGGCAAGCGTGCTATTGTCAAGGTGGTCAAAAATAAAGTTGCGCCGCCCTTCCGCCGTGCCGAATTCGATATTATGTTTGGCGAAGGTATTTCACGTTCCGGCGAAATTCTGGATCTCGGCGTCGAGTACGACATCATCAAGAAGAGCGGGTCGTGGTTCAGCTACGCCGGCAATAAACTGGCACAAGGTCGCGATGCTGCCAAGCGTATCATTGCCGACAATCCCGAATTGGCAGACGAGCTTGAGGCTAAGATAGCAGAAGCCATGGGCGCCGCCGATGCGCGTCCCGATGCGGCAGCGCGTCGCGCCGCCAAGCAAGCCGCAGAGGTTGCCGCGGACGCCACTCCTGCTGCAGAGGCCACCGACATGGACACTACCGTCCCGGCCGCTACCGATGATGACGATGAATTCAGCATCGAAGAAGACCTGTAATCGTCACGGAAAATAGACAACCGGGGCGAAGCTGTGTATCGGCTTCGCCCCCGTTTGTTTAATGAGGGATGTCTAATGTCGAACGGGTCGTGCCTCCGGCGTATACGACTGCAAAACACAAGATTATGATCCGCTGTTCAGACGATGGAGACATCGAGGGGAATGCGGAGACACAGGGCTATTGTGCGTAACATCAGGACTTTGTCTTTGATTGAGCCGGGTACATAAACCCAGCAGTCGTCTACCGGTAACTGACGCGAAGACTCGCGTACGCGCGTGGCCAGGGTATACGATTTATACGGAATTCGGCGATTGATAATCTTATTGATGCCTATTTTGCGTACGGCTTCGAGGTATCCCTCTTGCGCGCTTTCGAGCGCGATGTATGTGTCGTCTTCCGGGAAATGTATGCGTAGTGTCTCTTTGGTGCGGTGTCTCGCGGCTCGGCCCGGCATCGCTTGAGTTTTGAAATCGGAGCCCACTTCGACTTTCAGCCCGAGCCCGAGGGTATCGCTTATGGATTTCATTTGTATGAATTTGCAGGCGTTGTCCGACTGGGTGTTCAGATACCATCCATCGCAAATCTCGCGCATATAGGCTTTGTATTTCGGAAGTACTTGTTGCGAAACTATCGGTTGCCCTCCGATTTCGAGTTTTATTTCCGGGAAACGTTCCTTACCGATTTTGGCCAGGGCGGCCAGCATTGTGGATGTCGAATCCGTATAGCATAGGACTTCTCCATCCGGGAAAGTGATGCGCAACTTTTTGCGCGGAGCTCGTTTTTGCGGTCCTTGGTTTTCCATGATGAGTTTTTTTGAAATTTTGAGGTTCGGTTATTAGGGCTATTGCCCTGTTTTTGTGAGAATATAGGTTTTACTGAATATCCTGACGCTTTTGCCGACTATGGGCTGCGCCCGGTGATGCCGATGATGTCAAAGGAGCGGCTTGGGTTTGGTGGCTTGGAAATCTTTGAGGTAATATGGGACGCTGTAAGCCGTATCGATAAAATCGCGCCGCGAGTATGCGCGTTCGGCCAGCGCCAGCATATCCACGGCCAGAGGCACAACGCCCGATATGAAGCGAGCCTCGGGGTGTATGCCACAGATTAGATCGCGAGCTTTGTCCGAGCCATCGCCGAAGAATACGATGGTACGACCCGAGCCGAATAGTTCGGCGTAGCTGTTTTCGTCCAATATAAGTGGTTGCGGCGCCATAACTTCGTCAAGGGCTATATTGTATGCGGCAGTGTACACCTCCATGCGTCTTGCGTCTATCATTGGGACAAATATCGGGTCATCGCCATAGTCCTCGCCGTCAAACATAACGTGTGTCACCATAAGCTGGAGCGTGCTGACGCCGATTATCGGAATGTCCAGTGCGTAAGCCAGGCCCTTGGCTTCGCTGAGGCCTATGCGTAGGCCCGTGTAGCTCCCCGGGCCCATAGACACAGCCAAGGCATCGAGATGCATCTCCTTCTCGCGTGCGTGGTCAAGGCATGCCTTGATGTATCCGCTGAGCAGGGCGGCGTGGTTGCGCCCTTGGAAATCTTCGAAGTGTTTGATTATCAACCCCTCGGCGGTGAGTGCTGTCGAGCATACCGAGGTGGAAGTCTCTATATTCAGTATTACGGCCATGGTCTGCAGTCTGTATTTGTGATAGTACGGCAGGGGCTGTGGCGAACTTTGGTGTGCCTATGGTATGCCCTGCGAGTGCAAAGTTACTTAAAAAGGGCCGAAATCTCATAAATTATTACTAAATTCGCCAATCCAACCACAAATAACGACACGATATGACAGCAGACCAGCAGAGATATGACCGCCGCGGCGTATCGGCATCCAAGGAAGATGTACACGCCGCCATACGCCACATAGACAAGGGTCTCTACCCGCATGCCTTTTGCAAAATCATCCCCGATATACTGGGCGGCGACCCGGAGTGGTGCAATATCATGCACGCCGATGGTGCGGGCACCAAGTCATCTTTGGCCTATATGTATTGGCGCGAAACGGGCGATATGTCTGTATGGCGCGGTATTGCGCAGGATGCCTTGGTGATGAATATCGATGACCTGCTGTGTGTAGGTGCTGTCGACAATATCTTGGTGTCCTCTACTATAGGACGTAATCGGCGTTTGATTCCCGGCGAGGTTATTTCGGCCATCATCAACGGCACCGAAGAACTGCTGGCCGAATTGCGGTCATACGGCATAGGCATATACAGCACCGGAGGCGAAACCGCCGATGTCGGCGACCTTGTGCGCACCATCATTGTCGATTCCACCGTGACGTGCCGTATGCGGCGCGACCAAGTCATTGACAACGCGCACATCAGCCACGGCGACCTTATAGTCGGATTGGCCTCGTATGGTCAGGCTGCATGGGAACGCGGCTACAACGGCGGTATGGGCAGCAACGGCCTGACCTCGGCGCGCCACGATGTCTTTGCCAAGTATTACGCCTCGCAGTATCCCGAGAGTTACGACCAAGGTATGCCCGAGGACTTGGCATATTGCGGCAGCCGTCGACTCACCGATCCGGTGGAAGGTACGCCCTTAGATGCCGGACGTCTGGTGCTGTCGCCCACGCGTACATACGCCCCGGTGGTGCGTCTTATATTCGATGAGGTAGGACGCGGACACATCCATGGTATGGTGCACTGCACCGGCGGCGCACAGACCAAGGTGATGAATTTCGTCAAAGACAAGCACGTAATCAAGGACAACCTCCTACCCGTGCCGCCGCTTTTCAAGATGATAGCCCGAGAGAGCGGCGCCTCCAAGGAAGAGATGGAAAAAGTCTTCAATATGGGGCATCGTATGGAGATATATGTGAGCCCATCCGAGGCTGAAGTCGTCATAGCGTTGGCTCACTCCATGGGCATAGAAGCTCAAGTCATAGGCCATGTAGAAGACCGTCCCGAAGGCAACAAGTTGACGATACTCCGCTCCGACTTGGCATAAATATATGCAAAGGGTATGTACGGACGGTTATACATAGTCGTGCTGGTGGCGGTGCTGCTTTTGGGTAGCTGCGGAAAGGGCGCAGGCTCTGATGCATCCGCCGATTCGGTGTCGCACGCACTGCCCGAGACACTGCGCATCGCCACGATATACAGTCCGTTGTCCTACTTTCTGTATCGTGACGAGGCTATGGGCTACGACTACGACTTGGCCGCCGAATTTGCCAAGGCAAAAGGAATGGCGCTCGAAGTGGAAGTTGCGCCGAGTCTTGACGGAGCCATCGAAATGGTCAATACGGGCAAGGCAGATGTCGTGGCTTACCAAATTCCGGTCAATAGCGAATTCAAGGCGCGAGTCCGCCACTGCGGCCCCACTTTCGAAACCACTCAGGTACTGGTGCAGCGCCGCGATGTCGGTGGCCTTGTCACCGATGTCACGCGGCTGCCCGGCCGCGACATATACGTGGTGGAGGGCAGCAAGTACCATCAACGGCTTCGACACCTCAACGAAGAGCTCGGCGGCGGCATACACATACATACGCTCAATCGCGACTCCATAGTGGCTGAGGATCTTATAGATATGGTCAATGACGGCAAGATACCTATGACAGTCATTGATAGTGACTTGGCACGCATCAATCGCACATATTATCCGAACTTGGACATCACCGTGGCGCTTAGTTTTCCGCAAAAAGCGCGCTGGGCCACCGCCCCCGACCATGCGTGGTTGGGCGACAGCATTGACACATGGCTGTCCTCGGACAAGCCACGCGAGCGCAATTTGGCGCTGCTGAAGACCTATTTCGAGATGTCCAAGCAATCGCCCACGGCCTTGACTTATACCTTCCACGGCGGACGTCTGTCGCCCTACGATGCATTGTTCAAACTCTATGCCGTGGAAGGACATGACTGGCGTCTGCTTGGCGCTATATGCTTTGTCGAAAGTCGTTTTGACAATAGTGTGACTTCCTGGGCCGGCGCGCGCGGTATTATGCAGATAATGCCTTCGACCGCAAGGGCCAACGGTGTAGACCCGGCGGCCCTGACCGACCCGGCGACTTCGATACGCCTGGCGGTGCGGCTGCTCAAGACCCTCGACCGCACTATGCGTCCATACGTCAAAGACCCGGCCGAGCGCGTCAAGTTTGTCCTTGCGTCTTATAACGCGGGGGCGGCGCATATCATCGATGCCATAGCCTTGGCCCGCAAGCACGGATACAATCCCGCCGTATGGGAAGGCAATGTATCCGAGGCGTTGCGGCTCAAGTCCAATCCGGCATACTACAACGACGAAGTGGTGCGTTACGGATACTTCCGCGGCACGCAGACCATTGAATATGTCGGGGCGGTGATGCGCTTCTACCATCGTGTACTGGCCCACATACACGCCTGACAATCATCAATATATAAATATATAAACGAAATAATATACAAAACTTTATACAGAAACAATCCAACCCATCCTTAACAAATAGATAGAATTATGAAAAAGTACGCTATCCGTGTAGCAGCCGTCATCGCGGTATGCTCCTGTATGATGTTCAGCTCGTGCATAGGCTCGTTCAAGCTCACCAACAAGTTGCTGACCTGGAACAATTCGATAGGCAATAAATTTGTCAACGAGCTGGTATTCTTTGCCTTCTGGATTCTGCCCGTATACGAAGTCTCGGGCTTGGCCGATGTCCTGGTGCTCAACAGTATCGAGTTCTGGAGCGGCAATAACCCCGTAGCCAAAGGCACCAGGGTTATCGAAGGTCAGGACGGTAAGTACCTTGTAAAATGCGATGGCAAGGGCTATGACATCATCAGCGAAAACGACGGAACCAAAGTGCGTCTCGACTTCGATGTCAAGACACAGGAATGGAGCACTCTTGATGCCGAGGGCCAACGCGTTGTATTCCTGACGTTCATCGATGCCGACCACGCCAAAGTCCCCATGCCCAACGGCGACTACAAAGTCGTAGAAATCAGCCAGAACGGCTGCTACGCATATCAGGAAGCTCTCGCCGCTTCCAACCTGGCTGCACGCTAATGTGACGGCGCATACGCGCACCGACATACAGACTGCGACATCCTCGGGCAATGACCATATTGCCCGAGGATGTCGCGCTTTTTTTGACGAGGGGAGGCCAAGCCGGCTGCGATGCCGAGCCATAAATTAACGCAGCATCTCCTTGTATCCTAACTTAGCAGTCCCCGGATGAATTCGTCCCGGTTCGGGCAGTCCGGTTCAAGGCTCAATCGCTCGGACAGCAGCGAGATAGCCTCGGTTTTCGGCAGGTTATTTTCGAGATAAAGGGCTTGCCATTCCTCCGGCGTCAAATCCTCGGTCAGACGATACTTCCGAATGGTTTCAAGCAGATTCTCGACCGAGCGGTCGGCAATATCTCGCCACTCGGACTTGTCCGGTTCGTATTCGTTACTGCCACCGATAGACGATGTGCCAATGTCTGGATTGTCAGAATGTAGGTCGCCCTCAACGATTTCACCTCGCCGGTGCTCGGGGAACATCGCGTAAGCCAATTTGCAAAACATTCTCAAGTCACGGCGCCTGTCCGCTATCGGATCGCTTGAATTGCAATAGCAGCTGCCGCCGAGAAGGCTGTAATACATCTTGCGTACTTCTATGTCATGGTGCAGAACATCGGCCACAACAGCCTTAGGAGCAATATGATAGAGATAGCGCATACACTCCATTACGGAGTCAATCCATACGATGGACGGCACGATTGTTTCAATGGGTTGTCCGGCGCTGTCCACTTGTCCGTCATAGACAAGGAAGTACGGCGCAATATCGCATTGATGGCAGATGCTCTGCAACAGCGAGCTGTCAATCACCCGCAAAAGGACATCTTTGGCTTCGTCCAAGCCGAGGGTGCGCTTGGTCTCGTAAAGCAGCCGTACATATACATCCGGGCTCTCCAGCCTTTCCTTTTCGATGACGAAATCCCTGTCTTCGAGGCCAAGTCTTAGGCAGACTTGATAATAGCCGGCAGACTGCGCCAACTCCTCTTGATGCCGACGTACATAGTCGATATTGCCGTATTTGACCAAAAGAAAGGCACACTCCGGCTCGCGGTACTTCTCCCACAATTCGACAAGTTTTGGCTCGAACACCTTATCCCAACTATGCTTTAATTGTTTGAAACAAAACAACCTATCTTGCTTAGAGCCATTCAGAAACAGCCACAGGATTTTCTTTTGAACCGAATAATCCAGGTAATTAAAGCGGAGCTGAATTTCGCGCCGTACGTCTTCCTTGCGTCCGCTTCGCTTGACGCTGTACAGCTTCATTAACGAGGCAATCGAGACATTTCGAGGCCGGGTCGAAGCGGCGCACGGCAAGAATCCGAAGACGGCATTATATGTCTGTCGTCCGTCCGTCATTTCGTCCAACTCGGGTGCGAGATTGCGGCAGGCGTCATCGTCCTGTGCGGCCATCTCCGTCAGCCAATTGTCTTTGGCGTAGTATCTTTCCATATCATTATAATAGCTTGTTAATTTGTTTGTAGTTAAATAATTCGATGCCGTTGTCATTCGCCGGTTCGCACTAAGAGATTACTTTGCTCATCCGGCTATCCATCGGCGAATGCAAAGATACTGCTTATTTTTAATTTCGAGAAATAATCAGCAGGCATAGATGAAAAATGAGGGTGTGTCATAGTATTTGGTCTCTGTAGGCATCGGGGTCGGACTGACGGCGGCAGCATTTTCCGGGTGGATGCGGGATTATTGGCGGAAAAGTGCTATATTTGCCAGTGAAAGCGGCGGGATAGCCAAGGACGGAGGGCGGCAATGGTGACACATTGGCGTCTACGGCACGGCTTCCGGCGTTCAAATGCTGCAATTCGTGCACGCCGAATGTCATCGTGAGGCTTTGGCGCGAAGGATGGCGACAAAAAACTTAACCCGAGAAACCTCCCGCCCGTAAGGGCCGGGCTTAATATCCAAAACCGAACATACGATACCCAAACCGAGTATAATATCGAAACCAAACACAAATAAACACATAAGTGCCAGACCCCAATATGAAACGTATCATTGAGTGCGTCCCCAATTTCAGCGAGGGACGCCGCCCCGAAGTTATACAGGAAATAGTCAAGAGCATCGAGGATGTCGAGGGCGTCCGGCTGCTGGACGTGGACCCCGGAAAGGCTACCAACCGCACGGTGGTGACCTTTGCCGGCACACCCGAAGCGGTGGTTGATGCGGCCTTCCGTAGCGTCAAGAAGGCCTCCGAGCTCATCGATATGCGTACACATCACGGCGAGCATCCGCGCATAGGTGCCACGGACGTTCTGCCACTGGTGCCGGTGAGCGGCGTCACCCTCGAGGAGTGTGCCGAGATGGCTCGTGCTCTTGCCAAACGTATCGCCGAGGAGTTGGCGATACCAACGTATTGCTATGAGGCGGCGGCTTTGCGTGACGAGCGTCGCAACTTGGCTGTATGCCGCAAGGGCGAGTACGAGGCTCTGGCTCAGCGTATCACCGACCCGGCGGAGATGCCGGACTTCGGCGGCGGCGAGTTCACCGAGCAGGCCGCGCGTAGCGGAGCCACCGTCGTCGGAGCGCGTGACTTCCTGGTTGCAGTCAATTTCAATCTCAATTCGACCAGCACCCGTCGCGCCAATGCCATCGCTTTTGATGTCCGCGAAAAAGGCCGTCCGCGCCGTGAGGGCAACCCCATCACGGGCAAGATTGTGCGCGATGCCGAGGGCAATCCGGTGATGATTCCCGGCACGCTCAAGGGTTGCAAGGCCATAGGCTGGTACATCGAAGAATACGGCATCGCTCAGGTGTCGATGAATATCACGGACATACGCGCTACGCCGCTACACGTGGCCTTCGAGGAGGTGTGCCGCGCCGCCGATCGCCGCGGATTGCGTGTCACCGGAACCGAAATTGTGGGTCTGGTGCCGCGCTCGTGTCTGCTGGATGCCGGCCGGCACTTCCTGCGCAAGCAGTGCCGCTCGCTGGGTATCAGCGATGACGAGATTATCAAGATAGCCGTCAAGTCGCTCGGCCTTGAGGACTTGGCACCTTTCAAGGTACACGAAAAAGTAATAGAAGACCTCCTGGCACCCAAGGACGGCAAGAAGCTCGTCGATCTTACCTGCCAAGGCTTTGCCGAGGAGACCGCCAGCGAATCGCCGGCACCCGGCGGCGGCTCCGTATCGGCATATATGGGCGCTATGGGAGCGGCTCTGGCCACGATGGTCGCCAATCTGTCGGCGCACAAGCCCGGATGGGATGACCGCTGGGAGTTCTTCTCCGACTGGGCCGTGAAGGGACATGCACTGATGCAGCGTCTGCTCGCTTTGGTGGACGAGGATACCGAAGCCTTCAATCGCATCATGGCCGTATTTGCCATGCCCAAGGGCACGGACGAGGAAAAGGCTGCACGCGCCGCCGCCCTCGAGGAGGCCACACTATATGCCGCCCAAGTGCCGCTGAAGACTATGAAGGCCGCTATGGAGGTCTTCGAAGTGGCGCACGCCATGGCCGTAGAGGGCAACCCCAATTCGCTTTCGGATGCCGGAGTGGCCATAATGGCCGCACGTGCCGCCATACGCGGTGCGGCGCTCAATGTGATGATAAACGCTGCCGGGCTCAAGGATAAGGACAAGGCCAAAGCCCTCAGAGGCGAGGCTCAGGTCCTGGCCGCCGAGGCGGACAGCCGCGAACAGACTCTAATATCCGAAATCGAAGAAAGACTATGACACTCAACCAATTCCAACAAGATGTTATCGGCGGAATTCCGGTCGTACTACCCGAACCGCAGGAATATGATACATCTGTCAACCACGCTCCGCGACGCAAGGACATTCTCACGCCGGCCCAAAAGGCTCTGGCGCTGAAGAATGCGTTGCGTTATTTTCCCAAGGAGCAGCATGCCGCACTGGCTCCGGAGTTTGCCGAGGAGCTGCGCCGCTATGGCCGTATATATATGTATCGCCTGCGCCCGCATTATCCGATGTATGCCCGTCCTATCAAGGAATATCCGGCCAAGTGTCGTCAGGCGGCGGCTATAATGCTGATGATACAGAACAACTTGGACCCGCGCGTGGCTCAGCATCCGCACGAGCTTATCACTTACGGCGGCAACGGCGCCGTGTTCCAGAATTGGGCGCAGTATCGCCTGACTATGCAATACCTGTCGCAGATGACAGAGAACCAGACCTTGGTGATGTACTCGGGTCATCCGTTAGGACTATTCCCATCACATAAGGACGCGCCGCGTGTCGTGGTCACCAATGGTATGGTTATACCCAATTACTCCAAGCCGGACGACTGGGAGCGCTTCAACGCCATGGGCGTGTCGCAATACGGCCAGATGACCGCCGGATCGTATATGTACATAGGTCCGCAGGGTATAGTCCACGGCACCACCATTACGGTACTCAACGCCGCACGTAAGCGCCGCGCACCGGGCGACACACATCGTATGCTGTTTGTGTCCTCCGGACTTGGCGGAATGTCGGGCGCTCAGCCCAAGGCCGGCAATATCGCCGGAGTGGTCAGCGTCGTCGCCGAAATCAATCCGGCAGCCGTCGAGAAGCGTCACAGCCAGGGATGGGTGGACGAAGTGCACACCTCGCTGGACGAGCTTATTGAGCGCCTGCGCCGCGCCTTGGACGCCGGCGAAGTGGTGTCCATGGCCTATCAAGGCAATATTGTGGACCTATGGGAACGTTTGGCCGATGAGGACATCCGCGTGGATTTGGGCAGCGACCAGACCTCGCTGCACAACCCGTGGGCCGGCGGATACTATCCGGCAGGACTCACTTACGAACAATCGCGCACGATGATGGCCGAAGATCCCGAGCAATTCAAGCAGCTGGTACAGGAGTCTCTGCGCCGTCAGGTGGCCGCCATCAATAAACTTACGGCACGCGGTATGTACTTCTTTGATTACGGCAACGCCTTCCTGCTGGAGGCATCGCGTGCCGGAGCAGACATCCTGAACGCTGACGGCAAGTTTAGGTATCCATCTTATGTCCAGGATATTATGGGCCCATTATTCTTTGATTATGGATTCGGACCTTTCCGCTGGGTATGCACCTCGGGACGACCTGAGGACCTGGCGCTGAGCGATGATATAGCACGCCGCGTGCTCGAGGATATGCGCCGCGATGCCCCCGCCGAAATTGCCGGACAACTCGAAGACAACATCCATTGGATAGCCGAGGCGGGCGCCAACAATTTGGTTGTAGGTTCGCAGGCACGCATACTATACGCTGATGCCGAAGGCCGTATGGCCATAGCACGCGCCTTCAACGAGGCCATAGCCGCCGGGCGCATCTCCGCACCCATAGTCTTGGGCCGCGACCACCACGATGTCTCGGGTACTGACTCGCCCTATCGCGAGACCTCCAATATCTATGACGGCTCGGCCTTTACCGCAGATATGGCGGTGCAGAACGTCATCGGCGACGGATTTCGCGGAGCCACCTGGGTGTCGCTGCACAACGGCGGCGGCGTCGGATGGGGCGAAGTGGTCAACGGCGGCTTCGGCATGGTCATTGACGGCAGCCAAGAGTCGCGCCGACACATAGACGAGATGATGCTGTGGGACGTTAACAACGGCATAGCTCGCCGCAGCTGGGCTCGCAACAGCGGCGCCATGTCGGCGGCGCGTCGCGCCATGAGCCTGCATCCCGATATGGTCATCACCATGCCCAACATCGCGGACGATGACCTGGTGCGCGATGCACTCGCCTGACCGTGAGGACGTATTGTCGGCCTCAACACTTTCACAAATAACAAAATCTTACCTCATATATGTACCATACCATTAGCGAAAGGCATATTACACCTGCCAAAGTATATGAAATCATGGCCTCGGGCAAGACGCTGCGTCTGTCCGCTCAAGCCGAGGAACGCATACGCAAGTGCCGCGAGTACTTGGACAAAAAAGCCATCGGCGGCACGCCCATCTACGGCGTCACCACGGGCTTCGGCTCGCTGTGCAATGTCTCCATAGACCAAAAGGACCTGTCCACGTTGCAGCGTAACCTGATAATGTCGCACGCCTGCGGCACGGGCGAGCGTGTGCCCACAGAGATTGTCAAACTGATGATGCTGCTGAAGGTTCAGTCGCTCGCCTACGGCCATTCGGGTGTGCAAGTGGCAACCGTTCAGCGCCTTATCGATATGTATAATCACGATATTATCCCCGTTGTCTATCAGCAGGGCTCGCTGGGCGCCTCCGGCGACTTGGCGCCGCTGGCGCACATGTCTTTGCCGCTCATAGGAATGGGCGAAGTGGAATATATGGGCAAAGTGGTGGATGCCGGCGAGGTGATGCGCAAGATGGGCTGGGTGCCTATAGACTTGCAGTCCAAGGAAGGCTTGGCACTGCTCAACGGCACGCAGTTTATGAACGCCTACGGCACGTGGGCACTGCACATGGCACATCGTATTTCGGCATGGGCCGATGTCATCGGCGCCATTTCGCTGGATGCCTTCGACGGACATATCGAGCCTTTCAACGACTCGGTCAACCGTATCCGCGCACACCGCGGCCAGTCCGATACGGCTACATTCTTCCGCAAGTTTATGGAAGGCAGCGAGATACTGGCGCGTCCCAAGAAGGATGTTCAAGACCCATACTCGTTCCGCTGCATCCCGCAGGTGCACGGAGCCTCCAAGGACACCATACGATACGTGGACAGTGTCTTCGAAGCCGAAAGCAACTCGGTGACGGACAACCCGACGGTGTTCCCGGACGAAGATCTTGTTGTCTCGGCCGGCAATTTCCACGGCCAACCTCTGGCCATCGCCATGGACGCCCTGTCCATAGCCGTTGCCGAGCTGGGCAGCATTTCCGAACGCCGCATATATCGCCTCATCTCGGGCCTTCGCGACTTGCCGCGCTTCCTCGTGGCCAATCCGGGACTCAATAGCGGTTTTATGATTCCGCAGTACACGGCGGCCTCCATCGTCAGTCAAAGCAAGGGCCTGTGTATGCCCGCCTCGGTGGACTCGATTTCGTCCTCGCAGGACCAGGAAGACCATGTCAGCATGGGCGCCAATGCAGCCACCAAGCTGTATCGCGTGGTACTCAACACCGAGCGCGTACTCGGCATCGAGCTTTTCAACGCCGTTCAGGCCCTCGACTTCCGCCGTCCGCTCAAGTCCTCTCCGGCCATCGAAACACTCGTGGCCGAGTATCGCGCCATCGTCCCATACATCGACAACGATCAGCCGATGTATCCGCATATCGCCAATTCAATCAAATTCATACAGCGCGAAGCACCGCGCATCTGACACCACGCCGACTGCCCTTCCCATAGCGGCTATAATAATAGCCATTATGGGAATGACGGCCATACCGCCACTCGCTATGGATACTCTATTATACAATATCGGGCTGCTCGCCGGCATCGAAACGCAAGGCCGCACGCGCCTGCAAGGAACCGAAATGGGCGAAGACCGCTCGATATGCGATGCTTACCTCATCATCCGAGACGGACTTATCGCCGAATTCGGGTATATGGGCTCGATGCCTCACGACCGCCGCTACGATACCGAGACTGACGTCCGTGGTGGCGCCGTCCTCCCGGCATTCTGCGACGCGCACACGCATATCGTGTACGCCGGTTCGCGCGAGCAGGAATTTGAGGACAAAATACGCGGCCTATCTTACGAAGACATCGCCCGGCGTGGTGGTGGAATACTCAATTCGGCAGACTTGCTGCACAACACCTCCGAGGACGAACTTTACCGTCAGGCACTGCCGCGTGCACGCCGTATGATAGCATACGGTACCGGAAGCATCGAAATCAAGAGTGGATACGGACTCAACCTCCGCGACGAATTGAAGATGCTGCGCGTCATTGCCCGTCTGCGCCAAGACCTCCCGGCCAATATCGTGTCCACCTTCCTGGGCGCCCATGCCTTGCCGCGCAATTTTGCCGGGGAATACCAAGGATATGTCGATGTGGTATGTCGCGAGATGATTCCGGCCGTGGCGCACGAAGGCCTGGCTCAATACATTGATGTGTTCTGCGACCGCGGATTCTTCACGCCGCAACATACGGCGCAGATACTCGAGTGTGGATACCGCTATGGTCTACGCCCCAAAATTCACGCCAACGAGCTGGACTACTCCGGCGGCGTGGAAGTCGGCGTGGCGTACAAAGCCCTCTCCGTGGACCACTTGGAACACACCTGTGACGACCAGATACGCGTCCTCAAAGGCACAGACACGATGCCGACGGTGCTACCCGGATGCTCGCTGTTCTCACGTCTGCCTTACGCCCCGGCACGCCGTATGATTGACGCCGGACTAGGCATCGCCGCCGCCTCCGATTACAATCCCGGCTCGACGCCGTCGGGCAATATGTCGCTGGTCAATTCGCTGCTGTGCATACAGATGCGGCTCACCCCGGACGAAGCCCTGTCCGCCACCACCATCAACGGCGCCTATGCCATGGGCCTGTCCGACACCACCGGTGCCATTGCCGTAGGCCGACGTGCCGACCTCCGTATCACCGAGCCCGTACCCTCGCTCGCCTTCCTGCCATACTCCTTCGGCGACAACCTCACCCGCACGACCCTCCTCGCCGGCCTTCCCGCCTGATGCAGAGGAGTGTACGTGTGTGTAAAGGATATTTACAGGATAGATATGGATGGCCATAAAGCGCTAATACGAGTTCTTTAGGCGGTAGAGGTAGCCATCATCGCCATAGGTGCGCACACGTACACGACAGCGAAGATGCCACGTGCTTTTGTGCCGGATATGATGCGGCTACGACCCGGATCTCGAGCCCCCGGAGTATGAATAGCCGTAAGCGCAGGGCAAATTTCGGCCTCGTGCCGCGGCTGCAGAGATTATTCCGCGAAAAAAGCGTAACTTTGTAGTGTGATTTAACTTATCGGCTTTGGCCGAGTCTAAGAATGTAAGCTAAGGATATACGAAATTTTTAATGGAACCCAACTTATGCTGTTAAGTATTGCCGAAGGCTTTGATACGATGAACAATGCGTGCATAGAGTTGACCTCGATGCTGGCTAAGGAACTGGGCATAACCTATGGCACGATGTGCATTGTCGGCTATGTCATAGTCCCGGCGCTGTGGACAATTACGCTGGCTGCTTCCGCAATCTTGCTGATGCGAGGCCGGAAAAAGTCCGGCAAGGTATGCTTCTTCATCGGCCTCGGCATATTGGCTTTGACCGTGCTTTATTTCGGCATCGGATTCATCAGGATGGCAGCGGCATAGGCCGAGAATTTTCCGCCACATTCTGCGCTCATGAAAAATATTTACTAATTTTACGCTCATAATTGCTCTCGTAGAGAATAATATTAGACCTGCTTGCTTTGCAGACAATGACGTCCGACCGGCTCAGTTTCCCAATAGGCGACTGACTTGTCGGGAGGGCACAAGTCAGGGCACAAGTCAGGGCACAAGTCAAATTATGTAGTACAATGAAATGCTTGTAAAAGCGAAAATAAGCAGTCACAGACATAAAGCATTCTGAGACATAAGAACCGAAGATTTACATTAACGAAACAACTTAAAAAACGAAAGGATAAAACGATGAAAAAGAAATTTATGCTGGCTGTTGCAGCCGTGCTCGTAGGCGTATTCGCCATCACCGCAGGCGTCAACATCACCAAGGTCGACAAGGTGTCGCCCAACGATGAAATGTTTATGGATATGGCCGTATCCGTAGCCAAGACCGCCAAGAAACCTATCGGAGCTGTAGTAGTTCTGAACGGCGCACTTCGTTCGCAGGGCACGGCAACCGCCACAGGTACTGCCGAGGAAAATGCCATCAAGTCGTCGCGCCGCAAGAGCCTTTACGGAGGCAGCATCTACACTGTAGTACAGCCCACCACCGAGGCTTACAACGCCATCTGCCGCAGTGGTGCCGATGCCGTATATTTTGCCGTACCCGCAGCCGATGCAGTCAGCGCCGGAGTGTACAGCCTCGAAGATTACGATACTTCCAAGGCCGACACAACCCTGACCCAGGTGCCGATGAAACATCTGCCTTATGCCGATGCTTCGCTCCTGGTGGTCAAGTACAAAAAGTAAATACAGACACAGCATTAGGGACATATAGGCGTGGCGGCGGTGAGTTTTCATCGACGCCTCGCCCCTTTGACATTCCGACACCATATACATAATGACCAGGGCTGTACACATAACCGTCATCACCGGGACGCGCGCCGATTGGGGACTGCTGTCTCCGGCGGCGCGACTGCTGCGCGACACCCCGGGGGTATGCCTCTCGGTGGTGGCCACCAATATGCATCTATCTCATCGTCACGGCTATACAGTGGATGGCATCATCGCCGAGGGCTTCGAGGTGACACATCGCGTGGCCGTACCCGAAGATTTGGACGATAGCGGAGCCGGACGCGCTCATGCCGCTGCCATATGCCTGGCCGGAGTGGCCGATGCACTGGCCGAGCTGCGCCCCGATACGGCCGTCATTCTCGGCGACCGCTTTGAGGCTTTGGCGGCGGCTCAGGCTGCCGTGCTCACCGCCGTACCCGTGACGCATTTGCACGGTGGCGAGACATCTCGCGGCGCCGTAGATGACAGTATGCGCCACGCTATCACCAAGTTGGCTTCGCTGCATCTGTGCGCCACCGAAGAGGCACGCCGCCGCATCATACAGATGGGCGAACAGCCCGACAGCGTCATCACCGTGGGTGCCCCGGGCGTGTACAACGCCCTGAAAATGCCCAAGATGACACCGGGAGAGCTACGCCAAAGCCTTGGCGGCTTCGATATCAATCCTCAGCGCACGCTGCTGGTGACCTACCACCCCGAGACAAATGACCATGGCGACACCCCGGCGCATCGCTTCGAGGCGCTGCTCCAAGCCCTTGACCGCTTTGAAGAATGCAATGTCATCTTGACAGGCACCAACAACGATACCGGCGCTGCCGAAATACGCTCGCTGGCAGATAAATACGCCGCCGCCAACCCCGGGCGCGTACTGACAGTCGAAAGTCTCGGGGCACGCCGCTACCTATCGGCTATGGCCTTGTGTGCCGCCGTCGTGGGCAACAGCTCCAGCGGCATCATCGAGGCCCCGAGTATGCACGTCCCCACCGTCGATATAGGCGGGCGTCAGGCCGGACGTCAGTGTGCCGCTTCCGTAATCCACGGCGGCGCCGGGGCGGACGACATCGCCGAGGCTATCGCCGAAGCGCTCACCCCCGAGGCGCGAAAGCGTGCCGCCGCCGTTGCCAACCCCTATTATCGACCCGAGACGCCACGCGCTATTGTCGAGGCCATACTCTCGCATCTGCCGCTAAGCGTGGCCAAAACATTCTACGACATACCCCGATAACAACCGGGAACACCACATGGACACCAATCCTATATATATCATCCCCGCTCGCGGAGGCAGCAAAGGCATACCGCACAAGAACATCAAAGAGCTTGGCGGGAAGCCGCTTATACACTACGCCATCGCCAATGCTTTGGCGCTCATCGAAGCCAACGACCGGCGACGCATCATCGTCAGCACCGACGATGCCCGCATTGCCGAGGTGGCCCTCGCCGCTGCCGCCGATATCACCATACGTCGACGTCCCGAAGCCCTGGCCACGGACACCGCAGCCACTCAAGACGTTATCATTGATGCCATGGACTACGCCGATACCCTCGGCATAGCTTACGACTGCGTAGCGCTGCTCCAACCCACGTCGCCGCTGCGTCATCCCGAGGACATACGGCGCGGCCTGGCAATGTACGCCGAAGCACACGGCACTTGCGATATGGTGGTGTCCGTATGCCCCTCCGAGGCCAATCCATATTACGATCTTATGGAGCGCGATGGCGACGGCTATCTGCACGTCTGCAAGGGCGACGGTTGCTACACGCGACGTCAGGACGCCCCTACGGTATGGCAATACAATGGTGCGGTATACGTCATCAATCCCGAGGCCGTACGCACCACACCTATGCTGAAAATGCGCCGCCGTTTGCCGTTGGAAATGGACGCCGCACGAAGCATCGACCTTGACACCCCGCGCGATTGGGCGATAGCCGAAACCCTCATCAACGAAATACGCCAATGAATACACCGGCATCTCAGACAGATATACAGCGCCACATCATAGACGCTCAAGCCTCAATACTTACGGCTCTGCAACGCCTCAACGAGCTCTCCGGCGAGGCTATGACCCTCTTTGTGGTCAATGCCGGCGGCGCCGTCATCGGAACCCTCACAGACGGCGACATACGCCGCGCCCTGTGCGACGGCATCGACACCGCCGCCCCGGTCACCGAAGCCGTGCACACCGGATTTGCGTACATTGACGCCGAGGCACGCCCCGATGTACGCCGCATAGCCCGTATGCGCAGCCGCGGCATCACCTTGGTGCCGGTGCTGAACCGCGACAAACACCTGCTACGTATTATCGACCTGCGCCATACGTCGACCTGCCTGCCCATCAGTGCCATACTTATGGCCGGAGGCAAGGGCGAGCGCCTGCGTCCGCTCACCAACGACACACCCAAGCCACTACTGCACGTGGGCGACCGCGCAATCATCGACTACAATATCGATGCACTGGCCGCCGCCGGCATCACCGACATCACCGTCACCACCGGATATTTGGCCGAACAATTGGACGCGCATTTTGCCGAGGGCGCCAATGCCCCCGAAGGCGTTCGCGTGCGGTGCGTTCGCGAGACCTTTCCCATGGGGACCATCGGTTCCGCCGCCCTCGTAGACCACGCTCCCGGCGGAACGACACTGGTGATGAACAGCGACTTGCTCACCACCATATCCTTCGAGCAGATGTACCTGCGACACATCGATACCGGAGCCGACATCACCATCGCCGCAATATCCTATCAAGTGTCCGTACCCTTTGCGATACTCGCCACCGACGATGCCTGTATGGTGCGCGGAATCGAAGAAAAGCCGTCCTATACACACTACGCCAACGCCGGGATATACCTCATTTCCAACGACCTACTTGCCACGCTCGATGTCACGCAACGCACCGATGCCACCGACCTCGTGGCTGATGCCATAGCCGCAGGCCGACGCGTCACCTACTATCCCGTGGACGGCGTGTGGATGGACATCGGCACTCCCGCCGACTTTGCCCAAGCCTGTCGACTGATGGAAAATCACCGGCGACTTAACGACAGCCGTATGGGATGACGCACAACGCCCATAGACACACCTAACGACACAAACACGACACGACATGCCCGAATCAAACTTCATAGACTACGTAAAAATACAATGCCGCTCCGGCAAAGGCGGAGCCGGCTCGCTACACTTCCACCGTGCCAAATACGTCCCCAAAGGGGGACCCGACGGCGGCGACGGCGGACGTGGCGGACACATAATCCTACGCGGCGACCGACACATGTGGACACTTCTGCCGCTCAAATTCAGGCGCCATATATTTGCCGGCGACGGCCAACGCGGCTCCGAAAACCGCAGCAGCGGATGCGACGGCGAAGATATCGTAATCAACGTGCCCTGCGGCACCGTCGTCTACGATGCCGATACCGGCCAATACCTGGCCGAAGTACGCGACGACGGCCAATTGGTCAAATTGCTACGCGGCGGACGCGGAGGCCTGGGCAACTGGCACTTCAAAAGCGCCACCAATCGCACGCCGCGATATGCCCAGCCCGGCGAACCCGGTATCGAAAAGAATATCGTGCTCGAACTCAAGCTGCTGGCCGATGTCGGCCTCGTAGGCTTCCCCAATGCAGGCAAATCGACACTACTCAGTGCTGTCAGCGCCGCTCGGCCCAAGATTGCCGACTATCCGTTCACGACTATGGAGCCCCAGTTGGGCATTGTCGAATACCGCGACGGGCGGTCGTTTGTCATGGCCGACATCCCCGGTATCATTGAAGGCGCCAGCGAAGGCCGCGGCCTGGGGCTGCGCTTTCTGCGACACATCGAGCGCAACGCCGTACTGCTGTTTATGGTCCCGGCCGATGCAGACGACATCACCGAGCAATATGACATCCTGTTGCGCGAGCTTCAGCAATTCAATCCTCAACTGATGGACAAGCATCGTGTATTGGCCGTCAGCAAAAGCGACATGCTGGACGACGAATTGATGCAAGCCATATCCGAGACACTGCCCGCAGACGTGCCGCATGTATTTATCAGCGCCGTCACCGGCCAAGGTATCACCGAACTCAAAGATATGCTGTGGCGTGCCGTCACCGATGACGCCAACCGCCTGGCCACGCCCGGCATCGCCACTCGCGACCTTGACGAAAGCCACCGCGACCCGCAGGAAGACGCATTCATATTCGCCAACAACGCCGACTACATAGACCCGGAATACCGCTACTACTTTGCCGACGAGTACGAGGACGAGGGCGAAGACCTGCGCACCATCAGCCCCGAAGCATGGGACGAAGCCGCCGCCATGGACGACAACTTCATCCCCGACAGCGATGACAGCGACGACAAAGACTGATTGTGCAGACTTATATCCGACTGTGAGACAACGCCCCGTAGGGACATCCGCTCGGGAAAGCCTCCCGGCATCACTGACACAAATATGACTTGCGACAATACAAACAAAAGCGTCAAAGGAGATAACGCCAACACACACACCGCCGAAGCACCTGCCGACATGCGCCGCCTCTCGGCCTTAGCATGCTGGGTTGAGGCTATGCGCCTGCGCACATTGCCCGTATCCGTCTCCGGAGTATGCGCAGCCTGTGCCTACGCGATACTGCACGGCACCTTCGGCCCGGCGCAAGCGGTGTTATGTCTTGTGTTTGCCGTATTGGCCCAGATAGCCTCCAATTTTGCCAACGAGTATTATGATTTTCGCGCCGGGCTTGACCGTCGCGGACGCCAAGGCCCGCGTCGCGGCGTCACCGAAGGCGACATTACGCCCAAGTCCATGGCCGTGGCCACTTACGCCGTATTGGGCGGCGCATGCGCCGTCGGGCTGTGTCTGGTCCGGTGGGGCGGATGGTGGCTTGTGCCGGCCGGAATGGGTATAGCCGTGGCCGCACTGGCCTACAGCGCCGGACCATGGCCGCTGTCCCGGCATTGTCTGGGCGAGGTGGCCGTCATCGCTTTTTTCGGCATCATCCCCGTCAATTTGACATACTATGTCCAAGCCGGAGCTTTTGATGCAGGTGTCTTCCGCGGCTCGATAGCCCTCGGCCTTATGGGTGCCAATGTCCTTATCGTCAACAATTACCGCGACCGAGACGATGACCGGGCCGTAGGCAAGCACACCTTGGCCGTAGCCCTGGGGCGATATGCGACATCGATATTGTATCTTCTGTGCGGATGGAGTGCGGTGCTGCTTATGTCGCCGCTGTGGGCCGCTATAGGCGGAGCCGCTTGGGCTGTTCCGGTGGTATATGCCGTCTTGCACACACTGCTTTGGGCAATCCTATGCGTACGGCGCGGCGCTCGACTCAATCCCCTCTTGGGCGCCACGGCAGTCCTGATGCTGGCCTACGCTTTGGGATTTGTAATCGTGGCTGTGGTCGTCAGCTGTTAGGCAAAACTATGCAATACACCGACTTGGGGAAGGCGACCATCAGCGGAGCGTCATCCTTGCCGTCGGTGTAAATGATGCTGACCGTAGCTCCGCGTTCTTCTACATATTTGCGTGCGCGGCGTGCCTTTTCGTCCCCGCGACATTCCACGTAATCCCTATACTTGGTCACGGTCGCCGTCTCGGTGGCCACCGAACCGTCTATAAGGTCGTGCAATGGGTTCAGTACCTCGGCATACGCTGCTGTGGCTACCAGGATGTGATGCCCGTCCCGATGCGACCGCTCTAAAGCCCTCAGTAGCGATGGACGCAGCATTTCCTTGAAACGACGTGCATACTCGTCGCGGAATTCGTCGGCGGCATCTTGCGACAGCCCGGTGGAGGCGTGCCACAACAGCCACTTGTAGCGGCGGTGGCTTATGATACGCGACAAGCGCAATGCAGCCGCCGTGGCCGTGCGTAGCCACGTGAACGCTTGCCAACGTCGATGCGCCACATGCAGAAGCACGTCCAGGTACAGGCGAGTGCTGTTGCCGCGCAACAGCGTCTCGTCCAAGTCGTAAATGTCTATATCTTCTCCTTTTGTCATTGCATATATCGCGACGTGAGCGGGTGGCGGCGTGCATCCGCTGACCACGGGAAGCGTACCAGCGTCCCCGGCCGGAAGATATGGTAATACGGTAACGCCACCGCATCGGGACGGGTCAAGACTATGGAAGCGCCGCGCACTTCCGCCCCACAATCCTTCAGGACGTCGAAAACGGCACGAAGCGTGGCCCCGGAATCGACGGCATCGTCCACCACCAAGATGCGCGCGGCATGATGCGCGGCTTCCAGCATTTCCTTCACCGATTCGGGCGTTGCTACGATGGCTCGCGGCTTGTGCTTAGACAGACGCTTGGCCTCGGATATACGCATTTCATCAGCTATCCATCGTGGCAAAAAGCGCGTCAACCGCATAATAGAGTGCAACTTACGCTTCCATGCCGTTGAGGGTCGGTGTATGTCTACGTCCAAGTGGGGGACATCCTCAAACATATACTTGGCCAGAGTGACGCCGCCGCGCGCTATGGCTATAATCAGCTCCGGATCAAACTCCCGAGCCAATACTTCAAGCTCGCGCCCGCAACATTCAACGGCGCCCATGTCAAGGGTCAAAACCCGCATTTCTAATTCGAAACCCATTTTATCTGATTATCTTTATGCAAAGTAACACATTTTTTTGCGAAAATTATTGTCAACTACGCAAAAAAATGCTTAACTTTGTGGCGTATGCGGTCCGCCGTCAGCCATGCCGGCCGATATGTTGTGTGCCGGATGGCTTAAACGCTGTACGCCAAGCATTCAGATCGCATATTCTATGATAATCACAATTATTATTGTGACGTCCCTCCTGTAACTTCCGGCAGTTGTTATTGCCCGCATCGCCATGAAACGACCGTGAAGCCACAGCCTCCTCAAAGTCGGCGCATACGCCTGACAAAAACCTATATAAAGACCCTCAAGAACATAGCATTATAGCATCCGGGGAAATACCACTCCGAACGCTCGTAACGAATTAAATATATTAACCGAAATACATAAATAATCCTAAAAACCAGCACTTTATGGATCTGAAAACAAAATTCAGCCTTCGTGTCTTCGGTATCGTCGCAGCTCTGGCAGCCACTGTCAGCTCCTCAGCCGCCGTCACCGAATCCAAGCAAGGCATCACCTTCTACGATGCCGCTTCGTACGGATACGTCAGCAATATGCTGAACACCCGCGCAGGCATCGTGGTCACCACAGATCGTGGTAAGGACATCTCCGTGATACGCAACGGCAAGATGGTTCCCATGGTATCCGGTCCGGGCGTCGGCATGTACATACATGCAAGCAAGGACGGCCAATATATCGGATACAAGAGTATCAACACCAACACCGACCAGGCCCCTATGGTACTTGACGTTACCACCGGCCGCAGCATCATCCTCGAGAGCTACACCGACCAGTGCGGTCAGCCCTCTTTCGCCGATGACAACACCGTATGCTACACCGTCGGAAATAAGCTTGTCGTACGCAAGATTGACGGCAGCCAACGCCGCGAGTATGACATGCCCTTCTATGTAAACATCGTCAACATCAGCCCCAACGGCACTCGCGCTGCCTTCGGTAGCATCGAAGGCGACTTCTATATGATGAATCTTGCCGACGGCGACATCGTCACCATCCCCGGCGGCGAAGGCGCATACAATCCCGTATGGAGTCCCGACGGAACTCGTCTGGCCGTACAACGCGTCAACGGCCAACTCTTCACCATGGACGCCGCCACCAAGGTGCGCCACGACCTCGGCGAAGTATCGTCCTTCAATTGGACCGATGACTCCAAGGACATTGTCTATACGCAGACCAACCAGATCAACGAAATACTCTCCAGCGGCGCATCGGTATACCGCACCGCTTGGGACGGCTCGACCAATACCAAACTCATAGACAACGATGCATCGTGCCCCGTGGCCGTACTGGCCGACGGCAACGCCCTGATCGTGTCCTACGCCGTAGGTACACAACGCGGCTTGAAGAAGCGCGTCTATCGCACAGCCTCCAGCTTTGTCGGCGCTCCGGCACGTACTGTGTCGCTTGCATCCTTTGGCAAAGACGAGCAGATTGGCAGCAGCCGAATCGTCAACTTCAAAGGCTTCTCGCGTGCTGACGCGCCTATGGCTACCATTGAGGACATCAATGCCAACAACGCCAAGGCTCGGAAACTCACGCCCGAACAGCGTGCACAATACAACGTCATCCGTAAAGGCAACAACATCGGTCTGCTCGCCATCCCCTACATCAACCAAGTTTGGGATACCCCCGGATCGTATAGCGGCAACTACAGTGTCGGCTACGTATGCTGCGCTCCCTCGTCCTGCTGTATGAACCTCGGCTGGCGCGGCAAGCTGTCCAAAGTCGCCGTAACATCGCGCGCCTCCGGCGTCGGTACGGTGTACTACTCCTGGCAAGTACTGCGCGACTATACCTCCTCCACAGGTTACAAATTCACGCAACGTGCGACCTACTACGGCTCGGTAGGCGGCGGCTACGGCTATATGTGGGGCTTGGGTTCACCCGCTACAATGATGGCAAAGTTCTATCAGAACAACGGAATGAGCTCATACTTCTCCTCCTCGTGGAGCGTATTCTGCACCCAGGCCAACAACAACGATCCGTACACCATTTGCTTGAAAAACGGCACCGGCGGCCACGTGGTCCTCGGTTTCCGTACCAACCAGGCTGCCGCTTCCAACGGCTCCAGCACTTGGGCCAAGACCGGCTCGTTTATCTGCCACGACCCCTACGGCGACTACAACGGCGCCAGCTACCCCAACTGGGACGGTCGTTACTCGACCTATGACTGGCCCGGATATAGCAACGGCTACAAAAACATCGGCACATTCTATTGGGGATGCGTAGCCACCGGCTCCAAGCCCTCGACCAGCAATCCCACGCTCACCGTCAGCCCCACGTCCGTCAACTTCACCTGCGAGCAAAACCAGCACCCCACAGCAACCATTAAGGTAACCGGCAAGGATCTCAGCAGCGACATCACCGTTGCATCGTACACCCCGGGACGTTTCCCTGTCAGCGTGAGCACGTTGCCAAAAACCGGCGGCACTTTCACCATCACATTCAAAATCTCCGATAAAATCGGCACATACGGCGAAAATGGCACGGCTGTAAAATCCAAACTCTATGTCAAAGTCAAGAGTGGAAGCCTCGAAAAGATAATCAACATCACCGCTACCGTAACCGCTCCGCCGCTGGGCAAGCTTTCCGAGAAATGGAATATCTCCGAGAAGAAAGGCAATAAGGAATCCAAAGGCTATGACGCCTCCAATATTCGCAACTTTGTATACAACGACGGCAAGCTCTACTGCGTATACAACCACAGTGACATCCTTGTGCTCAACGCCCAAACCGGCGAAAAGCTCGGCTTCCTGCCCAAGAACGACATCGTCAAGGGCGGTACGCTGACCCTCTGTGACGTCAAGTGCCTCAGCGGCAAGATCCTCGCCTGCAACCTGGCCAAACAAGGCGAAGAACTGCGCATATACGCATGGGACAACGACAATAGCTATCCGACTTTGGCAATGTCCACCACCGACATCCAGGGCGCCGCCCGTCTTGGCGATTGCATGGAGCTTGCAACCACATATCCCTCAGATTACTGGATAGCATTCTGCAACGACGACGGCTCCAACACCCGCATCGTCGAGTACCACATGAACGGCACCAAAATAGCAGAAGCCAAGAATACCAAAGTCCTCAAAGACGGCAAGCAATGGAAGACCGGCTCTACCACGCGCGCATACCCCAAAGGCAGCGGATGGTGGGTGGACGGCAAGAACAGTCAACCCGTATGGACCAATAATCCCGGCGGCGGCACCTGCACCGTACAATGCGTCAACACCTGCGCCTCCAAGACTTTCGGTGCCAGCCACCACGAATTCAATTGGAAAGGCGGCAAATACGCAGCCAACCTCATCTTAGAGGGTACGGAAAATTACACCGGAGCCAAGATGCGTATCGTACGTGACAACGCCGGCGACTACTCCAACACCACCGAAAACGGCAAATACCCCTCCGACGGCCTCGGTGACACTTCCAAGAACAGCAATTGCACCGGCGATTGCATGATCAATACCGATGGCAACAACTACCTGGAAGCATGGGTGCTCTCAACCATGCACGGTATGGCATACTACACCTACGGCAATCCGCCGGCCAAGAACCCCTCGGCCATCACCGGCCCGGGCGAACCCGATCCCGCCATCAGTGTCAACCCCGGCTCGCTGTCCTTCACCTCCAAGAAGAACGTAGCCGTGGACAAAGACCTCAAGGTCGAAGGCTCTAATCTCAAGGGCAATATCACCGCAACACTCAGCGGCACCAATGCCAATATGTTCAAGCTTTCGGGCACAACCATCAGCAACTCCGGCACCATTAAGGTGACTTACACCCCCACCGCCGAAGGATCGCACAAGGCCACGCTCACCCTCTCAAGCCAGGGTGCAACCAACGTCACCGTAGCCCTCAACGGTACATGCGAAGCCACCATCACCCTGCTGGAAGACATTGCCGCAAACCAAGGCAAACTCTCCGAAGAATGGATATACTCCACCAACAAGAACAACACCCCGAGCTGGACCAGCTTCGTCACCACCGCATCGGCCAACCGCGATATCGCACTGATAAACAACAACCTCTATGTCCTCAACGGCAAAAACTGGGGCGACGTTGCAGTGAATATTCTCGATGCCAAGACGGGCAAGCACAAAGGTACACTCTCTGTGGATGACCTCGGTAGCGCACTCGGCAAACTCGGCGGTCTCGCTGTAGCCGACAATAAGCTCATCGCTTCCAATATCGTCACAGCCGCCCAGAACCTCCGCGTTTACATCTGGGACAACGATGCATCCAAACCGCGCGTACTGGTACAGAAAGACGCTGCCGGAATCATCGGCGGTGCTTCCGTAGCATTCAGCGGAACGCTCAACAACGGCCGTGTATGGCTCACCAAAGACGGAGCCAACGAAGTCGTATACTTCGAAATCAAGAACGGTAGCTGCGACAACAATATGCACACCATCGCGCTGAAGGACGCCTCCGGTAAAGCTTATGCTTACGGCAGCGAAGGTCGCGGCGCCTCCAAGATCTATCCCAACGCCGACGGCAGCTTCTGGATGGTTCAGAAAGACAACCAGATAGCCAAGTTCGATGCCTCCGGCAAGATTACCGCAGACATCCTGCCCAAGGAAGCCCTCGGCGGTTCCAACTACGGCACCGCCTTCGCCCAATTCTCCGTAGGCAACAAGAAGTATATCGCCGCCATCACCTACAAAACCGGCAACCTGCAAGACGGACAAATAGCCATCATTGACGTGACCAACGGCGTAGCCAAAGCCACGGCTCCCATCAAACGTCTGCCCGAAAACGGCTTCGGCTCAAACGTGAACAACCAATACATGTCCACCGTAGTCGTAGGCGTCGAAGGCTCTCGCAAAGGCATCATCAACATCTACGCCAACGTCTTCGGACAAGGTCTGGGATACTTCAAGTATGCCGGCGAAATCGCTGACGCCATCTCCGACATAACCGTCGATGGCGACAACGCCGATGCCGAATACTTCAACCTCCAAGGCATACGCGTAGACGCCGACAACCTCACCCCCGGCATCTATGTACGCCGACAAGGCAATAAAGCCGCCAAGGTCGTCATCAAATAAACACTGACCACCATCACCACCAATAAAGGAGGCGGGCCGACAGGTCCGCCTCCTTGTTTTTTGTCCCTTATGAAGACTGCTTGCCGTACAATCGTTCGGATAGCATTGATATGGTAAACATTTCTCCGCAATAGCGGCTCACCAGCAAAAACCTGTGTTTAGCCAAAGATAAGGCTAAGGCGGAACAGG
>ERZ808252.681-NODE-681-length-30352-cov-5.173317_pt1 | contig 30352 bp, 26 predicted proteins | sample MGYA00521242_ERZ808252 | MGnify/ENA primary metagenome ERZ808252 (study PRJEB31516, sample SAMN03275581) | gut metagenome | biome: mammalia-associated habitat; material: feces | host: Papio cynocephalus | place: Kenya | collected 2012-08-07 ...
CAAACTGCTACGACTTGAATTAAAGCGCAAAATCAACTAACGTTGGAAAGAACCGATAGGAAATAATTGCGCATAGGTGTCTGCACTTGTTTCCATATCACAGCGGTAGATTTCATCGTTGTGAATGACTGCCCCATCAAAGATGATATTCGCTTCGACTCCCTCTGCCACCACAATATGGGTGTCGATCAGCGCACCATTGATCTCGTTGCTTCCTTTTATAATGTAATTTCCATTTTCTGTAATATTGATCTCAATGACTTTCGCCGAAACATCGTCACCATAACAATCGACAATGTTTTTGTCCGTTATAAGCGACGCATCCGACAGATCATAAGTAATGGCATCTTCGGTTGGCATCGAAAGCGCCTTGATCTCCTCCAGTGTCGTCTGTCCTTTTGCGTACGCATCGGTATACGATACAAACGGAATACTTGTAAGCACCGTCGCCGACAAGGCTGCGATACAGATTCCCTTTTTTGCCTGCTTGTAAAATTTCTTTCTCATCCCTTTTCTCCTTTTAGCGTTTTATTCTTGAATTTATCATATTTTTATATTTATTTCAATCTTTTTACAGAATTGTTATTATGACAACAGAATTGTCGATTGCAAAATGGGTCTTGCACTATCGCACGATTGCTGTTAAAATATGGTTATTATGTGCATAAGGAGAATGTTTTTATTATGAGACAAAATTCCCAATATAACTTTAACTTATTGTTAATTTTAGCCGTAGGCATTCTGGCACTGGTTTTTTCGACCGAATGTGCGCAGGCAAAAGTGAAAACAACGATCAAAAACGGGGTTTGTACGGTATCCGGAAAAGGCGCCATGACAGACGACTGCAGTTATAATAAGAAGATCAAAAAGGTCATTATTAAAAAGGGGGTGACTTCTCTCCCGGAAGAAGCCTTTACTAAGTGCAAAAATCTAAAAGAAGTTGTGATTGCAGACAGCGTAAAAAAAATTGGCGCTTATGCCTTTATGGAGACAAATCTCCGCGAGATCACGATACCAAATTCAGTGAAAAAGATGGGCGAAGGTGTTGTAAATTACTGTAAAAATTTGAAAAAGATTAAGATGCCGGGAAATGTAAAACTGGGATACTGTGACGAGATTTATGACCGGATTCAATACGATCTTGGATCCCCGGTCAAAACCATACAATTGACAAGCAGTCTGAATCTCAATACGTTTACTTACCTGGCTGCGGAAAATGTCATTGTTTCCAAAAAGGATCCCAAATACACGTCGATCGACGGCCTCATCTATACAAAAGACGGAAAACGTCTTGTGCGCATCCCATCGCATTGCAAAACAGCGGTAATCGCCGAAGGATGTACGGAATTTTGCACCAATGCCATCGAATGGTCCGCCATAGATGCGGAAGATGCCCATATCGGATGTCAGAAATTGAAATCTGTCGTACTGCCAAAAAGCATCCAGACCATTGACATCCGGAAATTTGCCGCTAACCTCCAGCCTACTCCTTTTTATGATCCCTCTGTCACGAGAAAGAAATATATTTCCTTTACGCTTCATAATAAAGACATGACGTGGGAGCAGATTTCTCTTCTTCATAAGAAATTTAACATACCGTATCTGAACCTCTATAAAGAGGTTCCCGGCGCGTTCGGACCCGGCTCTGAACAAGGCTTCGTAACTTCAAAAGACGGAACGGCGTTATTAAAATACATTGGAAAAGAGGACGCTGTCCACATCCCGCAGGGAATCACACAGATTGGCGAAGCCGCTTTTTCCGGCGCACCAATTGCTGAAGTCACCATTCCAAAAAGCGTGACAACAATTGATTCCGAAGCTTTTTCAGGCTGCAAAAAACTGGCAAAAGTAATTTTTGAAGGCACCCCGTCTGCAATTGCATGCAGCGCCTTTACGGAAAGGTCTGTGCTTGTCGAGCCTGGCAGTATCGCGATACAATACACATGGGCTGTTCCCTACAACATAACGGGCGGTCGCAGCTATTATACCATTTCTTTTTACTGTCTTCCGTTGGAAGGTGCCGATGGGTATGAATTGCAGATATCTACAGCAGAAAATTTTGCAAAGGACGAAACAAAGACATTTACCGTGAAAAAAAATGGAAAACGGGTCTGCAAACGTATCCCCATTGACATTTCACTTATTCTGTATTACCGGGTTCGTCCTTACAAACTTATGGGGCAGACAAAATTTTACGGACAATGGACGCACAATCGCTTCGATCCTTGGAGCTTACTGGATGAATGCAATAACAATGGAGGCTAAACTGTCATGAATCAACGAAAACATTCTATCTTATTTTTACTTTTCACCGTGGGTCTTTTTGCCGGCGTACTTCTTTGCACCGAAACTACCCACGCAAAAGTGAAAGTCACGGTAAAAAATGGCGTCTGTACGGTATCCGGAAAAGGTGCCATGACCAAGCCGAAAAGTTATAATCAGAAGATTAAGAAAGTAGTAATTCAAAATGGGGTGACTTCTCTCCCGGTAGAAGCCTTTGCAGGCTGTAGGAAATTAAAAAAGGTTTCCATCGCCGACAGTGTAAAAAGCATCGGAGCATGTGCCTTTATGCAGACGGATCTCCGCAAGATCACGATACCAAATTCGGTGAAAAAACTCGGAAACAGCGTTTTAAGTTCCTGTAAAAAATTGACAAAGATCAAGATGCCGGGAAATGTAAAAATAACCTATGGAAGCGACCAGTATTATCCTGTCTTTCAATTTGACGTTGATTCCCCGGTAAAAACCATTGAATTGACAAGCAGTCTCAATCTGGAAATATTTATGTATCTGTCGGCGGAAAATATCGTGGTATCCAAAAACGACCCCAAATACACTTCGATCGACGGCATTCTCTACACAAAGGATGGAAAAAGCCTCGTCCGCATCCCGAATCTCCGCAAAAAAGCAGTGATTGCCGATGGCTGCGAAGAATTTTGCACCACAGCTGTAGAATGGGCAGGCGACGATGATGGCGATCCTTATATGGGATGCCAAAACCTCAAAACAATCACGCTGCCGGAAAGCATCCAGACCATTAACACGAAAAAGCATTTGACCCGCTGGGGAACCTCTTCTTACGCGGAAGATCACTCCCCGGATAAAACGGATTCTATTTCCTTTACCATTGCAAATAAAAATATGCCGTGGGAGCAGGTTTCTCTTCTTCATAATAAATTTAATACGCCGTATGAAATGCTTCGTAAAGAGGTTCCCGGTGCATTTGGGCCGGGATTTGAGCAGGGGTTTATAACTGCAAAAGACGGAACGTTGCTAATAAAATACGTTGGAAAAGATAAAAGTGTTATTCTTCCTGCGTACATTACGGAAATTGGAAAAAATGCCTTTGCCGACGCAGCGCTTTCTGAAATCACAATTCCAAAAAGTGTGACAACCATTGATTCCGGAGCTTTTTCAGATTGTAAAAAACTAGCAAAAGTGATTTTTGAGGGCACCCCATCTGACATTTCGCCCGATGCCTTTACAGAAAGATCTGTCCTTATCGAACCCGGCAGTATTGAGTCACAATACACATGGGCTGTTCCAGACATCACAAAGAGTACACGCAAAGGTTATACGATCTCTTTTTACTGTCTCCCGCTGGAAGGTGCCGATGGCTACGAACTTCAAGTTTCTTCCAGTAAAAAATATGCCTCCAAAAAGACCAAAACGTTTACCATGAAGAAAACCGGAAAGCTGGTTTGCAAATTTAATACAAACTCCGGCGTTATTTATAGCAGGGTCCGCCCATACACTCTCACAACAGGAGTGAAAGTCTATGGGAAATGGACCTGCCGGACGATTTATGACATTGTGCTAAATGACAACTAAATATTCTGTTCTTTATTTAAGCACTTCAAAATACGGAAGCACATTGGAAATGTACGTATTCAGAATGTCTGTAAATTCTTTTGCCTGTTTTTCGTCCTGAATTTCACCATATTCAATGGTATACGTATATCCGCCCCGGCTGTCTACGTAGGTCATCATGTCGTTTTTCTTTTCTACCTGCTCCGGAGAATATTCTCCTTTGATCTTATGGATTGTGAAAAATGGCATCTTGACACCGTTCTTCTTTGCCATAAATACCGCGTAGGATTCCTTCTGTTTGAAGTCGGCATTTTTGACATTTTTCTTTTCTTTCACGCTAATGAGTTTCGCAACTTCTTTCGGAAGTGCTACGCTGCAATTGGCGGCTCTGCTGCTGAGTTTTGTGCGCGCTGCCAGCTTCACATCCGGGTTGAGCACTACAGTCTGCCCGCCAAATGTCACGCTGACAACGTCTTTTGACTCGATGACTTTCTTGAATCCGATCCGGCGGTAACCCGGATTTGTCTCGTCTCCCCACTCCTCATTGACATCGTCGCAAAAACGGCTGTCTTCGCGGGTTCCGTCAGCGAACTGTACGACAACGCGCTGTGTCTTTTCCAATTTATTCCATTCTTTTTCTGACATGTGTGCTTTTCCGCTCTTTGTGGTCTGAAAATCTACTGTCACGGAAAGCGGCGAGATTCGGATATCTTTCCACATTGCTTTGCCATCCAGAAGCGAGATGTTTTTATTTACCTCTTTTGTCGTAACATCTGCGTCGGTATGGAATGTCCAGTTCAAGTTCCAGCTTCCCTTTTTGACGGTGACAAATTTTCCCTTTGCATTTTTATATCCTGCATTTTTCAACGTCATTTCAATGTTCTTGCCATTGATATCAACGTCGTTTCCGTCTTTATTGATGCCGCTCACCAGCAAAGTAAACGTCGTAGTATCGCCGTCTACACCGCTGACCTTCGGCTCTGCAAAGGTGTAATCGTATGTCTCGCCCTTGTCGCCTTTGACAGAAAGGCTGACATCCTGAAATTCAAGTTCGCCCGGAACATCCGGCAGTTTTTTTGCTTTCAATACGGCATAAAGTCTTGTGTGGTCGCCGATCACCTGACTTGTCGAAATTGTCGTTCCGTTGTCTGCCGCCGTTGCCTGCGGTGTACTGATCAGTTTTTCCGCATTTTTTGTCTCCTCTTGTGTCTGTATACCAAAGAAGTTGCGGATGCTGCTGTCCAATCCCAGCGCTGCCGCCGCCTTCGTCCCGGCTGTTCCCACAAGAACGACTGCCAACGCTGCCGCTGCCACCTTGCCTGCCACTTTCCAGCGATTGCTCTTTTGCTGAACATTTTCGCTGATCTTCTCCTGCTCAATCTTTTCCATTGTCTTCGCAAGGATTCTTTTCTTCTCTAATTCCGTCATCGCAGATCCCTCCTGTTCTGCTTTTTTATTTTCCTCCCCAAGTCCCTGTAACATGTTTTCTAAATCACGCATAATGTCCTCCTTTCGCCGCGATACTTCATGCGGTCTTAATCCCTTTCTGCAAAAGCTGCTTTTTTAAACGTTCCCGCCCCCGTGCCAGCCTTCCCTCCACGGATTTTACAGAAATTGTCAATTTCTGTGCAATTTCCCGGATGGAATACTGCTCATAATACCGGTAGATAAATATCTCGCGGTCCGGACTTTTCATCGCGTCGATCAGTCCATACAGCATCTCTCTTTCACTCTGCTGCACGACCGCTTTTTCGATATCCTCTGCCGAAGCCATCTCCGGCACGACGTCGATATCTTCCGTCGGCCTCTGCTTCGCCAATATTCTCTTCTTGTCGAGTGCCGTCTTGCGGGCGATCCCATACAGGTATATCTTCAAACCTTTTCCGTTTTTGATCACTACCTTGTCTCTGGACTTCCACAATCCGACAAACGCATCGGAAACCGCCTCCTCAATATCCTGTATCGGATATCCTGCAAGTATCGACTTGCAAATGCTTTTCACAGCGCCCCCGTATTGCTCTATCGCAATTTCAATCCCTTGTGCGGCATCTGCTTTTATTCGTTGTAATAATTGTTCTTCCGGCATCCTGCACGCCTCCTTTATCTTCTTTCTGAAAGACCTTTCACTTACCTATTCGTATATTATACCGAAAATCCCTCGGATGTGGAAAAAATTTTTGTGGGGGAGTTTGGGCTTTTGCAGCGTGGGGGACTTTTGCTGCCAACGGGGCTTGAGCGACGGGGCGGGCGCTCCGCACACGTCAAAAACTTGCTTTTTCTTTTTGGCGTGTACTTTCGCTCTCTGGCACAGGCGAGATGGGCGCTCCGCACACGCCATAAACTTGCTTTTTCTTTTTGACGTGTACTTCTGTTCTCTGGCGTTGGCGAGATGGATGCTCCGCACACGTCAAAAACTTGCTTTTTCTTTTTGGCGTGTACTTTTGTTCTCTGGAGTTGGCAAGGCAGGCGCTCTGCACACGTCATAATCTTGCTTTTTCTTTTTGGCGTGTGTTTTGGTTCTCCGGCGCGGGCACGGCGGACGCTCCGCACACGTCATAAACTTGCTTTTTCTTTTTGGCGTGTACTTTGGTTCTCTAGCGCAGGCGGGGTGGGTGCTCCGCACACGCCAAAAACTTGTTTTTTCTTTTTGGCGTGTACTTTTGTTCTCTGGCGCGGGCGGGGCATACCCCTCCTCTTCCGCCCCACTTCCCACGCGAAAAACCGAGCCTGGCGCGCAGCGCCAGGCTCGGTTCACAATCTCCCAATTTCCCTAACCGTCCCAATCCCTATTTTCCTGCCTTAGCTTCTCAGCCTGCTTCCACCTCGCAGATAGCCTCTTCCAAAATTTGTAAGCCCTCGTCAATCTCCTCTTTCTTGACATTAAGCGGAGTGGCAAACCGCATGCCATTGCCGTAAACTCCGCAGTTCAAAGTAAGCATATGGCGCTTCAGGCAGCCGGCCTTAATGGCGGTCCAAAGATCCGGTGCCGGACTTCCGTCTTCGTGGGAAAATTCAATCGCCACCATCAGCCCAAGACCGCGGACATCCGAGATACAGCTGTGACGGCTCTGCATTTCACGAAGCTTTTCTTTCAGATAGGATCCCATCTCGTTTACATTTTTCAAAAGGCTGCCGTCCTCGAAAGCGTCCAGCACGGCATTTCCGGCGGCGGCAGCACAAGGGTTTCCGCCAAAGGTCGTTCCGTGGGTACCAATCGGCCATTTGTCCATGATCTCCGGTGTCGAGATAACCGCACTCATCGGCAGACCACCTGCGATGGCTTTTCCGACCGTCATAATATCCGGCACAACATCAAAATGTTCGCTCGCCCACATTTTTCCGGTTCTTCCATAGCCACACTGGATTTCGTCGAAGATCAGGAGAATGCCATGCTCGTCGCAGATCTTGCGGACTTCCTGCACAAATTTCTTGCTCGGAACGACGTAGCCGCCCTCGCCCATAACCGGTTCCATATAGATGCACGCCACGTCTTCCGGATCCACGACGTAACGTAATAATTTTTTCAATTCAAACAGCGCGTAGTCTGTTCGTTCCTCTTCGCCAAGTCCCGGCGGGCAGAGATCCTTTCCCGGATATGGGGCAAAATACACATTTCCCATGAGCGGATTGTAATGCCTGCGGTATTTGGAATTGGATCCGGTGATCGCGGTCGCGCCGACTGTCCGTCCGTGGAAGGAACCCATGAAAGCGATCACCGCACTTCTCGCGCTGTAAGACATTGCCAGTTTGAGGGCGCTGTCTGTCGCTTCCGCGCCGCCGTTACTGAAAAAGATCGAGCTCAATTTGCCCGGTGCTTTTTCGGAAAGCCGCTTTGCAAGTGTCAATGTAGACTCGTAGTTTACGAGGTTAAATGACGCATTGACAAGATTTCCCGCCTGCTCCTGAATGGCTTTCACGACAGTCGGATAATTGTGGCCCAATGCATTGACGGCGATTCCCTGTACAAAATCCAGGTAGCGGTCGCCATTGACATCAGTCAGATAGCATCCTGAGGCACTTTTTGCCACCAGGTTCGTCTGCTTATAAAAAACGGGACTTAAATACTGTTTGTAATCTTCAAATTTAATCATAATAAAACCTCCATTCTAGTGTAACTGATTATTCATATGCTTTTTCCAAAATTTCTTCGACATCCTGCTCGGTGATCTTCACCGGATTGACCGCAAGAAGCCGGTACTCCATCGTTCCTTTGATAATCGCCGGGAACATTTCTTTTGTCACGCCAACCTCCGTCAATTTCTTCGGGATCCGCAGATCTGCTGCCAGTTTTTGTACGGCTGCGATGGCACATTGTGCCGCTTCCCACTTACTGAGACCTGTGACATTTTCTCCAAGCAGCGCCGCAATCTTTCTAAATTTTTCCAAATTTCCCGGAATATTTTTCTCGATTACAAATGGAAGCATCATGGAATTGGCAGTTCCATGTGCGACGTGCGCCACACCTCCCATTGCCTGCGAGATTCCATGCACCGCGCCCAGACCGCCGTTGACAAAAGCGGTTCCGGCAAGTGTACTTGCCACTGCCATTTTTTCGCGCGCCTCCAGATTCATCGGATTGTGTACCGCCGTGCGGATATTTTCTCCGATCAGGCGGATCGCCATTTCGCCGTACGCATCGCTGAACGGATTCGCATTCAATGAGACATAGGACTCAATCGCATGCGTCAATGCGTCCATTCCCGTTGTTGCCGTGATAAACGCCGGCATATACAATTGCTGCAGCGGATCAATAATGGCAAATTTGGGCATCAAATATTCATGCGAAACGGACAATTTAATGTCATTTTCTTCATCTGTTATGACGCTCGCCGCCGAAACTTCACTGCCGGAACCGGCTGTCGTCGGCACAGCAATCAACGGAAGAGATGGATTTTCAACCGTTTTGCTTCCCCCAAAGAGGTATTCTTTGACGGAGCCTTCATTGGTAACGAGCATGCACATGGCTTTCGCGGTGTCGATCACGCTTCCGCCGCCGACCGCGACGCACACATCACAGCCGCTGTCCTTCAGCACTTGCGCTGCCGCATCACAGACATCAATCGGAGGATCCGGCTGTGTGTCTGTGAAAAGCTGCACGGAATACCCTTTTTCTTCCAATGATGCAATGATCTTGGCAAATTCATCGGTCTTGCCAACATGCTTTCCGGTAACGACAAATGGCTTCTTTACACCCATTTCCTCAAATATTTCATACAATTGAAATGATGTGCCTGCCCCAAATTTGACTTTGGTCGGGCTTCGAAATAAAAAATCTTTCATGCCAGTCTCCTTTCTATATACAACGCAACGAGGCACAAAAGGAATTTTCCTTTCATGCCTCGTCGCATCTCTTACTTATTTGCGCTTATCTTATCACCTTTCTTCGATTCTGTCAATAGGGGGGTGGCAAATATATTTTGAAAGTATTCACAAAACACATCAAAATGCGATCTGTATATACAACTGTCCTTCTTTATACTCAGCCGTAATATCACCTCCCATTCTTTCTGTCAGCAGCTTGGCTATCGACAACCCAAGTCCGGTTGCATTTCCGGCTGACTCAACCGTGTAAAAACGTTCAAACAGTTTTTCTGCCTCCACGCTGCTAAACTTTGCTGCGTGATTAGAAAATAGAATCCTTCCATCGGCAAAGAGTTTGACTGCCAGATCTCCATCACTATAGCGTGCAGCATTACTTAGTATATTGTCAAAAATACGCCTTACCGCCTTTTTATCCAGTTTTCTCATTACCCGAACCTCTGAGATCTGAATATCCGGAAGTATCTTTTTAGTGGTAAATGTTCCATAAAAGCCGGCAATGCTCTGCTCCAGGATATCATTTATGCAAGTCTGTTCTATATGAAGTTCCTCATCCTGCAATACGAGTAAAGAACAGCGAAATAATTCTTCTGTAAGAGAACGCATCGAATTCGTGCGCTCTCGTATCACATCCAAATACCTCTTTGTATTATTATCAAGATTTTCCCGTTCCAGCAAATCCAGATATCCACATATCGCTGTAAGTGGTGTCCGCAGGTCATGGGAAATATTGGTAATTGCAATTTTTAATTCCTGATTTCCATTATGAAGATTCAACTGTTCTCTCCGCAGTTCCCGCAGCTGCCTGTTTATCTGCTCAGCAAATAAACGCATTTTTCGATTTCCGGAAGAAATTGAAACCAGTGTGTTCGTGTCAGTGTGAAGTTTTTCGTCCAATCCGTCCGCTATTTCTTGTAAACAATTCTGAAAAGACAGCAGGATTCCAATCAAAATTAATATAATAACCCCCAGCACAAGACACAACAAACTCCACATTATTTCAAATCCTTCCTCCTAAAAATGAAAATTCCGAAACCGGTTGTAACTACAAACAGGATGCTATCGTAAATGACATATCTTCCTAAATGTTCCGCATTCATGCTGGAAAGTCTAAGCATCTGCCCTCCCGGAAGAAATTCATTCAGAAACAGGTAAACCTGTCGTTTTGTCCCGGATACATAATTGGGATTCGGGGTTTCATCCTCTTCCACCGTAACTCCTTCTGACATATAAGAATATGCATCATATGTTTCCGGTTCATTTAATGCTGCCGTGATGCGGACACCGGCAAATAGCAGCATAAAAATGACTAAAATACACCCTGCCACAGAGTATGCTTTATTGCTGCACAGCATGGATATCAATGTAAATATTGCTGTACATGCTGCGGTCATAGTAAATGTCACGAATGCATAAAATAGGATCGTTTTTACATCTGACACAAACCAGCCGAGAAGCGGAGTCCCTATGCAGACATGTGTCAGTCCAAATGCAAAGCATAAAAAAAAGCTGCTTCCACATTAGAAATAAGATTTGCTGCATATATTTTTCTTCTCATATGACCTGCAATCAGTTTATTTCTTATTGTTCCATCACTGTAATCACTTCCAATAAACAACGCTGCAAGCAGTGATCCCATCAATGGGACAAAAAGCGCATATATAAATATGCTGGAATCCATGGTCCATCCACTATTCGCATTGATATTATCCATATAATGAAGAATAGGAAACAATGCTCCAAAGAATAGTTCTGCACCCATGAAGCCCCAAAACAGTTTATTTTTCATCAACCTTGAAAAATTGGCTCTTAACAGTCTACGCATGTTTTTCACCTCCAACCAGATTCATATAGAAGCTCTCTAAACTCTCCTCGCAGTCTTTTATGCTATATATTTCGCAATTGCTGCCTACGAGAATTTCCACAAGTTTTGTAATTGATATTTCTGCAAATATATCTGCTGTATGTTCGCCGGTAATGCGGTATTCCACCTTCATTTCATCCAGAACACAGGCCAGCACCTCTATATTGCTCACTTCCGCACGGATACATTTTCTGCAAAGTTTGTCCAGTTCTTCAGCGCTCATTTCTTTCAGCAGATGCCCTCCATCAATAAATCCGTAATGTGTTGCGAGTCTGGCAAGCTCATCTAAAATATGACTGGAAATCAGGATTGTGATTCCCTGCTGCTGATTCAGTTTTAATATAAGCTCCCTAATCTCAATAATACCCTGCGGATCCAATCCATTCACAGGTTCATCCAACACAAGAAAATCCGGATTTCCGGCAAGTGCAACAGCAATTCCAAGTCTCTGGCGCATGCCAAGAGAAAAGTTTTTTGCTTTCTTATTTCCCGTATCGGATAACCCAACAAGCTGCAATAATTCATTTATTCCATGTTCCGAAGGAATGCCCAATATCTCATATTGTTGACGGATATTATCTCTTGCATTCATATCCAGATAAATCGATGGTGTCTCCACAACTGCCCCCATTCTTCGCCGGCTTTTTAGAATTCGCGGATCTGTATTTTTAATGCCATACAAACGGTAACTGCCACTACCGGGTTCCTGTAAGCCACAAATCAACCGGATCAAAGTTGTCTTTCCTGCCCCATTTCTTCCCACGAATCCATATATCGATCCTTTGGGTATGTGCATTGTCAAACCATTCAATGCCGTAAAATTTTTGTATTGCTTGGTTAAAGCATTTGTTTCAAGTACATATTGCATCATTCAATCCTCCTTTACTTGATGGCTTTAGTCTATCAGGTAAAGGTTGAGAAAGTAGTTAAGAAAATCGTTGAAAAATCGTTAAGAATTTGAATTTAACCTTTTAATATCTCTGCAAATATCTGTTTCAGAACTTCATACGGTATGTCTTGTTAACTTGGATATTTTTCTATATAGTCTTTTATCTGCTCATTCATTTAAATCGCCTCCATAACTTCCGATTTCCACCGAAATCCGATCCCCCACACGGACTCCACATATTCCTTCCCTGATATTTCCCGCAGTTTTCCCCGCAAATGACTGATGTGTGTCTTCAATGAATTTTCTGTGCAATCCGGCGTATCTAAACTAATACGGTCTAATAAAACAGATTTAGCGATTACCTGTCCCGAATTTTGTACCAATAGTTTTAAAATTGCAAATTCTGTTCTTGTCAAGGTCACTGTTTTTTCTCCCGATGAAACCTTTCTTAATGTCTCATCTATAGTTAACTCTCCATAGTTGTATATAGAAAATTCCGGTGTCCTCATACGTTCACGTAACCTGATATTAATACGAGCCAGCAATTCTTTCGTGTCAAAAGGCTTTGTTAAATAATCTACCGCCCCGCCAAGCAACAAATTTACTTTACTGTCTGCATCCGTTTTTGCGCTTACCACAATTACCGGAATTCCTTGTATCTGTGGCAATAACTCCTCACCGGACATTCCCGGCAGCATCAGATCCAGTAAAATCAGATCCGGTCTTTTCTGCTGCAACAGCAATAGTGCTTCCGTTCCGGAAAATGCACGCTGCACCAGATATCCTTTGCTTTCCAAAACTTCCTGTTCCATATTTCCTATTGACTCGTCATCATCAATTATCAAAATTGAATACATTGAATTCATCACCGTTTCTCAATAACCTGATCTATCAATCCATACTGTAATGCTTCTGTTGCAGTCATAAAATTATCCCGCTCCGTATCCCTGCGAATTTCTTCGATTGTTCTGCCGGTATTTTCAGCCAGAATATGGTTTAATCGCTGTTTATTCTTCTGAAGCTGGTCGGATACAATCTTAATATCCGTTACCTGCCCATTGATACCATTTCCATGGATCGCAGGCTGATGAATCATTATTTCTGCATTTGGCAATGCAATCCGTTTTCCTTTTGCTCCACCTGCCAGCAAAAAAGCTCCAAAACTGGCTGCCAAGCCAAGACATATCGTAGACACATCACACTTGACATACTGCATTGTATCGTAAATAGCAAATCCGGCAGTAACGGATCCCCCCGGACTATTAATATATAACCGGATATCCTTTCCCGGATCACTGGCTTCAAGGTATAACATCTGCGCCACAATCAAACTTGCGGATGCATCGCTTACTTCTTCGCCTAAAAATATAATTCTATCCGATAAAAGTCTCGAATAAATATCATAACTTCTCTCTCCTCTGCCTGTCTGTTCAATAACATATGGAATCATACTCATCATTATTTCCTCACTTAAATTAATCTGTTATATCAAAATATTCCTGTAACCTGCTCACAAACTGTCCAATATGGATACCATCTACAAACGAATGATGTGCCTGTACCGATATCGGCATCATACTCCTTCCGTTTTTCTCATAATACTTTCCCCAGTCAAATAATGGGGTTGCATTATCTCTTTTTCCTGAATTTGTATGTGAAATATGCGTAAATGTAACCCACGGCATCGGAGAACATTGAAATACATCATTTCCTAACGGCCCGGTAAAGTATTCCTTTTGTTCATTTGCAGCCGCATATGCCAATTTACAATACACATTCATATCATCAACAAATGGCACATTTATCACTTTAAATAAATTCGTGGACTTATTCAGATAGGTAAATGCCGTGTCTATTCTGTCATAAAGAACGATTTTTCCATCCAAAAAGCGATAGCGGAATTCCTCGATCTCATTGGCACATTTACAAACTGCATATACCATTGCGATCGTAAAAGATAATCCTTGTCGCTTAACCTTCTTTTTGAAATTGGTTACGTCCGCTTCAAATGTAACACAAAACTGCGGTTCTATACTGTTTCTAAAAACCGCACAATGCATGGCTCTTTCCCATGTCTTTTCCTCTATCATTTTATACATCTATTTGCACCTCCACATCTGCATACTTCGTATATACAAAAAACGCAGGCAAAAAACATTTCGTTTCTGCTCTGCGTCTCAGCGTCTGGCAATCGATTGATACTCTACTATGTGGTCCTTTACATTGATAATAAAACTTTCTTTACATTTTGGACAAAACAGCGGAAAATGTCTTAATTCCGTATCATCCAATATCTGCGTCCGTGTCTTTGCTTTACAATCCGGACACAAAATCCATTTATCCGTTACTACTGCTTTCATCTGACGTATCACCTCCTGACAAAGACTGTAAAATATTCTCCTTAACACCTAATCCTTTCAAATACGTCATGCCCGTATCATGAAGCATACGATACATATTTTCTTTGGTATCCTTAACAATACCTGATGCAATCAGGGTTCCTATTCCCTGTGTGTATACCATCATCGTCATAGCAAAATCCATTACCTGCTTCTCTGTAATTTCCAACATATCTGCTATTTTCTCATATACATTGATCCCATCCGAAGCATCCGGCTGTAACTCGAAGCCTGCAGTTAAGCGTATGCTTCTCTCCCCCATATAAAGAAAACGAAACAAATATGGTTTCTCTAACGCTAAATCTACGGTTCCTTTCCCTCTCTGCTCAAATGTGGCAAACTCATTTTCATTTAAACTATAATAGGTATTCTCCACATACTGCTCTGCAAAAGGAATTAATTCCTGCCGCAATCCATCCATTCCTCCAAACTGCCAGGAAATCGGCGCCGTAGAACATTCCAGTTTCTTTGCTACTGCTTTAATGTTAAGAGCAGCATATCCATCTTGAATAATAATCTCCAATGCAGCCTGCAGCATATCTTCTTTTTTGATTTTAGGGCTACTAGGCATATCTTAAATCTCCAATACTACAAATCCGTTTACTATAAACTCATTTATAGTATATCACTTTTTACCCACATGTCAAGCAGTACCTGTAGGTTTCTTTATGGCTACCCATCGTTAGCCATAATATATCACTTATCCCCCATTCTGTCAATAGGGGATGTCATATATATTCCAAAAATGTTTTCACTATTGCCAGCCTTTTTCAAAACCCCGTCACATTGTTCTGGTGATTGTAATTTTTCATCTTCGTCTGCCATTTATTTCCTTCATGCTCATAATAGCGGTAGGTCTTTTCATTGATCTTCCCGCTCTCCTTCATTTCCGCCATGCGTTTCCAAAACGTCTCGTAATCCGCCTTCGCCGCATCCTTATAATTGTTGGAACTGTTCATCTGTACGGAAGTCAGCAGCTGCTCCAGTTCCGCAATTTTCCTTCTGCCAAACATTTACATTTCCCCTTTCCATGTCACTTTCGGCTGCGCCCCATGCTCGCCGATGTGCTTTTCCATCCAAGCCATGTTGTACCAGCGTCCAAACTTAAATCCACATTTGTAAAATTCACCCACCATACGAAATCCCAGATGCTCATGAAAATGTACGCTGTCGCGTGTCAAATATTCATCCTCGACCTCCGGCACGCCGATACAGGCTTCCATATTTTGGATTCCCATTTCCCGCAGTTCCTTCTCCAGCGCCGCATACAGTCTGCCGCCGATCCCGCTGCGCCGCAGCCCCTTTCTCACATAAATGGACGTTTCCACCGCAAAATCATACGCCGCGCGTTCTTTAAATGCACCGGCATACGCGTATCCCGCCACTTCGCCGTCGCAGAGCGCCACGAGATACGGATATTTCTTCTTTGTCTTCTCAATCCGCGCGCGAAATTCCTCGACACTCGGCACCTCGTATTCAAATGTGATCGCCGTCTCTCTCACATAAGGCTCATAAATGGCAAGCAGTGCGGCGGCATCGCCCGGCACCGCCTCGCGGATCTGTATATTGGGTTCTGACATCATATCGCCTCGTTTCCTTTTTCTTAAGTATAACACAAATGGAGCGAAAGGGGAATAGACCGTGCACGACTTGGTCTTGTGAGGGCCGCCCCTCACCACTGGAATGACTTGTTTCCCCTCGTTCAGTGGTGCCTCACCCAGTCTTGACGCGGCGGCTCACCACTGGAATGACTCGCTTTCCCTCTTTCCGGGGTGCAAGGCCCGGGCTTGTCGCGGCGGCTCACCACTGGAATGACTTCTTTTTCCTCGTTCAGTGGTGCCTCACCCAGTCTTGACGCGGCAGCTCACCACTGGAGCGACTTGCTTTTCCTCTTTCCGGGGTACGCGCCCCCCGCCACCCCGCCAAAAAGGCGCCCCTCCGGGCGCCTCCATATCCGGCAAACAGCTAACCATCGTCCTCGCTGCTTTTACTGCTGTACTTCAAATGTCGTGTAGACACCTTTTCTTTTTAACGGATCCTTTATCTTGCCTTTTCCTTTTACTGCGGCATCGTCCTCCGCTTCTTGGGCACTCAGTACATCTAATATTCCCAATACTTCCGTTCCGACTTTCACATCAACGGATTTTTGGGAACCATCGTTGTATGTGGCTGTACAGGTAATTACTGTGTCTCCGATAAGCTGCCAGTGTGCCTCCGCTTCTATCTGCAACCCCTCTTCTCCGTCATAAACATCATCAAAAAGAGCCTTTTTGCCTTTTTTTGAGAGCATACCTTCCCCGACAAATGCAATCTGGAATTTTTCCTCCGGTTTCTCAGTACCGCTGACCGTAAAAGAAGTATACTCTTTTTTGGCATAATCTGCATCCTCATTGAAACCAAACCAGTTCTCCGCCTTTCTTGATTTGCTCTCGGAAGCGATCAAATATTTGGAATTCTTCTTAGCAACTACTGAAAAATAACCTTTATTGATCGTATACGTGACGCTCTTGATATTGTCGCCCGAACAGGTAATCGGCGCAATAACCCAATAGTCTACCTTGCTTTCTTCCGGATTTCCCGCCCATGCGCTGTCATAACTCGGCGACGCATATATTTTCGGCTGTGCCTTCCCGGACGTCTCTTCGCCCTGAATCGATGCGTCGGAAACGCCGGATGCTTTGCTCTTTTTCACCTCTGCCGCACTGACTGTTACCGTAAAGGAATTCAGTACACTCTGTGGTGTTGTCTTTGTCACCGTTGTGCCCTGCTGCGTCGACTTGTTTCCAATTTCTGGAAAATGTCCGTATCCGATGCCTGCCACAAGTGCCAGACAAGCTGCTGCCGCAACCGTGGATTTTATTATTGTATGTCTTCTCATAGTATGTTCACTCTCCATTCGCGGTGTCCTCTCCCAGACTTCCAATTCTTCCTCGGAAACTTCCGGTCTGAGGGCCTTTCTGAGAATTTGATCCAATTCTTTATCGTTCATAATCTGCAACCTCCAATTTCTTTTTCAAGATACTTTTCGCCTTGCGCAATCGACTCTTCACTGTATTTTCTGAGATTTTCAGACAGTCGGCGATCTCTGCAATCTTCATGTCAGCTGTATAAAACAGGTAGATCGAAGTGCGGTATTTTTCAGGCAGTTCGCTTACCAGATTTCGCACCAGTTCCACCGTCTCCTTCTTCAGCATTTGTTCTTCGGGAGTTTCATCCGAAGCCGACATCGAAAGCGAATCCCCGCTCTCCAAATGTGCCTCATAACTTTCAAAAGATGCCAGCCGCTTTCGCCAGGCAAATTTTCTCCGTTTATTTTTCCACAAAAGGATTGCCACAGACAATGCATAACTCTTTATGTTTTTTGCGGAATCCAATTTATTTAATTGTTCAAGCAATGTCAGCATCGTGTCCTGATAGAGTTCCTCGCCCTCGCTGTCACTTGCCGTCGTCATTTTGCAGAAGCGGAGGATATCCGGACCATGCGTAAAAACATATTGGTCAAATTCATGCTTTGTCATATCTGTTTCCTTTCCAGGCAATCATTCCGGACTAACTGCCTTTCATTTATATATTGTAATAAAATCTAAAAAAGTTTATAATAAATTTTGAATAGTTACATTCATTCAAACCAAAGAAAGAGGACTTACTTATGAGACAATTAAAAATAATCCGCTTATCTATCCACAAGATGCTGCGGAATATCCACACTTTCGTGCGCTGGGGGCTGCTCGCCGTCGCAACCGGTCTTGTCATCGGTGGATTCAGCACTCTTTTTGCCGCCTGCCTGCGTTTTGTGACCGATTTTCGCACCGAACGCCCGTGGATGATCTTTTTCCTGCCGCTTGCCGGCATTTTCATCGTATTTTTGTACGGACTTTTTCAATATAAAAATGATAAGGGTACAAATATGGTCTTGTCAACCATTCACGCCGAGACGGAAGTACCTTTTAAAATGGCACCTCTGATCTTTATCTCAACCGTGATTACTCATCTTTTCGGTGGTTCTGCCGGACGTGAGGGAGCGGCGCTGCAACTGGGAGGAAGCATTGGAAACCAGCTCGGAAGGTGGTTCCGGCTTGACGACCGCGACCGCCGGATCCTCGTCATGTGTGGCATGAGTGCCGCCTTTTCGGCGATTTTCGGCACTCCGATCGCTGCCGTCGTCTTTGCAATGGAAGTTGTCAGCGTCGGAGTCATGTATTATGCAGCGCTCGTTCCGTGTGTATTTGCCTCGCTGATCTCATTCAAAATTGCCAACCACATGGGAATCGGGCCAAATGTATTTCATTTGCTCGGCGTCCCATCTTTCCAATTATTTCCAACCATTAAAATAATTGTGCTTGCCATGCTCTGCGCCGGGCTGAGCGTTCTGTTTTGTATTATATTGCATTCCCTGGGGGATGTCTACCGCGCGAAATTGAAAAATCCGTATATCCGCATTGTATTTTCTGCGGTTGTTATCATTCTGCTGACGCTCTGCCTGCAGACGGATGATTATATGGGCGCGGGCGTGCCGGTTATTGCGCGCGCGATACAGGGAAATGTACATCCGACTGCCTTTTTCTGGAAAATTGTATTTACGGCGCTTACGCTTGAAGCCGGTTTTAAAGGAGGCGAGATCGTGCCGTCATTTTTCGTCGGTGCGACATTTGGCTGCCTGTTCGGGCAGATTGCCGGACTTTCGCCGTCTCTTTGCGCAGGTGTCGGCATGGTTTCCGTATTCTGCGGCGTGACAAACTGTCCCATCTCATCGCTACTCATTGCGTTTGAATTATTTGGCTACGACGCCGTCCCATATTTTATGATCGCGATCAGCGTGAGTTTTCTGCTGTCCGGCTATTATGGACTCTACCACGATCAGACGATCGTGTACTCCAAATACCGTTCCCAGTACGTAAACAGAAAGGCACGAGACTAAGCTCGTGCCCTCTGTAACAATATAGAAAGATATTCAAAATCAACCACACAGTCGTTTTTCAAATTCGGTCTGCGGCAATGGTTTGTCAAACACATAGCCCTGTACAATATCGCAGCCTGCCTGCGTGAGATACTGTAACTGCTCGGCCGTTTCCACACCTTCTGCCACAATCCGTTTGCCCAGTTTTTTCACCAGGTCTACAATACTGCAGAACATGATCATGTCTTTTCTCTTCTCCTGATATTCCTGCTCCAGCGGAATAAATGAGCGGTCAATCTTGATCACGTCAATATCCACACGCTTGATCATATTGAGCGAAGAAAATCCGGTTCCAAAATCGTCAATGGACGTCATAATTCCATTTTCTGCCAGTTCACCGACAATTTCCGCCATGCGTTCATAATCCTGAAAATCCTCGCTTTCCGTAAGCTCAATTTCCAAATATTGGTGTTCTACACCGTAACGGTCTATGATCTGCAAAATATTTTTTACAAGATTTTTTTCCTGAAGATGTTTTCTCGAAAAATTAACCGAGATACATACCATATTTTCACCGTTTTCCTGCCGCTTTTTCTGGAATCTGCACACCTCTTCCAGCACATAATAATCCAGTTGGCAGATACTTCCTTCCTGCTCAAGCTGCGGTACAAATTTTCCGGGCGCGATTACATTTCCATTCTGAATCCAGCGCACAAGCGCCTCCGCACCACAGCATTTGTTTTGTGAAATGTCCACTTTCGGCTGATAATATACGACGAATTCACGCGCTTTCAATGCCATCGGAAAATTGGAAATGATACTCTGCACATGCATCATCTGCATCTTTATGTCATCGGTATACATCGCCGCTTTGCCGGCTCCCTTTTGTCTCGCCGCCTGATACGCGATACTCGCACGCCCCATCACTTCACGCGGCGCATGAATGTCGTACAGCGAACTGATACCCACGGTCGCACCAAAGACAAGTTCTTTTGTCTTCTGCGGTGTCCGGTACACCATCCGGATATTTCGCAGACCGGCAACCACTTCTTTTGCATGCTCTGTTTTTAGGAGCAGCAGGAAATTGTCGCCTCCGAGTCTTGCCATTCTCTCGTCCTGCCATAACCCGGAATTTACTTTCTGTGCATAATTGCGCAGAATAACATCGCCCTGCTCGTACGAAAACACTTTATTTACATATTTAAAATTGTGAATGTTAAAAAATACGATCTGATACTGATCCAGTGTCTTTTCTGCCATTTTCTGACCGACAAATGCCATAAATGCTTCCGGTGTCAGCACTCCTGTAGAAATATCTGTATTTATGATCTGCAAGATCATGTGATTCATCATAAACCGGCTGTAGTGCACATAGGTTTCGCGGAACAGATAATGAATCCGGTCATTTTGCTCTTCCGACAGTTCTTTTCCCTCACGGATTCCAATTTCGAAAACCACTTCGCCCCCATCCGGCAGATTATATTGTTTTTCGCATCCATTATTTTCCAGTTTTTCTATCGTCCCATACAACACCGCTTCGTGCTTTCTCCCCTGTGAATAGATTTTGGAAACCGGCGCCTCCAGGCGCACTTTTACACAGCTGACCGGCAGCTCCTCTGCCAAAACAGCCATCGCTTTGCGGACATTTTCCTCATACTCTTCCAATGTCACTGCATCACAATTCAAGAGGTCTATAAACGCCCTCTCCATCTCTTCCTTTTTCATCCAAATTCATACCTTTCTTACTCTGCGCGCAACGCGCAATCTCTATCCTCTTTTATTTTATCAATTCTAACACATTTTCTTCCAATCGACAAGTGTTTTTATTGACAACTCCATGCAAGATTTGCTATCCTAATAATAACACATGTAAGGAGGAAATTTCATGCAGCATTTACTTACCCAGGTCGTAGACGGTCTTTATTCGGTTGTCAGCACTCTTGATAACCTTGTATGGGGATGGGCTATGATCGTTCTTTTATTGGGAACTCACATTTTTCTGACAATTCGTACCAAATTTGTCCAGTACAAAACGATTACGAAAGGAATCCCGCTTTCAGTGGCAAAAGAAGAGGGCGCAGACGGTGAAGTCAGCCAGTTTCAAGCGCTTGCCACCGCACTTGCCTCGACGATCGGCACCGGTAACATCATTGGAATCGGTACCGCGATCGCACTTGGCGGCCCCGGCGCCGTGCTTTGGTGCTGGCTGACGGGTGTATTTGGTATCGCGACCAAATATGCCGAATCTCTGATCGCCGTCAAATACCGCGTTAAGACGGAAGACGGGCGTATGCAGGGAGGCGCAATGTACGCTCTCGACCGCGGTCTGAATCTCAAATGGCTCGGTACTTTATTTGCCATCTTTGCCGGTTTTGCTTCGTTTGGTATCGGCTGCGCCACACAGGTCAATGCGATCGCAGAGGTCTGCAATACCAATCTCGGCATCCCACGCTGGCTGATCGGTGTCATTGTCGCCGCTCTCGTTGCTTTCGTTATCTTTGGCGGCATCCAGAGTATCGCCCGCGTATGCGAAAAACTGGTTCCTATCATGGCGGCATTTTATGTTCTCGGATGTCTTGTTATCCTTTGCATGAATTATGACTATATTATCCCGGCGATCACGACGATCTGCCGTCTTGCTTTTACAAAAGGCGCTGCTGCCGGTGGTCTGGTCGGTGGAGGTATCCGCTACGCCATCCAGTACGGAGTTGCCCGCGGACTCTTTTCCAATGAATCCGGTATGGGTTCTGCTCCGATCGCGGCTGCCGCTGCCAAGACGAAAAACCCGGTACGCCAGGCGCTGGTTTCCTCAACCGGTACGTTCTGGGATACCGTTGTGGTCTGCCTGATGACCGGACTCGTGCTGGTTTCCACGATCATGAAAAATCCGTCGATCAATGCCAACGAGATCACGGACGGAGGAATCCTTACGACGCTTGCCTTTGGACAGATCTCGGTACTCGGCCCATTGATCCTCGTCGTCGGAATCATCTGTTTTGCCTTTTCCACCACACTCGGATGGGCGTATTACGGCGAACGCTGTGTCGAATATTTTGCCGGTAAGAAAGCACTCGTCCCTTACCGCATTTTGTACATATTGGTAGCTCTTGTCGCACCGGTCATTGCGCTCGACCTCGTCTGGCTGATCGCCGATGTGCTCAATGCTCTGATGGCAATTCCAAACCTGATCGCCGTGCTTCTCTTGTCACCGGTCATTGTCGCTGAGACGAAAAAATATATCAATAATCTGGATGCGACGGATGATACACCGGTGCCGGTTGTGAAGACGGGGAAGAAGTAGAACAACAACATTTTAGAAACAAAAAAATGTGTGTCATCAACATTTTGGAAACAAAAAAATGTGTTTTATCAACATTTTAGAATCAAAAAGGAGGACCGCAGTCCTCCTTTTTCTGTCATTTTTCTATTTTATTTTACTTTTACGCGAACCTTTTTTGCGTATCCATTCCGTGCATATACATATATGATGCATCTGCCCTTTCTTCTCGCTTTGATACGTCCGGTCTTTGTAACTCCCACAATCTTACGATTGCTGCTTGCAAATCGAAGTTCTTTTGCGTGTGCATCTGATAACGGTTTCTTTTCCTTATCTACTAAGATGGTCTTACCTTTAATCTTTGCACATTTTCCAACATTCAATCTGAATGATTTTTTTGCTAATTTAATGGCTTTGACATTGGTACTTTTCGCGTTCTTCCGCCCAACGATATGCGCTGTGATGGTTTTGCCAAGCACTACTTTCTGACTGCCATTCATCTTATATGCTTCCACATATATTTTGTAATTTTTCTTCAGTTTCAGTTTTCTGCCATTGACTTTTCGGATCTTTATATGGGTTCTATTTCCATTATTTACCATATTTAATGATTTAACCGTAAATTTCATTCCACAGTACTGAACATACACATCATACCCTGCTGCCTCTCTCAGTTTTCCCCAGGAAACCCGGATCTTATTGCCCTTCTGGCTCACTTTCAGCTTTGCATTCAGGATCAATGCATTTTTTCTTTGCTGTTTGGCAGAAACATAAGATACTTCGGGTGCTTCTGACGGCTGTGGCACCTCTGTCAGCTGCGATGTATCCGTTGGCTGTGGCGAAGCTGCTGCCTGTGGTGTAAACGTCGGCTGCGGCGAAACTGTTACCTGCGGCGAAGTTGTTACCTGCGGCGTAACGGTCGGCTGCGGCGTAGGTGTTCCCTGCGGCGTAACGGTCGGCTGCGGCGTAACGGTCGGCTGCGGCGTAACGGTCGGCTGCGGTGTCGGCGTTTCAGTCGGCACAGGAACAGGCGTTGGCGTTTGTATTGGTTTGTTTTCTTTATCGTATGCCAGTGCATAAACAGAGAATTTCTGCGCCCAGACATACAGATAGTCATTCTCAATATAAAATCCTTCTCTTGTCGATGCCTGCTTTTCCGTTTCCGTAAGTTCCGGCAGTTTCTCTACCTGCACCGTTGTTCCATCCTCATGTTTCCGGTATAATACATATCCGGTACGTTCTTTTTCATCTTCTGTAAGCGGTCTTGCCAGCAAGACAAGCTGTTTCGTATCACGAATATTAAACACCTGGGATTCCCCTGAAGGGTCTGTTACCTTCATGTTTATCTTAAAGTCAACGAATTGACCATGCTGCTTATCTTCCGAAATTTTACTTATAATGTCCGGATCTTCTTTTGCATTTTCTACTGTCAATTTGATATCAACGCTGCCTTTTCCGCTCTCAACTGCCTCTACAGCTTTTGCGTTCTCCCTATATACATCCGTGTTATAAATCTTGTCCAGACCGGATACTGCCGCATCCGGCGCATTAAGTTTTACTTCAACGGTTGTATTTTTAGCCGAAACTGTCACATCATCGATCGTTGTAACCTTTCCATCCTTGACCGTTACCATCGTCGTACTGTGATTCGTTCCATCGGATACCACCAGATTGTATACACCGTTAGGAAGTTTATCAAAAGAAACGTTCTCTCCATCTTTTAGATTTTCCGCTTTTTCGACTTCCGTATTGCCGACGCATAGGCCGACACGGTAATCTGCATCTGAATCTTTGTTATCGCCCTTAACAATCAGGTTAATCTTTCCAACAGCAGTGTCATCTTTGGTCTTATCATAATCTGTAACTTTTGCTTCATCAACCTTTTTGATCAAAGATTGCTCCGCATTGATCTGCGTTTCTTCTGCTGTTTTCCTGTCCGCTGCGGCATCGACGTTGTTCTTTGCCTCTTCTGCCTGTTTGCGGATGTTGTCTTTGACTGCTTCTTTCTCTTCATACGACAGATTCTTTAATTTATCAACGGCAGCCGCACCATCTTCCGCCTGCTTATCAATTTCCGCTTTGACATCCTCTTTGATCTTTGCCAAAGATACAAACTTGACTGTAAGCCGGGACTGATTACCGGCTTTGTCTACTACGATTATTTTTTTTGTTTTTTCGCTGTCAGAAGAGAGTGTAAAGGAACCGTCTTTTACCGTCACCGCATCTTCATTGGTATACTCATCTGAACCATCTGTAACATATACGGAATCCAGATTTTCATCTGTGACGTCTACGGTATAAGACTTTTCGATATAACATTCATCGCCATCCTTTATCCCTGCGATTACCGGTTTGATCGAATCAAACACCAATCCATCGGTAGAAAGATAACGAATATTTCCCGCATTGTCTTCCAGTCTCGCATATACGATCACTTTCCGATCAGGTTCAACGGAAAATGGTTTTTCATAGTTTTTCCAATTTTCTGTCTGCAGCCCTTCCACTTCCTTTTGTGTCAAAGACTTGTCAGACAGATAATAGGAAATACTCTTAACTTTTGTTCCTGCATCTTCTGCTGTAATTGTAACCTCCCGGCTCTCCTTAAAGAATTTGCCAAAGGTAATCGTACCAAGCAGATCATTCCACTTATTTTCTGCCACATGAATTTCGCCTGCCGGCGCTGTGACATCTGCAATACCTTCTACCGTAATCCGGGTATCCGCAGTAATTCCGGAGACGGTATAAGTTCCATCGCTGCCTTCCTTGATAACACGGCTGTTTTTTCCATCTTTATCCGCTGCTTTGACGGCAAATGATTCGAGTTTACTGTAACCTTCTGCCACTTTCAAAGTAAGGATAGCCGTTCCCTTCCAGACAGTTTTTTCTACGTCACTTGTCAGCATAAAGCCAACCGGTTTTTCCGGCACTAAAATATCTAACTTGCGTCCTTTTTGAATCGTTACTTCTGTTACCGGGGATGGCTTATAATTTTTCTTTGCCTTCCGCCGTACTTCGTAAATTCCATCGGGCAGTAATATATTTTTATCCGTAATCGCTCTAAATGTCGTTTCCTCCTCCTTTTTACGATACTCCATATCTGTCGAAAGTCCTTCTATCCGGCCATCGGCTTTACCACACAAAGTTTCATCCACTGCAGTAAGCACCGGAGCCTCCTGATCTGCATTTTCAATCGTAAAGGAAACGGTATCTTGTCCTGCTTTTAATGCATAATTCACTGCATCTTCTCCCAGCAGAGATATCACTGCTGTATATTCCGGTTTCTCTTCTGTATTTGCATCCGTCTGTGCGCCGTCCACTTTCCAGGTACAGTCGGTACTGTCATATATTCCATCCACCGTGACATCCGGAAGCTGTTCATTTCCGTTATAAACAAATGTTGTATTTTCACAGGTAACCTTCAGTGGCTTTGGAAGAATTGTATAAGTTGTTTCCAAGCCCTCTTTTGGCAGTATATAGTTGGTATTGGATAATTCTTCTACATATGCCTGATAAACCGTCTCTCCTGTCTTAACGTTGGTATCTTTCTGAGCGCCTTTGACAACGACCTCGCATGTATCAACATCCAGTATACCTTTGACTGCTGCTGTCGGTGCCTGCTCTTTTCCATTGTAAATAAGTTCCGTATCCTGCCATTCAATCGTAACCGGTTTTGGATCTACCGTCAATTCTGCATTTACAAATTCTACATCGTAAGCATCCTCTTCATCCGGAGTATACGTTCCCCGGATCTTGTAGGTTCCCACGTCTTCTCCCGGTTCTCTTTCAAGAGATATTCCACCTATCTTTTTATCCAGAACTTCACCGGATTTTGTAATAAGATATGTAAATTCCGGATCTTTCTCTCCGTACTCTTTCTCTTCATTTTGTATTACTACCTTAACGGCCGACCGGTTGATACGTGCAGTCAATTTACCATACAGCGTGTAATAACCATTTTTTTCCAGTTTGTAGTAAATGGTTGTATTGGTTCCTCCCTTTTTAAAGGAATATGGTTCACTTCGATATTGTCCATCCAGACTGGTACTGTAGCTCACAACAGCTCCTTCTGCTTTTGTCTCTGCTTTTATCTCATGTGACTTACCATCATATTCTCCTTCGTAAGAGGTTTCCACAACATCCTGGAACATCTTCATCGTTTTTACCGTCAAACCCTCCGATATTTCAGAAGAAAATGCGGTATCTGTTGCCGCATAACGTGTCTTAACAACATATGTTTGCCCGGACTCCAATTCCGTAAAGGATACTTTGTTATCTTCGTCCGGGGTTTTCCAGGTTTTACCATCATCAATGCTGTATTCCTGATCGGAAGCTCCATTGATAACAATACTGTCTGTCGTTGTTATTACATCACTATTCTTGATATCATCCGGAGCACTATTATCTACATTTGGCGCCTGTGGATTCTCCGGTGAATCCGGTCTTCTTGGGATGGAAACGGAAGCCGGATCATAGTTGGTATCCTCCGTCGCACGTTTCTGTATCGTCAATATGCTTCCATACCATTCGTCCTGAAATTTGACACCGAGTTTTTTCTCTTCATCGTATTTTCCGGAGTCCACAAGGGTTCCATTTTCATCAAACAATTGATATGTCATATCATCATTGATCACCAGTTTCCAAGTCTTGTCACTTGTATTCTGTGTAATATCATAAGTCCCTGCTCCATCAAAACCACTGATGGATTCCTCTTTATAACTAATAGAAAAGCAAAGGCTCTTTTTCAGTTTGTCTAAAGAAGCTTTTACATCCGGATTCAAACTGGAATAATATGTCAATGAATCATTTCTTCCCGCTTTTATCGTTTCCAGATTGAAAGTAAGTGCAATACCAACATCTTTTTTTACGTACCCATTTGTATCCGATGTACTGATGGCTACATCCGAGTCCTCTGCATAATTTTTGTCCGTGACCGGTGCACCATCCCACAAATAACTGTCGTATGCACTGTTTGGTGCCAGACTTGTCATGATAGAAGCTTTCGCTCTGTTATCCACTGCCATGAAAAAGAAACCGCCCAAAGTAACCGGTCCTCTGGAAACCACCATCGCATAATTGTCTGCACCTGCACTTTTCGTTAAGACCGGATTACAGATCACTTTATTGTATGTCTCATAGGTTTCATTTAACTGCTGATCCTGATCCGGGTCAAAACTACGCACAAAACGGGCATCCTCAATCGTCTTATCTCCAAGATTCTTTATCAAGACATCCGTCTTATACTCCAGATCATCCACATCAAAGGTATAAATAATTGTAATCTGTATATTTTCTTTGGTCACTCCCTGCACCTGTGCCTGCAGTGTATCCCCTGATGAAATATTCGCAGCCTGTGGCTCTGTCTTCCAATTGCTTTCACTGGTTGTTGATATACGATCTGACACTGCATAATTATATGTTTGTCCGTCTATTTTGTAGGCAAACATCCATCTTTCTTCCTGGGTTCCCGGCAGAAAGAAATCTCCCATAATCGGCGAATTTCCTACATTCCAGCCATCCTGATCTGCCTGCAGCCCGAGTCCCCGGTAAGCATCATGAGGGTGAAATGCCTTATCTGTATGACTTGAATTATTTACAGAATCTTCCGGGAGCTTCGATGTACCAAAACTTCCGTGTTTGCTGATTCCCACTTCAATATAATTTCCTCCCAAAAACACATTGCCATCACTGTCTGTACAGGACCTGGCTCCCGGCAGTCCGGTGGCAGCCTGTGCCTGCTTGATATTTTGTGGCAGACTCACGGAAGTAAGTATCATTGCCAAGGCAAGTATCCAAGCAAACAGCTTATAAATAAATGTTCTGTTCATTTCCAAATCCTCCTTTTTGTAATATCTTCATATATCTTAAATTATACTTGTCCAAATATAACAAAAATATAACAAAAAAGGCCTTTACAGAAATTTAATGTTTCCGTAAAAACCTCTTTATCCTTTATTTGTTTTCATCCTGTAAAATGGCGTTTCCAAGTTCGCCCCAGCTGTATTGTGACATATATTCTCCGTTGTATGCATGAACTCCTTCCGGTTTGTCGTCCAGATAATCATAATAATCACATGATATCTTTCCGGGATCAATCGCATATTTATTCCATGACAATTTTAATGCATCTTCAACGCCCTCTCGCTTTAACGTAGAGATAAGATCTTTTTTCAAAATCTGAAGGTATGTCCCCGTCGTTTTGTCATTTGGAGCATTTTCCCACAAAACAGCACGAATTTCACCGGAAGTGACTGCATTTCCCCGCCGGTCGATCAGATACGCGAGCAGTTCCTTGGTCTTACTCCGTTCAAACGAAAGGCTCTTTTCTTCGACAAATACATCAAAGGTTCCAAAACATTTGGCCTGCAGCCGATGTTCTGCCGGCATGCGGACGGGGTTCCTGAGATTTTCCAGTTCCTCTTTCACTTCTTCTTTCGTTGCCGGTTTTGTCAGATAACCGCTTACACGCATTTTAATCGCAGTGTACATATATTCACTATATGCTGTAACAAAAATAATATTGATGGCAGGATTCCAGATCTTCAACTTTTTTGCCACTTCGATCCCACTCATACAGCCCATGTCAATATCCAAAAAAGCAACATCGCAAGGCGTGCTGCCCGCAAATTCCAACAATTTTTCCGGGTTCGAAAATTCATGGATCTCTTCTCCCGGAACTGCCTCTTTGACCGCCTCTGTCAATAGTTCCAACGCCAGAGGCTCATCATCTGCTGTAATAATCCTCATACCTTATCCTTTCTGTGGCAGCGTAATAACCGCCATCGTTCCCTTTCCAATTTCACTGTTTATCTCAAGTTTTCCACCACACAAGTTTGCCAGACGTGCCTCAGCATTTTTCAAGCCAACATGACTTTTACCTTTTTTTCCCATTTCTTCTTTTTTAAATCCCATACCGTCATCTGTTACAATGACATAAATGGTTTTCTGCTTTCTCTCCGTCATTATTGTGACCGTGCCTCCATCGGGTTTGCGGCAGACGCCGTGTTTGACCGCATTTTCCACCAAAACCTGAAGAGTCAATGCCGGAATAACAAAATTTGTGTCATGAATATCATAGCACACATTGACACGATTTCCAAACCGTTTCTTCTCAATATTCAGATAACGCTTAGTATGCTCCAGTTCCTGTGTAAACGGAATGGGCTCTTTGCGTTCCAGCGCGTCGAGATTTCCCCGCAGATAAGCGGAAAAATCCGCAATTGTCTGCTGCGCTGTCTCGGGATCTTTCACACACAGCCTTTGAATCGTCGTCAGCGCATTGTATACAAAATGTGGAGCAATCTGCGAAAGCAGCAGAGATATCCGAAGATCCGCTGCTGTTTTTTCTGCTTTTGCCAACTCCCGGTTCTGATCCACCATCGTCGTCACAAACAATAAGATCATGGAAATGCATATTCCAATATTTGTAAGTGATATTCCGTAATAAAAAATCTGGACTAACATCATTAATACCGGCAGAATTATGTATGAAAACAGCGACACAACCATTTCCCGGCTGAGTTTTGCACGATATCGAATGAGCAGGAACAGATCGACAGCGGTTCCGCCAAGGGGCAGAAGCAATGAAATAAAATGCCACCGATTCCTGTGATAAAAATTGGAGGCATCAAAATAGTAATACCAATTGGTAAATTGTGACAGTACCACCAGTATCATCGCAATTCCCGCAATCACATATACAGTTCTTACCGCCACTTTGCTTTTTCTCCTGTCATCCTCCGTCAAATGACAGCACAAATACCCATGAAACAACGCAAGGATCAGATCACTTAATAAAAATACACTAAAGTTACTGACACGTACCATATAAAATCCGAATTCTCCGGGATATCCACGAAATCCCCAGGCAAGCGCGTCGCTGCCAAGGAGAACTGCCGTG
>ERZ808252.682-NODE-682-length-30341-cov-5.010236_pt1 | contig 30341 bp, 27 predicted proteins | sample MGYA00521242_ERZ808252 | MGnify/ENA primary metagenome ERZ808252 (study PRJEB31516, sample SAMN03275581) | gut metagenome | biome: mammalia-associated habitat; material: feces | host: Papio cynocephalus | place: Kenya | collected 2012-08-07 ...
AAATGAAACGGAACAAACTACATAAAGGAAAGGTTGATGCCACATGAAAAAGAACACGGTCGATGAAGAACTGAAGCGGGAGCTGCCCGAGAATGAAGCGGAGGATATGACGGAGGACGAGGAAAAGGACGCACCGAGCGTGGATACGCTGATTGAAAAAGGAAAGAAAGGAAAGCTCTCCCAGCACGATCTGGACGACGCGATGGAGAAGTGGGATTTCGACGTGGATCAGATCGACAAGATGTATGAGGAGCTGGAGGACAACGGCATCAATTTTGACGGGGACCTTTCTGCGGAGGAAATGAGCGCCATTGAAAGCGAGGTCGCGCAGTTCAGCGAGGCGGACGCGATGGTGACGAGTCTGGAGCAGGACGGCGTGAATGTGGACGACCCCGTGCGGCTCTATCTGAAGGAAATCGGCAAGGTGCCGCTTCTGACCAACGAGCGCGAGAAGGAGCTGGCGGAGCGCATGATGGCGGGTGACGAGAGCGCCAAGACCGAGCTTGTGGAGGCAAACCTGCGGTTGGTGGTGTCAATTGCAAAGCGCTATGTCGGGCGTGGGATGTATTTCCTCGACCTGATTCAGGAGGGCAACCTCGGACTGATGAAGGCGGTGGAAAAGTTCGATTACACCAAGGGCTATAAGTTCTCCACTTACGCCACGTGGTGGATTCGGCAGGCGATTACGAGAGCCATTGCGGACCAGGCGCGGACCATCCGCATTCCCGTGCACATGGTGGAAACGATTCACAAGGTGTCGCGGTATTCCCGCCAGATGCTACAGGAGCTTGGCAGAGAGGCAACCGCCGAGGAGATTGGCGAGAAGATGGACATGAGCGCCGACAAGGTGCGCGAGATTATGAAAATCGCGCAGGACCCCGTGTCGCTGGAGACCCCGATCGGCGAGGAGGAGGACAGCCACCTCGGTGACTTCATCCCCGATGACGATACGCCGTCCCCCGCAGAGGCAACCTCCACCAACATTCTGCGCGAGGAGCTGGAGCGCCAGCTGCACACGCTGACCCCGCGCGAGGAGCACGTCATCAAGCTGCGGTTCGGTCTGTACGACGGCAGAACCCGCACGCTGGAGGAGGTTGGCAAGGAATTCGATATCACCCGTGAGCGTATCCGTCAGATTGAGGCGAAGGCACTGCGCAAGCTGCGGCACCCCAGCCGCGCAAGACACCTGCGCGGGTTTATGGAATAAAAACGAAAATTTGTGTCGAATGGCAAAAACGCGTGCGAAATTTCTTTCAAAACGCACAAGAAGAACGGCGGAATGACAAAAAATCAACCGCTCAACTTGTGCGGAATGACGAATCCGAACGCCCGTTTGCCGCACTTTCCCGCGCGCTTGCGCGTGTGACGGAGCAAGGACACAAAAAATTCACTTGACTTTCGGCTTGAATTGATGTAAAATAATGAGGATAGAAAAGGCGATTTTTTCCGGCGGAGAAAATCGGAGTTTACGGGAGGGAAATACATGAAAAAAAGACTGTTCTGTCTTGCCCTGTGTCTTGTGATGCTTGCGGCAACGGTCCTGACGGGCTGTTCGAGCAAGTCGCTTGACGAGGTGCAATCACGAATTACCGATGACGCATCGGCAAGTGCAATCACGCTGACGATGTGGCTGGTGTCCGAAAAGGAAGTGGATTCCGAGACGGCAAGCCGTATCACCAAGGCGGTCAACAACATCACGGAATCCAAATTCACCACCAGAATGCAGCTCTACTTCCTGACGGATGACGAGTACCGCACCGTGGTGACCGAGACCATCCGCAAGAGAGAGGATGCGAAAAGCATCTTTGCGGACAACGCCGTGAAGGAAGAGGAGACAACCGCGGCGGATGAGAGCGGAACCGTGGTGAACGAGACCGAAACCGATAAGTTCGGTCGCATTACCATCAAGTACCCCGACCTCAACCCGAATCAGGTTGACATCATCTACATCAACGGCGAGGATATGTTCCGCGAGTACGCCGCAAACGGCTGGCTCAAGCGGCTGGACGAGGAATTGAGCGCGTCCTCCAAGAAGATTAAGGAGTATGTCTCCCAGACCCTTCTGAGCGCGGCGCAGATTAAGGGCGTTTCGGACGGCAATGAGGTTAACGGCACCTTTGCTATTCCGAACAATGCCACCATCGGCAAGTATACCTATATGCTGTTGGATAAGGACCTGATGGAACAGACCGATTTCTCGGGTATTTACAACAAGGATGAGATCGACGGCTTCTTCAACAAGGGCATTTTCACGTATCTGGATATTGTCAGCAAGTCCAATCCCGATGTCGTTCCGGTTGACGCAACCTACGACCAGATGGTGGACCTGCTGGCGCACTATTGGTCCATCGACCCCGAAACCTACGAGGAGGACAGCAGTCGGTTCTCGCTTCTGGGCTATCGGTATACCAACCCCAAAACGCTTTCCAAGGGGCAGACGATTCTGTCCTTCCAGAATCTGTTCAATGACGAAACCTTCCGCAAGAACTACTACGAGCTGAACCTGATGCGTCTGAACGGCTATTTCGGCACGGCGGCAGAGGGACAGAAGGCGGCGGTGCGCTTTGAAACGGGTGACCTTGCAAAGTACGAAAGCTATCGGAGCGAGGACAGCAAGTACTATCCCGTGATTGTCAAGTACCCGTCGGTTGACGTGGACGATGTCTACAAGAATATGTTCGGCGTTTGCGCATACACCGTGAACCTTTCGCGCAGTATGCAGATTCTGACCTATCTGACCACGAATGTGGATTTCCGCAATCTGATTCAGTACGGCGAAGAGGACGTTGACTACAAAAAGACCGTGGACGGAAACGTTGTGACCATCGAGCGGCTTCAGGAAACCTACATGATGGACGTTTTCAAGACGGGAAATGCCTTCATCGCGTACCCCGACCCCGCAAAGGACCTCACCGCGGATGTCTGGGAGATTGGCAAGAAGCAGAACCGCGACGCGCTGATTGAGCCGCTTTTGAACTTTGATTTCGCGGCGCTGGCAAAGGCATCGGGCGCAGCTGCGGCAAGCGACCCCAAGGTCGGCTCGTCGGGCTTCACCTACAGCTGGAGCACGGGCTATTCCCGCGAGGTTCTGTCGCAGAACGACTACCTCAAGGCGTGGATGGATAGCGCGGACCGTTCGGGCAAGGGCGTTTACGTCCTGCACACCTGCGCAAGCAACGTGGGGCAGAACCTCTACGCAACGGTTTATTACTACAATAACAATATCAAGAATGCCGACGTGAAGGTGACCGACAGCGGCAGTACCGTCAACGTTTCCTACGGCGGAAGCGCGGGTGACGGCTACGAGATTACGGTTATCAGCTTCTACGGAAAGAAGAATTCCAGCAAGCTCGACTGGACCTACACGGCGGGCGGCACCACCGAATCGGCAAAGGTGACCTACCGCAACGCGCAGATTCAGTTTGACTTCCTCAATACCAAGACCTACAGCGTGAACCTGACAGCAGGGCTGACCAAAGCAATGCTTGCCGACAATGCGGCGGCAATTGCATGGGTCAAGGCGCAGAGCGGCAGTGGCGCGGTTGTGGGAACCTACACGGCGGATAATTCCGAGGGCGGCAAGACCTACACCTATCTGGTCTATGTGCCGACCATCAGCAACCCCTACAGCGTCAGCCTGATGCCGACGGGAACCGACAAGAGCCTGAAGCTGACGGTCAATTACAGCACCGACATCTCGGGCAAGCTGGGCGATTCGGATGCCAAGTACGCGCTCTTCCTTGTCACGGTGCGCGCGGACAGCGACGTGGCGGTGGACATCAGCCTGAACGGGCTGACCGCAACCGAAGCACCGATGGAGGCAGACCCGAAGCTCGCATTCTGCGGGCTGTTGGATGTGGAGCTGGTCAAGTACTTTGACGAGCTGACGAAAAAGGTGGAGGCGGTTGTGAACACCGCAACCGACAAGGAGAAGCTGAAGGCAATCATTGACGATCTGGGCATCCTGTTTACAACGCGCGAGAACGGCGTGTTCGACAACGAGACCTTGCAGGGTGATCTGGCAAAGGAGCTGACCACCGATGAGGTCAAGAAGCTGGCATCGGAGCTGGACCTTGAGCGCTTCTACTGGAGCCTTCTGAGTGCCACGAGCACCTCGGAGGTGAAGCACAAAACGGAGGTGCCGGACGGCGAGAACATGAAGGTTGTGGACGCGGATAAGAATCCCGTTTGCGACGAGCCGTACTACTACTTCCGTTCTCCCTCGGTGATTTACAACGAGTGGGCTTCCAAATAAGACAAAAAACGAATACGCCCCGCGGACAGTTGTCTGCGGGGCGTATGTTTTTTGCCGACAGAGGAACAATAACAGGGAAATCACAAAGGGAGAAGCTGACTATGTGGGGAATTGCGATTGCGGGGTGCTTTGCGGCGGTGATTGTGCTGATCCCGCCCGTCGGTCGGCTCGCATGGAGAATCGGAGCGGTGGACGTGCCGCGCGATTGGCGCAGGATGCACGCTGACAGTGTGCCGCGCGCGGGCGGCATTGCGATGCTGGCGGCGATTGGCGCTTGCCTGCTGTTGTTTTGTCCGCACACCGTTTCGCTTGCGGCGGGGCTTGCGGGCGGGCTTGCCGTGTTCTGCATCGGCTTGGCGGATGACATCTGCCCGTTGCCTGCGGGCGCGCGGCTGGGCGTTCAGCTGCTCGCGGCAACGGTTGCGGCAATCGGCTCGGGGGTGGGCACGCGGGTCGGTTTGCTTCCCGCCGTGCTGTGGCTGGTGGCACTGACCAATGCGCACAACATGATTGACGGGCTGGACGGTCTGTTTGCGGGGACCGCAACGGTCGAGGGCATCGGAATCGCGCTGGTGCTGGCGCTTTCGGGAATGGGGGAGCGGGCGCTCGAGCCGCTCCTGATTTCCGCCGCTTGTCTGGGCTTTCTGCGCTATAACCGCCCGCCCGCCAAAATCTTTGCGGGGGACTGCGGCTCGGGCGCGGTCGGCTTCCTGCTCGGCTTTGCCGCGCTTCCCGCTCTCGAAGCCCCGACTTGGCGGCTCGGAATCCTTGCGCCGCTGTTCGTGTTTGCCTATCCGCTGACCGACATGACGGCGGCGGTCGTGCGGCGGGTGCTCGGCGGAAAAAGCCCGTTCGCGGCGGACCGCGCCCATCTGCACCACCGCATCAGCGCCATGGGGCTGTCTGTCGGCTCCTGCGCGGCGGTGCTGGTTGCCCTGACCGCCGTGCTTGCCCTGTGCGGCGTTCTGCTGACCCGTGCGGAGTACGCGCTCTACGCGGGCGGAGCGGCGATTGGAGCGGTCCTGTTCCTGTTTGTCACGCGGTATGCGCTGGTCCGATATGCCTATCTGCACGGAAACGGCGCAAAAAGACGAAAAAATGCGCGGAACGCTTGAAATGGCGGCGAAAATATGGTATAATAAGACAACACAGTCAGAGCTTGAAACGGAGCGGAATATGAAAGCAGACCGAACGAAGGAAAAGAAAAGCGGGAGCGCGGGGCGGGACCTTGCGCTCCGCATCGGCGCGGTGGTCGCGGCGGCGCTGTTCGTGGCGTATACCATTCTCGACCCGCAGCTCTCCGCCGATGAGACCACACAGGGGCTTCTGAAATCCATCGTCTCCCGCGCTTGCGGGGCGGCGGTGTTCCTGCTCGTTTTGCTGTACCTGCGCTTCCGATTGCTGGCAAAGCCGACCGCCGCCTGCCTCTCCGCATTCCTGCCCGCGCTTGCCGTGGTGGTCAACAATTTCCCGTTCCTGTCCGCCGCGCGCGGGGACGCGTATCTCGTGCGCGGTGACCTCGTGTGGCTTTACGCCGTTGATGCGCTGATGATCGGCGTGTTTGAGGAGCTGGCGTTTCGGGGAATGCTCTTCCCGATTCTGCTGGAGAACCGACGGGGGACAAGCAAGCAGATTTTTCGCACCACCGTTACCGTTTCCGCCGTGTTCGGGCTGGTGCATCTGGTCAACCTCCTCGAGGGCGCGGGCATCGGTCCGACCCTGTTGCAGGTGGGATATTCCTTTCTCATCGGCGGAATGTGCTCCATCGTCCTGCTGAAAAGCGGAAATTTGCTTCTGTGCATCCTGCTCCACGCGGTGTACGACTTTTGCGGCGGACTGTACCCAACGCTCGGCGCGGGCGTGTGGTGGGATACCCCAACCGTTATCTGGACCGCTGTGCTCGGAACGGCGGTGTTCGCTTGGATGATGTACCTGCTGGTGCATATCCGCCCCGAGGAAGCCGACCGACTGTATCGAAAAAAGGAGAAATCGGAATCATGAATACCGTTCGCATTGAAAAAAAGCAGACCAAACTGATTGCACATCGCGGACTTTGCGGTCTGGAAAAGGAAAATACACTCTGCGCATTCGTCGCGGCGGGCAACCGCTCCTATTTCGGCGTGGAGACCGACGTGCACGTTACCGCCGACGGACAGTTCATCCTCATCCACGACAACAGCACCAAGCGCGTGGCAGGGGAGGAGCAGACCTACACGGTGGAGCAGACCGATTTTGCCACCCTGCGGAGCGTGACCCTGCTTGACCGCGACCAAAGGGCGGGACGGGTCGATTTGCGCCTGCCGAGCCTTGACGAATACATCGATTGCTGTAAAAAATACGAAAAAAACTGCGTGCTGGAGTTCAAGAACCGCATCGAAAAGGCGGATATCGGGCGAATTGCAGAGCACTTCCGCGCGGCGGAGTACCTTGACCACGTGATTTTCATCTCCTTCTGCCTTGAAAACCTGCTCGACCTCCGCGAGATTTGCCCGAATCACCCCGTGCAGTACCTTACACACGAATTGTGTGAGGAGGTCTTTGCGGTCGCAAACGCAAACCGCATGGATATCGATACCGATTGGAAAAGCGTGACAAAGGAGTGGGTCGACCGCGTGCATAGCGCAGGACTGAAGCTCAACGCGTGGACCGTCAATGACCCCGAGACCGCAACCCGCTTCGCCGATTGGGGCGTGGACTATATCACCACGAATATTCTTGAGTAAAATGCCGAAATTTTTGGAATCCTACACAAAAAGCCCCCTCGCGGTCATCTCGCAGGGGGCTATTTCAATGCCAACTGTTCAACCCTTTTCCGTCTTTCTTTCCTTCCCTCAACTAACCTGAACCATTTCTATCCGGTAGCGGAGAGAGGCGTCAGCCGCCAAAATCCCGCTGGACGGGATTTTGCTCGGAGCAGCCGGAAATAGTAGCACGGCAAACGGCTACACCCAAAATCCGCACAACGTAAAGACAGAATCAAAAATCCCAATGCGTTGAAGGTCTTGAAGGTTCTTAGGGGACTTCTCCTTAAGAAGTCCCCTAAGTGGGGCTTGGGGCAAAGCCCCAAGGTCTTATCCTTCACCCCTCAGGAGTAATCAACCCGTAAGCACCGTCCCGACGGGCGTAAACGACGCAGGTCTTGCCCGTCTCACCGTTGTTGAAAACAAAGAATTGATGCCCTAACAGATTCATCTGGAGAATCGCCTCCTCGGGCGTCATCGGCTTGATGGGGAAGGTCTTGACACGAATAATCGCTTCTTCGTCCTCGGTGTCGGATTCTTCAAAGCCAAAGGCTTCTTCCGGTAGTACCTCTAAACCGCCCGTGCGGAGCCGACGCGCAACACGCGTCTTGTTGCGGCGAATCTGCCGCTCAATCGCGTCAATCGCCTCGTCCAGCGCCGTGCGGAAGCTGTCCGCGCCAACCTCGCTGCGGAATAGCGTGTTCGCGGCGGAAATCGTAATTTCGAGATTCTTCTCATTATGCTTGCAGGAGAGCGTGACGGTTGCCTCACCCTCGCCTGAAAAATACTTGTCGAGCTTTCCCAGCTTGCGCTCAATCAGGTCCTTCATTTCATCGTAAACGTTCATCTGTCTGCCAACTACGGTAATCTTCATGGTTCCTTCCAACCTTTCCTATGGATTGCAAGGAGGCTTGCCCCCTTCGCACCTTCAGTATAGCACAAAAATCGTTCCCTGTAAAGATAAAACAAATATATTTTACATAACGGAAAAATATTTGTCGAACCTGATAAAAAGGAATGTGGGAAATATCCGCGTTCCTCTTGACAGAACAAGGAAAATCTGGTATAATGAAAGATGGACAGTGCCGCGGAGGGCAGGAAAGCCTGCGGCGAACGGAAAACCGAGGTGCGAAATGAACGAAACCGAACAGACCCTGAAAAAACTGCGGGAGAAGATCGCCTACCACGCCAAGCGCTACTACGTGGACGATGACCCCGAAATTTCGGATTACGAATACGACCAAATGTACGCCGAACTGCTGAGGCTGGAGGCGGAGCATCCCGAGTGGGACGACCCCTCGTCGCCGAGCCACCGCGTGGGCGGAAAGCCGCTGGAAAAATTCAATAAGGTCACACATACCGTGCAGATGAACTCCTTATCGGACGTGTTTTCGTTTGAGGAGCTGCAAGCCTTCCTCGACCGCGTTGCGGCGGTCCTGCCCGATGCCGCCTATTCGGTGGAGCCGAAGATTGACGGACTGTCGGTCGCCCTGCATTATGAGAACGGCGTGTTCGTGCAGGGCGCAACGAGAGGGGACGGCTTTGTCGGCGAGGACGTTACCCAGAATCTGCGCACTGTGTTCTCCATCCCCCTGACCCTGCCCGAGGCGCTGACGCTGACCGTGCGGGGCGAGGTCTATATGCCGCGCGGAAAATTTGAAAAGCTCAACGCCGCGCGCGAGGAGGAGGGACAGGCGCTCTTTGCCAACCCGAGAAATGCCGCCGCAGGGTCGCTTCGTCAGCTGGACCCCGCAGTCACGGCGGCGCGCGGGCTGGATATCTTCGTGTTCAATTTTCAAGAGGGGAAGCTGTGGACCGACGGTCATGCACCGACATCTCACACCGAAACCCTCGACCGCCTGCATGAGCTGGGCTTCCATACGCTGGAATTCCGAACCCTCGCGCACACGGCGGAGGAGATTTTTGCGCATATCCGCAAGCTGGGAGAGGCGCGCGCAATGCTTGCCTATGACATCGATGGCGTGGTTATCAAGCTGGACGGTCTTGCCGACCGCCGCCGCATGGGAGAGGGAACCAATACCCCCAAGTGGGCGGTTGCGTATAAATTCCCGCCCGAGGAAAAGGAAACCAAGCTGGAGGATATCGAAATCGCGGTGGGACGCACGGGCGTTCTGACCCCAACCGCAGTCCTGACCCCCGTTCGGCTGGCGGGAACCACGGTCAGCCGCGCCACGCTCCACAACGCCGAGCTCATCCGCGAGCGCGATATCCGCATTGGGGACATCGTCACCCTGAGAAAGGCGGGGGACATCATCCCCGAGGTGGTGAAGTCCCATCCCGAATTGCGGAACGGGAACGAAAAGGTCTTTCGGATGCCAACCGTCTGCCCGTCCTGCGGCGAGCCTGTCTTTTATGACGAGGACGAGGGCGCGGCAACCCGATGCACCAACAGCAAATGCCCCGCCCAGCTCTCGCGCGGGATTGAGCACTTCGCCTCGAAGGATGCAATGAATATTGACGGTCTGGGTCCGCAGCTGGTGGAATCGCTCCTGCGGAACCGCCTGATTGAGGATGCGGCGGACCTCTACCGCCTGAAGCGCGAGGAGCTGACAGGCATGGAGCGCATGGGCGAGAAGTCCGCCTCCAACCTGCTGGAGGCAATCGAACGGTCCAAAGGTGCGGGACTGGAGCGCCTGATTTACGCGCTCGGCATCCGCAACATCGGCGAGGTTGCCGCCGAAGCACTGGCACAGCATTTCGGCTCGCTCGCGGCTTGCATGGCGGCAACCAAGGAGGAGCTGGTGGACCTGCCCGACTTCGGCGAGGTGACGGCGGACTGCGTGGTCAACTTCTTCTCGCATCCGCAGAACCGCGAGCTGTGCGAGCGACTGACCGAGGCGGGACTGCTTACGTCACCCGTCGGAATGCCGAAGGATGACTTCCTTGCGGGTCTGACCTTCGTGCTGACGGGAACGCTCCCGACCCTGACGCGGGACGAAGCCTCCGACCGCATCAAGGCGGCGGGCGGAAAGACCGCAGGCTCGGTCTCATCGCGCACCTCGTTCGTGGTGGCGGGGGAGAGCGCGGGGAGCAAGCTGACAAAGGCGCAGAGCCTCGGGGTCCCGATTATCGACGAGGAGACCCTGCTCGGTATGCTCCGCGACCGAAGCGCCACACCGAAGCAATCGGAAGCACCTGACGTATAAACAGTTACAAGAAAAGGAGAACCTACGATGCACGCAACACTGGTGGTCCTTGCGGCGGGACTCGGAAGCCGTTTTGGAGGAAACAAGCAGATATCCTGTGTCGGACCGAACGATGAATGCCTGATGGAGTATTCGGTCTACGATGCTATGCGGGCGGGCTTTGACCGCGTGGTGATGATTCTGAAGGAGGAAATGATTGACATCGTGCGCGAAAAGTTCGGCAAGCGGCTGGAGAAGCAGCTTCGCGTGGATTACGCGGTGCAGGATTTTTCATCGGTCCCCGCATTCTATACCATGCCCGCAGAGCGCACCAAGCCGCTCGGAACGGTCCACGCCCTGCTTTGCGCCGCGCCCTATATGGACGCGCCGTTTGCAACCATCAACGCGGATGACTACTACGGGCGGGATGCGTACACCATCCTGTACAGGATGCTCGGCAAACTTGAAAATGACCGCGAGGCGGTGATGGTGCCGTATATCCTCGGCAACACCATGAGCGAAAACGGCGGCGTGACGCGCGGCGTGTGTCGGCTGAAGGACGGGCATCTGGAGGCGGTGAACGAGACGAAAAACATTCGCTATGCCCCCGACCGCTCCATTACCTCGGATGCGGGACCGCTCTCGCCCGACGAGCGCGTTTCGATGAACATCTGGGGTTTCCACCCGTCGGCGGTCGGAAGAATTCAGACGTATTTTGAGGATTTTCTGCGCGCACTTCCCGCGGACGAATGCCGCGCGGAGTGTCTGCTCCCGATTATGGTCAACGATTTTCTCGCGGCGGGGACGCTCTCCGTTGCGGCAGAGGAATCCCCCGACCGTTGGTTCGGTCTGACCTACCGCGAGGATATGGCGGAGGTTGCGGCGGAGCTGAAGCGGCTTTGCGAAACCGGCTTTTACCCCCAAAATCTGTTCTGAACGGAGTAAAATAAGGCATGAAGAAGCGGATATTGGCGTTCCTGACGGTGTGTGCCGTCCTTTGCGGCAGTGCGTGTGCAAAGAAGCTGCCGCCCGAAATCGAACGCGGGACCCCGAAAACCGATTCCCCGAAGGAAACGGAGACGCAAACGCCAGAAAAGGAGCTGTTGCCCGTCTATGCCCCCGAGCGGATTGCGGCGGCTTCCAAATGGGACGGGAACCAGCAAATGGTGACGAGCCGCTCCGAGGTCTACGATTTTCTGAACGGAGACGGGAGTCGGGAAGCGCCTTATCTGCTGAAAAGTGCCGAGGATGTTGCAAGGCTGGCGGCGAATGTGCGGTACTACGGAAGCTATCTTGAGGTTGAGGAAACGCGCTACAGCGGCAAGTATTTCCGCTTGGAGTGCGACATCGATATGCAGGGGCATCGTTGGTGGGGAATCGGCGGCGGTTCGGAAATGTCACGGGGACAAACCCCGTTCATGGGAATCTTTGACGGCAACCACCACGCCATTTATAACCTTGCTTTGCAGGAGGAACCCCTGTCCGGCTTCTTTTCTTACATCGGCGGCGGTGCCGTGGTGAAAAATCTGATTATTGCTTCGGGAACCGTGGAATTATCATCGAGATTTCAGTATGCGGGCATTTTGGTCGGCGGCATTGCGAGCGGAGCGGTGATTGAAAACTGCTCTGTTTCCGTGGAGATGGTGGGCAGCTCCGAGAAGTCGTGGACGGTCGGCATCATCGGATACGAAACGGAGTATCCCGTCACGAAGGAGAACTGCGATTTCAGCGGTGTCACGCTCGGCGGCGAGCCGTATGCGGTCCCCGAAACGGGATATAAGCGAACAGCGGGCGCGAATTGAGGCGAAAACGATTGCTTCCGCGCAAAAATCGGGTCGGATACACGAAAAAATTCGCCCGAAGTCTTGACAAACCGCGAAAGATGTGGTACAATAGCACTTGAATGGCTGTGACGAAGAAGCCGCGGGACGGAATGCCGCAGAGAGTGCGCGGGCGGTGCGAGCGCATGACAGGAGGTCCCCACAGGGTATCGCTTCCGAGCCGACAGGGTGAAACCGCGCAGGGCGGGAGTAAGTCTGTCCGTGTTGCCGCGTTAAGGCAGAAGGTTGAAGGACCTGTAAGGGCGCCCCTTTGGGCGAACATGAGTGGTACCGCGGAAATTTCCGTCTCATGGCATGATGCCGTGAGACGGTTTTTGTTTTGTAAAAAATCCATTTAGGAGTGAAGAATATGGCAAAGGATTACACAAGCACACTGAATCTGCCCGTTACCGATTTCCCCATGCGGGCGGGACTGCCGCAGAGAGAGCCCGAAATGCAGAAGTACTGGGAGTCCATCGACCTGTACAACCTCATGCAGGAGAACGGCAAAGGCAAGCCGCTGTTCATGCTGCATGACGGACCGCCCTTCTCGAACGGCAACATTCACATGGGCACCGCGATGAACAAAATCCTCAAGGATTTCATCAACAAATCCAAGCTGATGATGGGCTACCGCGTTCCCTATATCCCCGGGTGGGACAACCACGGAATGCCGATTGAATCCGCCATCATCAAGCAGAACAAGCTGGACCGCAAGAAGATGTCAATTCCCGAGTTCCGCGAAGCCTGCCACAATTTCGCGCAGGATTTCGTCAACCGCCAGAGAGAGCAGTTCAAGCGCCTTGGCGTCAGCGGCGATTGGGAGCATCCGTACCTGACCATGAACCGCTCGTTTGAGGGCAGGGAAGTCAAGGTCTTTGGCGAGATGTACAAGCGCGGGTATATCTACAAGGGCATGAAGCCCGTTTACTGGTGTCCGCACGATGAGACCGCGCTGGCGGAAGCCGAAATTGAGTATCAGACCGATGAATGCACCTCGGTGTATGTCAAGTTCCGCGTCAAGGACGACAAGCAAAAGCTGGCGGGGCTCTGCGACCCGAGTAAGACCTATTTCATCATCTGGACCACGACCACATGGACCCTGCCGGGCAACCAAGCCATTGCGCTCAGTCCCGTGGACGATTACGTTCTGGTGCGCGCGGACAACGGCGAGTGCTATCTCGTTGCCGATGCGCTTTGCGAAAAGACCATGCAGGCGGGCAAAATCGGCAGCTATGAAAAGCTGGCAACCTTCAAGGGGCAGGACCTCGAATACATGACCGCCCGGCACCCGTTCCTCGACCGTGAGTCGCTGGTCGTGACCGCCGATTACGTCACGATGGACAGCGGTACCGGTTGCGTTCACACGGCGGGCGGCTTCGGTGCCGACGACCATGTGACCTGCCGCCGCTACAACCTGCCCGATCTGGTCCCCGTGGATGACCGCGGCTATCAGACCGCCGAGGCAGGCAAGTTTGCGGGAATGTACTACGAGAAATCGAACGATGCAATTTTTGCCGATATGCAGGAGAGCGGCGCGCTGTTCGCGTTTGAGAAGTTCAGCCACGAGTATCCGCACTGCTGGAGATGCAAGAATCCGATTATCTTCCGTGCCACACCGCAGTGGTTCTGCTCGGTGGACGCATTCAAAGTTGCGGCGGTCAAGGCTTGCGAGAACGTGCAGTGGCTCCCCGAGTGGGGCGGCGAGCGGATTAAGCAGATGGTGCGCGACCGCGCCGACTGGTGCATTTCGCGTCAGCGCCATTGGGGCCTGCCGATTCCCGTGTTCTACTGTGCCGACTGCGGCAAGCCCGTTGTGACCGACGAAACGATTGAAGCCGTGTCGCAGGCGTTTGCCGAAAGCGGCTCCAACGTCTGGTACGAAAAGGAAGCGGCGGAGCTTTTGCCCGAAGGCTTTGCCTGTCCGCATTGCGGCGGCAAGTCCTTTACCAAGGAGACCGACACGCTGGACGGCTGGTTTGACTCCGGTTCGTCGCATTTCGCGGTCCTGCACGACAACCCCGACCTGAAGTGGCCCGCCGACCTCTATCTGGAGGGTGCCGACCAGTATCGCGGCTGGTTCCAGTCCTCGCTTCTGACGGCTGTCGGTGCGGGCAAGGAGCCGATTGCCCCCTACAAGACGGTTCTGACCCACGGCTGGGTCGTGGACGGAGAGGGGAAGGCGATGCACAAGTCGCTCGGCAACAGCGTCTCGCCCTCGGATGTCATTCCGAAGTACGGCGCGGATTTGGTGCGCCTGTGGGTCGCGTCCTCGGATTACCGTGTGGATGTGCGCGTGTCCGACCCGATTTTCAAGCAGCTGTCCGATGCGTATCGGAAGGTCCGTAACACGGTCCGTATCCTGATTGCCGACCTCTCGGATTTCAACCCCGATACCGATGCGGTTCCGTTTGACCGCCTGCCCGAGATTGACCTCTGGATGATTTCGCGCATGAACGAGCTGACGAAGGATGTTTTGGAATCCTACAACGACTACGAATTCCATGCAATCTATCATGCCATCAACAATTTCTGCACGACCGACCTCTCCAAGCTGTATATCGACATCACGAAGGACCGCGTATATACCGAAAAGAAGGACGGCGAGGCACGCCGCGCGGCGCAGACCGCCATGTATTTCGTGCTGTCGGGTCTGATTCGTCTGCTGGCACCGATTCTCGCGTTTACCGCCGAGGAGATGTGGCAGGCAATCCCGCACAAGGCAACCGACCGCACCGAAAGCGTGTATCTCAATCCCATGCCGACCTATGACGAGGCGCTGACCTATCCCGCCGTGCGCGAGAAGTGGGACCGCCTGTTCGAGATGCGCGACGACGTGATGAAGGCGCTCGAGCTGGCGCGGACCGAAAAGATGGTCGGAAAGTCGCTGGACGCGAAGATTACGCTCTACACCACCGATGCGGAAATGACCGCTCTGCTTGCCGAGTTCGGCGATGAGCTGAAAACCGTGTTCATCGTCTCGGGCGTTGCGGTTCGGAACGAGGAAGCACCCGCCGAGGCGCATACCGAGGGCACAAGCGGCGTTGGCGTGCTGGTTTCTCCCGCCGACGGCTGCAAGTGTGACCGTTGCTGGTCCTATTCCGTCAAGGGTCTGCACACCGAGGACGGCGGCTTCCTCTGCGAGCGCTGCCGCAACATTCTGGGGCTGTAACGCACCGCGAATCTCCCTTGACGAAAGTTCTTGAAGGTTCGCAGGAAACTTCTTTCAAGAAGTTTCCTGCGTGGGGTTCGGGGCAAAGCCCCGAGACTTTACGAAAGGAGAAAACACATGACCATGATTCTTGTTCTGATCGGTATCATCCTCGGCTCGGTCGGGTTGGATCAGCTGACCAAGCTGTTGGCGGTGCAGTACCTCAAGCCGATCGGGTCCTATCCGCTCTGGCGGAACGTTCTGCACCTGACCTACGTTGAGAATCGCGGCGCGGCATTCGGAATGCTCAGCAATCAGCGGTGGGTGTTCATGATCTTTTCCACCATTGCCATCATCGGGCTGGCGGTTTATTTGTTCCGCTTCTGTAAGGAAGGCAAATGGGTCAAGGTCGCGCTTGCCATGATTATCGGCGGCGGAATCGGCAACATGATTGACCGCATCGCGCTCGGCTACGTTGTGGATTTCGTGGACTTTACCCTGATTCACTTCGCGGTGTTCAACGTGGCGGATTCCTTCGTGTCGGTCGGTGCGGTGACGCTGGTTATCTGGTTCGTGCGGTCGATGGTAACGGAATACCGAAACGAGAAAAAGAAAAAAGCCGACGGAGCGTCGGAGCAGCATGATGATGGGACGAATTGACGGGTATTTTTCGCGCACGGTCGATGAGGCGGAGAGTGGGGAGCGGCTTGACAGCGCGGTGGCAAACATCGCGTTGGTGACGCGTTCCGCCGCCACACGGCTGATTGGCGGGGGGTTTGTGACCGTGAACGGGCAGACGCGCGATAAGAATTACCGTCTGCGCACGGGGGATGTTCTGGAAATCTGCCCGCCGCCCGCACAGGAATGCGAGGCAAAGGCGCAGGAGCTTCCGCTGGACATCGTATATGAGGATGCGGACCTGATTGTCATCAATAAGCCCGTTGGCATGGTGGTTCATCCCGCCGCAGGAAATCCTGACGGAACGCTGGTCAACGCGCTCCTGTGGCATTGCGGCGGAAGTCTTTCGGGCGTGGGCGGTGTCCTGCGCCCCGGAATCGTTCACCGCATCGATAAGGACACCAGCGGACTGCTGGTTGTTGCGAAGAATGACGAAGCCCACGTCAGGCTGTCGGCACAGCTTTCGGGACATCATATCCGCCGCATCTATTATGCCATCGCCATCGGGAACCTGCCCGAGGACAGCGGAACGGTGGATGCCCCCATCGGCAGACATCCTGTGGACCGCAAAAAAATGGCGGTCCTGACCGCCGCGGGCGCACACGCGAAAAGCGCCGTGACGCATTGGACCGTTGTTGCGCGCGGGGAGGGGGACGGGACCCGCTTTACCCTCCTGCGCTGTGAATTGGAGACCGGCAGAACGCACCAGATTCGCGTGCATCTGGCATCCATCGGACACCCTCTGCTCGGCGACCCGCTTTACGGGGGAGACAGGACCCGCTTTCAGGCGCATCACCGCGACCTGATCCCGGGGCAACTGCTCCATGCCGCGTGCCTGACCTTTACGCACCCGCGCACGGGAAAACAGGTCCGCTTTGAATGCCCCTTGCCCGCGAATTTTGAAAGGTTAAACCATATTTTATTCGGAGACACTCCAATTTCCGTTTAGGGAAGTTCTTGCGGGGTCTTGGGGCGCTTCTTTCAAGAAGCCCCCCAAGTGGGTTCGGGCAACGCCCGAGACCTTACCCAACGCGTGAGGAAAGCACGAGCTTTTCGGGAATCGGATCGGTGAAGAAGGTGCACAGGTCGCGGTCACTGACCACGTAGTCCAAATCGCGGACGTTGCCCTGATAGAAGGTGGAGGGTCTGCCCAGCTTGCTGGAATCGATGAGCAGAATTTTTCGCCGTGCGTTCTTCAGCATGATGTTCCGCACCGCAACCTCTTCGGCGTAGCAGTCGTAAAAGCTGCCGTCCTCGGTCAGCGCTTGGACCGAAAACAGCACCACGTCCGCGTGAATCTGCGAAAGAAAGCTCTGCGCGTAGCCGCCGACCAGCACCGCGCGGTTCTCGGACGAAACCAACCCGCCCGTGCAGTACGCCTTCACATCGTAGCCCGAAAGACAAGCCATCGCGTCCACACTGTTGGTAATGACCGTTACCCCGCTGACCGACGGCAACAGCTCCGCCGTGAAAAACGCGGTCGAGGAGCCGTCCAGAAAGACGATGTCCCCCGGGGCGATGAGCGAGACCGCCGCACGCGCGATTTGCTTTTTCTGCGCGCTGTTCTCGTGGCTGCGCAGGGAAAAGGGGATGTGCCGCCCGCTGGTCTGCGTGATTTTCACGCCGCCGTAGGAGCGCTGGACCAGTCCGCGCTCCTCCAGATTCTTGAGGTCGCGGCGGATGCTGGAGGGGCTGATGTTCATTTTGCGGGAGAGGTATTCCACCGTTGCGTATTCGGTATCGCTCAAAAGGGAGAGAATCTCGTCCTCCCGTTCACATTTATACATATTGTTTCAACCTTTCTGCGCGGTACTGCGCATTCTTGCATGATTATCATACCATAAAAACGCGGATTTGTAAAGGGCTTTGACGAAAAAAATCGGCTTTCCGCGAGAACTTACGAAAAGACAGGCAGGTTTTATGAAAATTCTTTTTTTTGATATGGAATTCGCAAACGGAAAAATCCCCGGCTCGGTCTATTCCTTCGGGTATGTGCGGACCGACCGCAATTTCCGTCTGACCGACCCGCAGACCGATCTGCTCATCAATCCCGACTGCGAATGGAACGACTATGTGCGCAGGAATATTCTGGCGTACCAAATGTCAACCGTGAAGCAGGCATCGCTCTTTTCCGCCTACTACAAGCGGCTGAAAAAGCTGCTTTGCAGGTCCGATCTGGTGGTCGGCTTTGCGGTGAAAAACGATACCACTGCGTTGCGCAAAGCCTGCGAGCGCTACGGGCTGAAGCCGCTTTCCTTCCGCTGTCTCGACCTTGAGCGGGTCTGCCGCTCCCTGCGCGATTACCCGCAGGCGCACGGGCTGGACGGCTACGTTCGCGCCTACACGGGCATTGACCCCGCAAACCGCCACCGCAGTGACGGCGATGCGTATGCAACGATGCTGCTTTTGAAGGGGATTTGCGAAAAGCACGGTGTGGACGCGCGGGACGTGGCAAAAATTTATGCCGCCGCGTTTATGGATTCCCTGCCGCAGGAGATGCAGGAGGGGAAACGGGGAAAACGGGCTGCTCAAGAGGGGGAGCCTGCGGCGCCCGACAAAGCGGCAAAGCGCTGAAGCGGCTGAAACCGCCGAAACCGTTGCAAAAATTAGAAATCATTGGCACAAGGTTTTCCTTGTGCTTTTTTCTTTGCATAAAAACGGGCGCTTGCGGTGATGATAAGAAGGACAAATTCGCGTTGCCGGAGGAAGCAGGAATGGAACAAAGCAAATTTACGGTCGGTCAGCCCTTGCTGGAGATTCGCGGCATGACGAAAACCTTCGGTCCCGTTGTGGCGCTGGACCGTGTGGACCTGACCGTTATGTCGGGCGAGATTCGCGGCTTGATTGGGGAGAACGGGTCGGGAAAATCCACAATTTCCTCTGTTTTTTCGGGGATGCAGGGCGCAGACAGCGGCGTGATGACCTTTGAGGGGAAGCCGTGGCAGCCGTCCGACATGAGCGATGCGCTCCGCCGCGGCGTGGGCATGATTGTGCAGGAGAGCGGAACGGTCCCCGGGATTACGGTGGCGGAGAACCTGTTCCTTTGCCGCATGGGGCAGTTTGCGGTCCTTCGCACGCCCTCGGACCGCGGTTGGGGACCCATTTCCTCGCGCAGTCTCTTCCGCGCGGCGCAAAGGGCGCTGGACGAAATCGGTGCGGGGCACATCCGCGCCGAGGCGCTGACGGGGACACTGGACATGATGGACCGCAAGCTGATTGAGGTTGCAAAGGTCTGGATTGCCCGCCCGCGCGTGCTGGTGGTGGACGAAAGCACCACGGCGCTCTCGCAACGGGGGCGAGAGATTATCTACGGGCTGATGGAGCGCATGAAGGCGGAGGGCGGTGCGGTGGTCTTTATCTCGCACGACCTTGACGAAATCATGGAGAAATGCGACACGCTGACCGTCCTGCGCGACGGGCACATCATCCGCACCTTTGAAAAGGCGGAATTCGAGGCGGGCGCAATCCGAACCGCCATGATCGGGCGGGAATTGCAGGGCGATTACTACCGCACCGATTACGGAAGCCCTCGGGCGGGGCGCGTGACGGTGGAGGTGACCGACCTGTCCGTTGGTGACCGTCTGCACGGCGTAAGCTTTTCCGCGCACGAGGGCGAGATTCTCGGCATCGGCGGGCTTTCGCATTGCGGAATGCACACGCTGGGAAAGGTCCTGTTCGGCGCGGTCAAGCCCTCGCGGGGGAGCGTCCGCGTGCTCGGAAAGCCGTTGCATGACCCGAGCGATGCCATCTCGCGCGGGGTCGGCTATGCCGCAAAGGACCGCGACACCGAGTCGCTCTGTCTTTCCGCCTCGGTGCGGGACAACATCGCCATTGCGGGCTTTCCCGTATTCGCGCCGCACGGCGTGATTCTGCCCGCGCGGGAGCGCGCCTATGTTCGCAGACAGATTGAGGGAATGCAAATCAAATGCTTTTCGCAGGATCAGCCGATTGAGCAGCTGTCGGGCGGAAACAAGCAGAAGGCGGTGTTCGGAAAATGGATTGGGGCGGGGTCACGCATCCTGATTCTGGACTGCCCCACGCGCGGAATTGACATCGGGGTCAAGCAAACGATGTACCGCCTGATGGCGCGGATGCGGGAGGAGGGCAAAGCCGTAATCATGATTTCGGAGGAGCTGCCGGAGCTGATCGGAATGTCGGACCGCATCCTCATCATGAAGGACGGAAGAATAACCGGAGAGTACCCCCGTGCGCGCGATCTGCGGGACGCGGACCTCATCGGGGATATGATCTGACCGAAAGGAAGAAACCATGACACAGGAACTCGATTCGGAACGGGCACGGCTTCGCGGGCGAGCCGTCCGCCGCTCCCGCCTCATCAGTCTGATTCCGCTTGCCGCCTGCCTGTTGCTCGGCGGTCTTTATCTGTTGCTTGCGTGGCAGAACGGCTACGACCTCGGCATCGGGATGGCGGTGGTCGTTTCCAACGCCACCTTGGTTGCTCTGGTGGCAACGGGCGCGACCTTCATCTTCACCGCAGGCTCCTTTGACCTCTCGCTCGGCGCGAATATGCTGGTCAGTGCCCTCATCGGCGGGCTGGTCGGCAGGGCGAGCGGAAATCTCTTTCTCATGCTGCTTGCCACCATGGGAACGGCAATCTCGCTCAGCGTTCTCGGCGCATTGCTGGCAACCTTCTTCAATCTGCCCGTGTTCATCATGACCATCGTGATGATGAACGTTTACAGCGCGGTCTCCACCCTGATGCTGACCACGCTGGGGACCAACTCCGCGCTGGCGGTCCCAACCTCCCTTGTGGCGGGGCTGAACCAAACGTGGTTCCGTCTGCTCCTGCTCGCGGTCTTTGAGGCTTTTGCCTGCGTGCTGTTTTACCTGCTCCCCATGGGGCGGCAGGCGCGGTTCCTCGGCGGAAACCCGATTTGCGCAAGGCTTTCGGGCATCCGACCGAAGTCGCTGACCGTGCTCTGCTTTGCGCTGGCGGGCATCGGCATCGGGCTTGCGGCGTTCGCCATGACCGTGGAAACCCCGACGCTTTCGGCTTCGTCCGGCTCGTCGGTGGGCATGAATATGCTGATTGCAATGGTGTTCGGCGGAATGCCGATGAGCGGGGGACCGCGTTCCCGAATGTACGCGGCACTGCTCGGCGCGTTCTCCATGGCGTTTCTGGACGCGCTGATGAATATTTACGTGACCGGAAGCTGGTATCTCCAGATTGTAAAGGGTGTGCTGTTTGTAACGGTGGTGTTCCTCTTTACCATCGGGCGGAGAAGCCGAATGCTGGAGCGTTAAGGAATGATTGATTGGAAAGGAATGAAAACATGAAAACGAAGCTTTGGGTCCGATTGCTGTGTGCGGTCCTGCTTGTCTGCGCGCTTCTGCCGTTGGCGGGCTGTAAAAAGGGCGCGTCCGACCTCAAAATCGGCGTGCTGTGGGAGGATGATACCTCCGGAGAATCGGCGGCGTGGGCGAAATATCTGCGCGCGCTGGCGAAGGAATACGGCTTTACGATTGACTTTACCACCACAAACAGCTCGTCCTCCGAGGTGTCGGCAATCAACACCTACGCCTCGAAGGGGTACGACGCAATTCTGCTGTTGTCCGACGATGACATTGTGACCTCGGTCAATGCGGCTGCGGCAAAAAAGATGTTCATCATCTGCCCCACGGGGCACCCGACCGACGAACAGCTGAAGGAAATTCGCGGAAACGAGTATTTCCTCGGCTCGGTTGCGCCCACCTATGACACCGAGTATACTGCGGGCTACAACATGGCGCGCTACTTTGCGGAGGAGAAGAAGCAGACCGCCTTTACCGTGTTCGGCGGTGCCACGCTCTACGGCTCGCAGATGCACATTCAGCGTCTTGCGGGTATCCTTGCGTATCTGTGCGAGGACAGCGGGACCTCCTATGACGGCGCGAAAACGCGGGACGAGCTGATTGCAAAGGTTGCGGGAACGAGCCTCGATCCCACGAAATTCGTCAGCACGAAATACCGCATCACGGGCTATATGGACGGCTTCGGCTTTGACGATGCCTTTTCCACCAAGCTGACCAACAGCCTGGAGAGCGGCGGGACCTGCATTCTGACGGTCGGCGCGGGCGAGGTTGTGACCAAGATTGCCTACGGAATCACCTCGGCAAACAGCAAGCTCGAGACCTGCACCGTCGGCGGTGTGGACGCGATTACGGCGGATTATGCCGCGTGCTTTGATTTGGGCTATGCCTACGATTGCGGCAAGTTTGCCTCGGCAATGGCACCCTCAATGATCATGATTCTGTGCGCGAAGGACGGGAAGAAAATCAAGGCCCCCGACGGCTACGCGCCGAAGCTGGGGCTGAGCTATTGGGTTGCCACAAGCAAGACCGCGCTGGAGGAGATGCTCAAGAGCGACAACGCAACCGACGGATACTGCTACAACAAGGCGGTTCTGGACCACTATATCGAGGCGGCAAGCTATGACGAGCTTGCAAAGCTCTGCGCGGCGGACTACGCGGAGGCGGTCGCCATCCACGGAACGTATAACAAGGAGTAAGGGGGGATGCCGCCGTGCCGACGCAAGCCGAAACGGTTCAAACGAAACTGAAAAGGGTAGGCGGGGTTCTGCTTCTGCCGCTTCTGTGCGGGGTCATCATGGCAATCGCCTGTCACCTTGCGGGGACCGCCCTGTTTACGGGAAGCAGTACGTGGCAGCTGTTCTTCCGCGGCATGGCGTATGTCCTGCTCCTGTCCTTCGGCGTTTCCGTCAATATGCACACGGGGCGCTTTGATTTCTCCACAGGAGCCACGATGCTCCTCGGCGGCGTTGCGGGCGCACTGATTGCCTACGGGAACGGCTGGGGACCGATTGCAATGCTCTTTGTCAGTATGCTTGTCGGCTGTGTGACTGGGCTGTTCACGGGCTGGCTGTATGTCCTGCTCCGCCTGCCGCCGATGATCATCGGACTGACCATGACGCTGGTGCTGGAGGGCGTGGTTGCCATCATTACCGACGGCTGTAAGCCCGTCGGCTTCGGGACCGATGCGTCCTATTACCGCTTTGCCGTAACCCCGCTGTGGATGTGCCTGATTATGCTGGCGGCGGTGGTTTTCATGGTGGTGCTCTTCCACTATACGAGGTTCGGCTACGACTACCGTGCGCTCCAGACGGGGCAGAAGATTGCGGTGGGGAGCGGCGTGAACGAAAACGGAAACGCGATTGTCTGCTATGCCGTTGCGGGACTGCTGTTCGGCGCGGCGGGGGCGCTTTCGGTCTGCTCCACCAACGGCGTGACCCCGACCATCAATTTTTCCAGCATCGCCTCCATGTTCTCCTGCTTCCTGCCGCTGTTCTTCTCGGGCTTCATCATGAAATTCTGCAACAAGCAGGTGGCAATCTTCGTGGGATGCGTGGCGTATGAGCTGATTCAGATCGGCTTTGGGCAAATCAGCTTTGCGGACGCGGGCTTTACCGCCGATGTTTACAAGGTGGTGGAGGCGGTGATACTGGTCCTGTTCCTGATTTATCTGAACAATGAGAATATCATCACGGAGTTTGTGACCCTGCGGCGGAAGCGTCGGGCGGGGGAGAGGAGTGCACGCACATGAGCGAGAGAAGAGAGCTGTTGACCGCCGCCCCGTTCCGTCTGGACGGGAAGCAGGCGGATTGGGTGGAGGACACGCTGGCTTCCATGTCGACCGAGGACCGTTTGCGCCAGCTGTTCTGCCTCATCACCTACAGTAACGATGAGGAGGACCTGCGCCGCCTTGCCGAGCAGGTCCGCCCGGGCGGGATTATGAGCCGCGCGGTCCCCACGGAGCAGGCTTTGCGCACGATTCGGACCTTGCAGGAGTATTCCCATATCCCAATGCTCATCAGCGCCAATCTCGAATCGGGCGGGAACGGTCTGCTCTCGGACGGCAGCTTTTTTGCCCGTCCCATGGCGATTGCCGCGACCGATGACACCGAGCAGGCGCGCCGTTTGGGGGAAATCTGCGGGACCGAGGGCGCGGCAGTCGGGGCGAACTGGTCCTTCGCGCCGATTGTGGACATCGACTACAACTGGCGCAACCCGATTACCAACACCCGTACCTTCGGCTCGGACCCCGAGCGCGTCCGCCGCATGGGGGTGGCATATGTGACCGAGCTGCAAAAGCACGGCATGGCGGCGTGCTGTAAGCATTTCCCGGGGGACGGGCGGGACGAGCGCGATCAGCACATTGCACCGTCGGTCAACGACCTCTCCTGCGGTGAATGGGACAGGACCTACGGAATGGTCTACCGTGCCATGATTGCGGCGGGTGTGATGAGCGTGATGATCGGGCATATCCTCCTGCCCGCCTACAGCCGCCGCTTTGTGCCCGATTTGCGCGACAGCGACCTGTTGCCCGCATCGGTCAGCTATGAGCTTGTGACCAAGCTGTTGCGCGAACAGCTCGGCTTCAATGGGCTGATTGTGACCGACTCCTCCACAATGGCCGGCGTAACCGCATTGATTCCGCGTGACAAGCTGGTCCCGATGAGCATCGCGGCGGGATGCGATATGTTTCTCTTTACCAAAGATTTGGAGGAGGATATCGGCTTCATGACCGAGGGGCTACGCCGCGGAATTTTGACCGAGGAGCGGCTTGCCGAGGCGGTTACGCGGATTCTTGCCCTCAAAGCTGCGCTCCGTCTGCCCGAAAAGCGCGAGGCGGGGCGGTCGGTCCCGCGCGCCGAGGATGCCAAACGGCAGGTGGGGCAGCCACTGTTTGCCGAATGGAGCCGAACCTGCGCCGACCGCTCGGTGACGCTGGTCAAGGAGGAGAGCGGGGTCCTGCCGCTAACCCCCGAGCGCTACCCGCGCGTGCTGTTCTGTCCTCTGGACAATCGAAGCGCGGGGCAGTCCTTCTTTACCGCCGAGGGGAGCGCCAACAAACGCTTTCGGGAGCTTCTCGCGGCAAACGGCTTTGACGTGACGGTCTTTGAGCCCGCGCAGGGCATGGAGGGCTTCATGACCCCCGTGCGGGATATCGTGGGGAAATACGACCTGATTGTGTATTCCGCCGAGCTGGTCACGCGGTCGAATCAGACCGTCGTGCGCCCCGAATGGAGCAACCCGATGGGCGCGAATGTCCCCGTGTGGTGCCATTCGGTTCCAACCGTGTTCGTGTCGTTTGAGAATCCGTACCATCTGGTAGACGTGCCGCAGATGCGAACCTTTGTCAATTGCTACGGCGGAAGCGAGACGGTCGTGCGTGCCGCAGTGGACAAGCTGATGGGGAAAAGCCGCTTTCAGGGAAAATCTCCCGTGGACCCGTTCTGCGGAAAATGGGAAGCGAAAATCGCAGGCTTCGGAGTCAGATAAAGATAAAACGTAACGCATATCGTGTAGTGAAAGTTTTCGCCCGCCTTTTCTAAAAGGCGGCGCCGTCAAGGGCGCGGAGCCCTTGTCGCGCTCCGCAGAGCGCGAAATCCTTCTTTACGGCGCTTTCTTTTTTGCAAAGCTTTTTTCTTTGCGCCTACATGGTCAAAGAAAAAAGCGTGAAAGGCATTTGCACCTTATTATCGGCGAGATGCCCTTCCACAAACAAACAGCCCCGCCTCGGAAAAATCCGAGGCGGGACCGTGTTTTATGCAATTTATTTCTCTTTCTTCGGCTCCGCACCGCTCCGCATTTGTGCAATGACCGCGCGCGGTCGCTTGGACTGGAAAATCGCCGAGCCTGCCACAATGACGTTCGCGCCCGCATCCGTGGCGAGCTTCACGTTCTCGGGCTTCAGCCCGCCGTCCACCTCAAGGTCAAGCGGCAAGCCCTGCGCCGTGATGTACCGACGGATGACCCGCACCTTCTCCAGTGTTTCTGGAATGAGCGCCTGTCCCCCAAAGCCCGGGACAACCGTCATCACCAGCGCCATGTCAATCTCCCGCAGATAGGGCAGAATCGCTTCCACGGGCGTGGCGGGGGAGATGGCAAGTCCGACCCGTACCTCCCGCTCCCGTATCGCACGGAGCGTTGCCCGCACATCCGCGCAAGCCTCCAGATGAACGGTGATGATGTCCGCGCCCGCCTTGACAAAATCCCCGATGTAGCGAATCGGCTCGCGGATCATCAGGTGAACGTCGAATATCAGCTTGCTGTGGTGGCGCAGTGCCGCAATGACAGGCGTGCCGAAGCTGATGTTCGGCACAAACATCCCATCCATCACGTCCAGATGCAGATAGTTCGCGCCCGCGTCCGTCACGCGTCTGACACTGCTTTCCAGATTGGCGAAATCCGCCGCCAATAAAGAGGGGGCAATGTAAATCATAACAGGAACCTCACTTACAGAAAAAATACGAAATGTGTCTGACCGCTTTTGTCAGATTTTGGGGAAGCACCATATACTGTACCGAAAGCCCGCACGGGGCGGCGCGGAAGGATGTCGAAAAATCAGGCTGTCCCGCTTGCGCCCGCGTCCGAGCCGTGCTCAGAATAAATCAGTGCAACCGCGTGTGCCGCAATTCCGAGGCGCTCACCGGTAAAGCCCAAGCCCTCCTCGGTGGTCGCCTTGACGCTGACCGCGCCGACGGGAACCCCGAGCGCCGCCGCAATGTTCTCCCGCATACGGAGGATGTGCGGCGCGAGCTTGGGGGCTTGTGCCAGCACCGTTGCGTCCACGTTGCCGATTCCGTAGCCCACATTGCGGACCGCCTCCGCCACGCGTGCGGCAAGCACCAGACTGTCCGCCCCCGCATAGGTCGGGTCGGTGTCGGGGAACAGCTTTCCGATATCGCCCAGCGCCGCCGCGCCGAGCAGAGCGTCCATAATGGCATGGACAAGCACGTCCGCGTCCGAATGCCCGAGCAGACCGTGGCTGTGCGGAATTGTGACCCCGCCGAGAATCAGCGGGCGACCTTCGACCAGCCGATGCACGTCATATCCGTGCCCGATGCGAAAGGGAAGCGCCGTCATGCTTTTTCGCCCCGATGACGGGCGGCGAGAATCGCACCCGCCAGACGCATATCGTCGGGCGTGGTCACCTTCAGGTTTTCCTTGCTGCATTCCACCATCTGAACCCGATAGCCGAGGTGCTCGATCAGCTCGTTGTCGTCGGTTCCCACAAAGCCGTCGCTTGCCGCGCGGCTCTGCGCCGCCGCATAAAGCCCGATGTGGAACACCTGCGGGGTCTGCGCCTCCCAGATTGCTTCGCGGTCCAGCGTTTCGAGAATCGCGCCGCCGCGGGAGACCCGCTTGACGGTCCCCGTCATCCGAACGCCCGCGCTTGCGGCTTTCTTGCGGTATGCCGCGCCGCAGACCATCTCAATCTCGGTTGGCGTAATGAGGCAACGTGCCCCGTCCGCAATCGCAACGTAGCGGATGTCGGGACCGATGACCGAAAAGGCACGGAGCGCCGATTCCTGACGGTTCTTCCCGCCGATGACCACCGCCGCCAGCTTGGTGATGTGGTAGTCCTCGCAAAGCGCGACCACCGTGTCCACGTCCTTTTCCCGCGCCGCAACGATGATTTCGGTAATCAGCGGGGATTGCTGATAGGCGAGGAGGGTGTGCGCAAGGACCGGAATGCCGCCCAGCGCAAGAAACTGCTTGGAGGTTCCTCCGCCCATGCGCGAGGATTTTCCCGCCGCAAGGATGAGCGCGGCGGTTCGGTTCTTCGGATTGCTTGCAAGAAGTAAATTCGCGGTCTGATGGGTCACTTCTCCCATAATCAAGCCCTGCCTTTCTGTGCGTGATGCCGTCTTAACGTTTAACGGCTTTAACAGCTTTTACAGCTCGTCCTCTTCGATTGCGCGGATCATATCCGCCCGCCGCGCGTGCTTGCCGCCCTCGAACTCCGCGCCGAGGAAGGCATCCACCAGATCGCAGGCAACGCCCGCGCCCACCACGCGCTCGCCGAAGCAGAGCACGTTTGCATCGTTGTGCTGACGGGTCAGCCGTGCCGAGAAGGTGTCGGAGCAGACCGCCGCGCGGATGCCGCGATGCTTGTTGGCGGCAATGGACATCCCGACTCCGGTCCCGCAGACCAGAATGCCGAGCTCGGTTACGCCGTCCTGAATATTCTTGCAGACCCGATGCGCGAACACGGGGTAGTCACAGCTTGCCTCGCTGTCGGTTCCCACGTCCAGAGTCTCGATCCCGAGCTCCTTCAGGTGCGCAATGACCTTCAGCTTCAGTCCGTAGCCCGCGTGGTCGGACCCGATTGTAATTTTGGTGGTTTTCATGATATCGTATGTTCCTTTCGGATAAAAAATCAATTTTTCGGCTTTTCAGTCTTTCAGTTTCTCCAGACGCTCGCGCTCTGCCTGACAGGGGCGGAGATAAACGGGGGAGAGCGTTGCATCGGTCCCGCGCGCGCCGCCTGCATATGCCGCCTCTGCCGCATACGCCACCGCCGCCGCAGATGCCCGCAAAAGGGGCGCGGCAACCGTTGCAACCGCGTGCGTGACGGTCTCGGCTGCAAGGCGGGAAGCATCTCCCGCAAAAAGGACAGGCTCCGCATAGTCCGCAAGACGCGCGTCCAGCTCGTCAACCATGCAGACCGTATCCTCGGTCAGACGCGTAATTCTGCCGCCCTCGGAGCGGAACAGCGCCGTGTAAACCTGCCTGCGCCGTGCATTCAGAACGGGGCAAACCAAGCCGTCCTGCCCGCGCAATCCATAAGCCAGCGCTTCGAGCGAGGAGACCCCGAGACAGCATTTCCCGCTTCCGAACGCCAAGCCCTTCACGGTTGCCGCACCGATGCGGATGCCCGTAAAGGACCCGGGACCCACCGAGGCGGCATAGAGGTCTACGTCCGCAAGCGTTTTGCCCGTCAGACGGAAGAGCATATCCGCCATCGGAAGCAGGGTTTCGCTGTGGGTGTTGCCGTTGTCGAGCGTCAGCTCCGCCAGCGTGCGCCCGTCCTCGGTCAGTGCAACCGAGGCAACCGCCGCCGCGCTTTCCAGTGCCAGCGTCATCATGCGCCCGCACCTCCGATCTGCTCAATCGTCAGGGTGCGGCTGTCGGGCTTGTCCGCGTCATCCTTGCAAAGCGCCACCCGCACATAATCGTCGGGCAGGGCATAGGGGATGTTTTCGCTCCACTCCACAAGGCAGATGCCCGGACGGTCGAGGTAGTCGTAAAACCCGATTGAGAGCAGGTCATCCTCGTTGGAGATGCGGTACATATCGAAATGGAACAGCGGCCGCGGCTTTGCCTTGTATTCATTGACCAGCGCAAAGGTGGGCGAACGGACCGTGACCCCCGGGGCAATGACCGAGGCGAAGCCGCGCACAAAGGCGGTTTTTCCGACCCCAAGGTCCCCGTATAGCGCAACGAACGGGGGAATCTCCGCGTCGTCCAGCATTTGCTTTGCCAACTCCGCACCGCACGCTTCGGTTTCGGCAGTGCTTTGCGTCCGCACAGTCATCAGTTTTTCCATCGGTTTTACCATCTCCGCTATCCATATCATTCCAACCTATATTATAGCACAAAAAAGCGGCTTTGTAAAGGGGGTACCTTATTTTTCTTTGTCCGCTTCGGTTTTTGTCTCTTTTTTGCGGAATTCGTTCAGCGGCGTTCTGGAGCCGTCGGGACGTTCCACCACGGTGTGGTCGAGAATTCCCTGAAAATGTGCGCGGAATTCCCGAATGTATTCCTCCCGCAGTGCCGCCTGTTCGATTTTTTCCTCCTCCGAGAGCTCCGCCTCGCGCGATTTCTTCGCCAGATGGTTCAGTCGGTCCTTTTTATGCTGTTCCATGCTTTCTTCCTCCCAATAAAAAAACAGTTCCCACATCGGTCAGCGGCTCATCGGGGATATCGCAGACCCGCAAGCCGTGTGCCGTGAGTGCGGCGGTCAGCCTTGCGCCGTCGGGGTAACGCCCGAGAGCGCCGCAGAAAAAGACGGTCTCGCACCCGCCGTAGGGCGCAAAGGATGCCGCGCCGCCGATAAATCCCGTGCCGTAGCCGTCCAGTACGATGCCCCCCGCAGTCAGCCGTACCGTTTCCAAGCCCTCCCGCTCCGCCGCACCGAGGATGGACGGGTCCGCGCTTGCCAGTGCGCCGCTTCCGATGGGGAGCGCCGCGCACTTCGCGTAGCCCTGCTTCACCGCAACCGTCCGATAAGCGGGGTGAGAAGTCAATTCGGGTGCCGTGGCGTGCGGCAGACAGAACAAAAGTCCGCCGAGCGGAAGGGCATCCAGAAGAATATCCTGCGGGTAAAGGTCCCCGACCTCTCTCGTAACCGTCCGCAGGGGACGGTCGGCGGTACGGCAGAGGAGCGCCAGCTCCGCCTGCGCAAGTGCCGCATAGCCCGCTGTTGTATAAATCGCATCGGGCGCGAAAAAGACCGACAGGTCGGGATGCGCCGCCACGGGAACAGGCAGTCGCGGATTGCGGGGGAGACGGAGGACCCGAAAGCCCTCATGCCCGAGGACCCCGACCAGAGACGCGGGCGCGGTCTCTCCGATTACAGCCAACGGCACGGCGCGACACCTCCTTGTGAAGATTTACAAAAACAGAAAGGGCAGACACAGCGGTTGGTGTCTGCCATACTCTCTATTTGCCGAGATCGGACTGTTGCTCTCAGGCTTTCTTCATGGTGCGCAGGCAACGGGAACAAACGTTGATTGATTTGCT
>ERZ808252.686-NODE-686-length-30124-cov-5.843061_pt1 | contig 30124 bp, 24 predicted proteins | sample MGYA00521242_ERZ808252 | MGnify/ENA primary metagenome ERZ808252 (study PRJEB31516, sample SAMN03275581) | gut metagenome | biome: mammalia-associated habitat; material: feces | host: Papio cynocephalus | place: Kenya | collected 2012-08-07 ...
TGCAGACACCAATGATTTGGATGAAAACAGGGAAATAGACAAGGATATGCGCAATCACGGTTATATGAAGAACTGTATGCATAACGGACGTCCCAACGGCGGATCAGCTGTGACCTTGCCCATGCGTGCTGCACAAGGTGACTATATACGTCTTCGTAAAATTCTTTGGAGTGGCAACATGTCGCCCAACGAAACCTATTATGTACGCATCAAGTCAGTGCTCGAAAATACACGTACTTGCTGTATGCTCGACTACTTTGAGCTGGTACCCAAGTACATCTACAACGGACCGCTGCCCGAGGATCCATGGTGATCAAATGCAATAGGGTCTACATAAAAACGGCGTCGGCATAATGAACCGACGTCGTTTTTATGTAGACCGTTTTTTTATTTCATCGTTTTGCAGCCTTGACGGCTCAAAATCGTTTGTCTGCTGCGGTTCGTTTCAGCAAGAGTCAGTATAAGTCCTGTTTTTCCCTCCTGCTGCGGTTGCAATTTTATGTCAGGCAATTGTGGTCAGAGCCATCAAGAACAAGAACTGAAATGCATGAAATGGAACTTTGCAATCACTCACATTATATCTCGGAAAAGGCGATATGCCATTACGCACATTCCCGGATAGAATGTGGCAGCCTCTCATATAGTATGTTGGAGCTTCCCAGATTGTATGTGACGAGCTCTCGGATAGAATGTTGTCTTTTCCTGATTTTAATAGACGGTTTTTATATGTATAAGCTGATTCAATAGACATTCCTTGGAATTGCCTCCTGAAGATGTTGTTGCATCCGCAAATGGCTACTGAAAAGATAGACAGGCTTTCGGGTTACTCCCTATAGTCCGTAATTTTGTTTGTAAAGTTACGAACTATCATGGAAAAGCGACCAAAAACAGTGTGAAACGGAAGGTGGTATGTAAAATGGAGAAATTTCAAATAAAAACGATTCATATACATTCTATATGAATCGTTTTTATTTTACGCAGGTCACTGCTTTCTGGAAATTAGGAAATGTCTACCTTTGCGTTGCTGCCCAAAAGTTTGCCGGATGTAACGCTTCTTTTTTTCAGTGATTTATCTTTTCCAGACTTTCCGTGTGCTTCCGTCATTCATTTTCAGGATGCTGATTCCGGGGGCAGCTTTCGCCTGCTTGCGACCTTGCAGGTCATAGCGGCTGATGACTTTTATGTTTTGTTCGGTAAAGTTTTTATTAATGCCTGTCAGATCGGATTCTACGATGTTCAGTTTGCTCCAACCGCGTGCAGCTTTATAAGAAGCAGCACTGCCTTTCGGTACGTATACGGTGCAATTTTCGTCAATGTCATTGAAGCTGTCTTCGGCCGTTTCGGGGGCTGTCGGTGATAGGGAATAGATTTTTCCCAGATTTTGGCATAGGGCAAAGGCATATTCATTGATGCTTTTCAGATTAGCCGGCAGGTAGATGACCCGAATGCTGTTGATGCCAAAGAAAGCTTTGGCTCCGATTTGCCGGACAGAAGCCATTGAGACTTTCTCCAGCTTGGGGCAATAAACAAAAGTGCTATCGCCAATTTCGGTTACCGATGGCATATTGACTTCTTTTAGGTTGTCTAAATTACCAAAGGTAAAGACACCGACTTTGGTAATGCTTTTGGGCAGGTCTATCTTTTCCAGTGATGTGCAAAACTCGAAGGTGCCATACCCTAATTCAGGGACTTCAGGGAATTCTACTTTTTTCAGATTGGAACAAAAAGAAAATAAAAAAAGCCCTGTTTTCTTTGCTGATTTTGGGAGGGAAATGCTGACCAGGTTACTACATTCGGTAAACATTTCGTCTCCCAACACATTGTCTTGCGTATATAGGTCGCCAAACGAATTCTTGCCATATTTTTCACCGCCGCTTACGATATTGGCTTCTGAAATATCAAGATACCGGAGACTTCCTTGCACCGTACGGTCTGCACCGCACATTTTGCGTAGCAACACTATGTCACTGCCGTTCAAGTTGCCGGTCAGCTTCAAGTCTTCTACATTCCCAACTTCCTCATCTGTCAACAGTGCCGCCAATGTTCCGGCTTCTGACACATTGACCACTTTTTGTCCTGCATAAGTCATGCTGCATATAAACAGGCTGACAACTGATAATAAAATACGATACATAATATATAGGGTTTAAAAATAACGCTATTGAATGATACTTCTTATTCTTTTGAAAACTTGCGTGTTTCTATAATAGTGTTGTCCACAACCAACGAGCAAAAATAAATACCTGTAGTCCATTTTATGCCATTGAAAGAATATAGTCCTTTACCACGTTCGCTAATTTCTTTTTCAGCGAGAATCCTGCCGTTTCCGTCCGCTATTCGTACTTGCGCAAAGTTAACATTATTTCTTAGATAAAACATGACTAAGACTTTGTTTTTTGAAGAAATGAATTTTATAGGCCCTAAATGGTTTCCTTTTTCGCTTGTTGTTGAAATATCTGTAAGCTCATGCGCCAATTGTTTTTGATAATTCGTGCTTAGCTGTTTTTTCAATCGAGCAATTTCTATGTTTTGCTCATCAGCTTGTTTCTTGAGTGATTGAACAGCATTTACCAACAAAGGAATCAAACCATTAATATCCAAAAGTGTTTCTCCTGTCCAATCTTCTATCAATAGGTTTGGCAAATGCTTTTTTATGCTTTCAGTCGTGAAGGCTGTTTTCTTCTTTTTATTTCCTTGGGTGTCAATATCGCTGTTGTCCTGATAACTTACAGGCTGAATAGAGACAATTTTTTCTAAACCATTCACGAGGTTTCTTTTCGAAGTGGTTCTCGTTTGGTCGTCATGGGTGATGACAGAACGGACTTGTATGGTATTGAATGATAGACTTCCACTTCGTGTGTTATAAAAATTGATTTTGTTTGTGGCACTGCTTATTCGTATGTTGTTAGTATAGACATAGGTCTTCAGCCATTTGTTATCGTTGTATTTCCACATCATGCCCTTGTAGTCGTTTATATTGAAAGTGTAGTAACGGTACATATCCGTATATGTTCCCAAATGTACAAGATTAACCGAGTCGACAGTAATTTGTGCTTGAGTAATTCTACACCAAGAGGTGACTATTATAAATAATAGATAGGCTATCTTTTTCATATTGATTTGGGGCTTGTTGTTATTGAACTTGCTTCTATGATGTTCCCTTCAACGACTATGGCATAGAAACCCTTTCCATTGGGAAGCTCGTCAGAATGAATGCTCGTACTATTTGTTCCCGAAATGTTGATAATTCTAAGTTGCTGTCCTTTTTCATCACATAGTTGAAGGTATGCAGTCTTCGCATCTTTTGGCAGTTTGTAGCTAATGGTGATTCTATTATCAGACTTTTCTGCGGAAAGTGCATGCTTCTCGAGTTTGCTCTTCTGTGCTTCTATCAGAGTTTGCAAGGAGTCAACCTCATTTTGCTGTTGTTCTATAGTATTTTTCAATTCTTGCATTGCTTTTGTCAAAAATGGAAGTATAGCTGTATAGTTAAGCCCTTTTTGACCGTCATCCAAATTTACAACAGCTTCAGGTATGTAATGTTTTAAGTTTTCAATATCAAGGCTTGCTGGGCAGTCCATTCCTTTTAATGTAGAGGTCAGATTTACAGCTTTTGATTCTGTCTTTTTGCTTGTGTTGGCATTATTGATGGGGACAAGTTTATCAATTATGTCTAATCCGGTTTCTATCGCTTTGATGTTTCTTTTTTTGCTCCTTTCAGATAGATATTCAGTTCTTTTGACTGCAATGGTATTGTAATTGGTCCCTAAGTCACAAAAATAGATTGTATCATTTGTTCCTGCGAGACGTGGATGTGCAGCAGATATATCTAGTTGTAGAAACTTATTATTGTATCTCCAATATATACCATTGATCTGGCGCATATTTATTCCCAAATTCCTGTCAGTTGAAGCGGGTGAACCTATATAAATGCTTTTCAAACTGTCGTTGACCAACCATATGTTCGCTTTTGTATGCGGGTTTGCAAAAGCAATTATTACTATTAAGAGGTGTTTTATTTTCATGTTGGTTTTATTGCTTGATAATAGATATGTTGCTTGTTTCTTGGATTTTCCCATCTACAAAAATTGTATATCTGTAGATTCCTGCATTAAGCGGTTCTGTATTCAAAGATAGTAATCCTGTTCCGCGCCCAATGATTTCCGTTGTCATTACTGTTTCATCAGACATAGTGGTAAGCAGTACAAAGGCGTTTGTCGCATTCTCCGGAACGGAATATATTATATTGGCATTTGTTCCGTCAGCAAAGACTTTAGCGGCTTCCAATGGATTTCTGCTTGTTTTTAGGTCTTGCAAAGAACTTTTTTGATGGATTAGTTTTCCTTGAATGTCCTGTACCGCTCCTACTAACAGAGGAATAATTCCTTCATATTCTACGACTTTTACCCCTATGCTATCTGTTCTCACAAGTCCTGGTGCCACTTTTTCAACGTCCTGTGTAATGAACCCGTAATTTTTGACTTTTTCGTTATCTTCTTTTCCTGCGAATGTCTCATTCGATTGCGCCCAATAATAGGAAACCGGTTTCAATGATGCAATCAAGTCAAGTGAATTATTCATTTTTGTGGAAACACCCATCGGTATTGTTCCGGATGAAATTAAAAGTTTATTTACCACAATAGTATTTGCTCGTTCTTTTTCTGAACGATAAAAGATAATATAGTTTTCTCTTCCTGCAATACACGGATCATTGAACCTATTGTCAATTTGAAAGAATTCAGTGTATTCATTACTGTGGTTGTGTTCCATATATAGTCCAGGGTATCCGTATGTAGACAGCCCGAATGTATTTGCATTTGATAGGTTTGTTGCATTGAGGGTTCCAAGGGAAATATGTCCATTAGTAGCTACATTGATTTGTGCCAGTCCTTGCAATGAGGATAGCAAGATGCTTAGTAAGACTAATAAATATTTCATGATGCTTATTTTACACGATTAATACTGATTTTCTTTGTCGTTAGTTTTTCGTCTGTTTTCAAGCTACAGAGGTAAACCCCGTCAGGCAGTCCTTCTACACCATAAGTAAAAGAACCTCGTTCTAAAATAATGTCTTTTCGAATAGTCACCCCTGAGAGGTTTCTTATTTCGAGAATGGCAGTTTTTACTTCTGTCGTAATAGTCCCGTATATTTTTTCTTTCTTGTAGCCAATGATTGCAGATGAATGTTCGTTCTGAACCGATTTGACATCGCTAAGTATATTGCCATAAAACTTTTCAATATCACCAGAATTCACTAACATGAATCTAGAACCGATAATACCATAATAGCTGTAAAGAAGGCCTGTTTTTGGCTCTACCTTACCCAATGGCAGAATTGTGGCCTGTTTCAATTTCAATCTGACAATGATTTTGTCTACAAACAGGAGTTCTTTTTTTTCAAGATTATATTCGAAAGGACTGTAGCAGAATTCTGCGCATCTGAAAGGTGGAAGATCGTTCTCACGTTCAAAACAAGCAAATGCCGGAAAAATGTAGCTGTCATAGCTTTTCAAATGGTTCTTCTTGTATGATTTTGCACCTATAGGTGCAAAACTGGGAGGTTCGGCCAATAGAATATCTTTTGCGAACAAGTGCAGACCTATTGTATCAAAATCCATTTTTTCGACTTCCTTATCTGCCGGCAGTAATACTTGACAACCTGATGTAGGGATATCTGGTATATACCTGGTTCCTCTCATGGGTGGATAGAAAATATCATAACTGGGACGATTTGACTTGTATAGAATGCTGAAAGTATTGTCGCTCTCAATATGACAGATGCTAAAATCTTTTTCTTGGAAAAGAAAGCTAACGACCATCTCGTTTTCATTTATCATCTTAACTTCATAATTAGCAAGATGAACCCTGTATGGATCTAACTCCCATGCTAAAGCATTCAGCTTGATCAGTAGCGTAATTAATAATATGATTATCTTTTTCATGTTGCACTTGTTTTCTAATTAATAGGCAGGCCCGATATCCATTTTAAGAGCAGCTCCTTTTTTTATTTCAAATCCATGCTGGATATTAATGAATTTTCCGGCTTTTATTTCTGTTGTTCCTTGTGTAATTGTTACATTACCGATTGGTTTCAAATTTGTTACAGCATTACCTACGTAAACCCTATGTCCCCAAAATGATTTGTTTGTGGTAATGTTTTGATCCTGAATGTATTTGTCAGGATAAACTTTTATGTATAGTGGGATAAAGTTTTGACCGTGTAGGACAAGCAATGTGCTATCCCCTCCAAAAACCGTGTAATCTGCAGGTAGATTTTCCATTAGGGTGCATTCTTTTTCTCCCATAATCCAATCATAGAGAGTAATATTGTAGCCATCAATACCAGTATGAATATTGATTTCATAATTTCCTTGATCATCCAATGACGGCTGTACGCAATTTGCCGGAAACCTGTGCGGCTCTTTTGTTCGTAATTGCATTTCCGGGTCTCCAAAAGGATTGATTTGCAAATTCAGCCAACGTTCTGTGTCATCTTGCTGACGATTAATACCTATTGACTGTTTGCCATCATAAACCAGTTTCCCCAAATGCCCGTCACTTAGACTTAAAGGATTGAACAGAGAATTGATAAATCCGTTACAAAAGACATCTGAGTAAAACAAATTGACACGGCCTAATCGGTCGAAATCTTTTTTAGAACCGGAGAACCCTTGTCGTGAATTTCCTATATATGCTGCAGTCTTACTCATTTTGTTACGCATGAGAGCTTCTCCTAAAGACGGTTCATTGGTGCTTTCATCCCAGTCGAATCCACTTGTGTGACAAGCTTCTGTGAGAATGACTTTGGGATATAAGGAATTGATGCTGTTGGCAACAGTAAGATCGAAAGGAAATGAACCGCCGCCAATTTCCCAAGTAGTATGTGAACCATGTGTATATTCGTGTACCAATGAGTAATTCCGGTTTAGTAATGTAGCAACTCTATTGCTGCTAATATGGCCGCTTCCTTCTCCAGCGGATTCTTGAAATTCAGATAAATTGGTTCTTGAGTCAAATAAATAGTCAACCTTACCATTCCAATACGGCTTGATGCTCTCTTGTATCATAATTTGACCAATGGTGTCGACATCTGAAACATGATTTGTCATATAATGAACATACTGTCCACAGAATAAGACTTTGTTTCCCCATAATGAAGGAGGATTCTTCTCGTATGTGAGTACTAAATCAACAAAGTCTTTTACCTGTGCTTTTGTTCTTGCCGGGCATCTGGAAATGTAGATGTCATCCTGATTGAAATTCAATTCGGAATTGATGTCACCCATGATACCATTATTATTACTGTCCCAATTTAACGGAGAACCCATACATGCGTAATACATATCACAAGGTACATATTGATAAGTCGTGGAACTTCCTTCAGGATATTTAGCTCTTACATAGGCTGTAGGAATAATATTGATATCACCTCCTATAAGAATATAGGTATTGTCTGGTAGGGAACTGTTTGAATTCAGACGGTTGTATAGATAATGTTTTATCTTGTATACTCCTGTATCATTAGCGACAGCAACTGAACGGCTTATATCTTCAATAGTGATTGTTTCAACTACCATACCTTTGTCTTTTTTCCAATCAGCCAATGGCTGAAATGCAGATTTAAGAGAATCAGCTGTAACGATAAAATACTTGTTAGGCAAATATGTGGCATTTCTTGATGTCTGTTGTATCAAAGGTGTAGAATAGAATTCAGCTATGTCTTGAGGATTATAAATGATAGACTCAATGTATCTTCGTTGCCTTTCATCTAATAAATTCTTGCCGACAGGAGATTGTTCTACAGTCTTGTAGGTTACATTTAATGTTATCTGGCAAATTGACAGGGTTTTTCTGTTGGCATCGTATTTGAATGGATATATTCTGAGGTCTGCCAATTTATATTTCCCGATGTGGTAGTTGCGGTTGAATATTACATTAGGCGTATAGACTTGAGGTGCATACCACGCTTTGCTTTTGGATGTTTTATGAGAATTCTCGTTTGATGTTGGAATAGCCTGTATGCCATTATTAAGGACAACACCAGAAGCAAATGTGTTTTCTTGTGTGGTAAAGCTGATGCTTTCAATTTCGCTGTCTTTCGGCAACAGCAATTGCACATCGACAATTGGTAATTGCGGATTTGCATTTCCTGATTGGAAACTTACATGGTAAAGACTATCTTTGTCTGCGACTATTGAGACTGTGTCACCTCGTATAGTTTTTACAGAAAAATCTTTATCGCTGAAGGTAAAGTTAAATGTTCCTGTTCGTGTACTTTCGGCAGAAACACCTATAAAAGTCATAAGACCTACTATAAAAAGAAAATTTTTCATGTAATGGGCTTTATGTTTGATGTTATTTTATGGTGCAAACTCTCTTTTTGTGCTGTTGCGGTATAAGATATTAAAATATCATTGTTTCATGTTTCACTGCAAAAATATGAATTTAGTTCATTACAAGCAAGTTTTTGGTATATATTTATGAGATAAAAATGATTCACTCTAAATTAATAGGCGACAAAGAATGGCCAGCATACGGTTGTTCTGCTTATAATGTTGGTATAATAGGTATTAAAGTGATGCGTTAGATGGTGATTCTATATTGTATTTTTACAGATAGTAAACAATGAAAGTTTTTTATTGCGAAGACGTCTGGCAAATACTCGGTGGATTCTGCAAAGATTCGTCTGAAAACATAGAGATTGGGTCCATTATAGCAGGTAATATTGCAACCATTTCAAAACTGTTTGCAGAAATGGGGCAGTATATTGAAGAGATGCTGTAGAAAATATAGGATCAAGACTATGTTTTTCAATTACAGGGGAAGTTGATGCAATATAAAATAGAGCGGTTGCAATAAATCGGAATATACATGGAAATATTGGATGCGGACCGTTTTATGCTCTTCTTGCGTTATCCAATTCAAAAAGTTAGTGAACAGCAATAAGGACTTTTGGCAGTTATACCTAAAATAAACAGCTTTCCACCATAGCGATGGAAAGCTGTTTTGATAATGTGATTTGTTTTTCCTGTATGTTACATTCTGAAGAGGGATTTGCTGCTGAGTGCTTCTGCGTTGCCTTCTTTTCCGTAGCGCAATGTGATTTCGCTTCCTCCCCATGAGGCGGGGCGTCCGGCCATGACTACGTTGAAGTAGATAACCTTTATTTTGTGGAGGCCTGCGCTCAGGGCTATGCTGCGCCCGTTGGGCTGTGATGTCTTGCAAGGTGTGTGATTGTTGTCAACGACTTTCTGATTGTCAATCCATACTTCAACGTTATTGGACTTGACATAGTAAACACCGTCTTTTTCAACTTTGACATATCCGCTTGCAATGGAGGCATAGTCGCCATCGACGGGCAGGTTGACAAGTTCCTTAAGTTCTTTGATGGTGGTATTTTCCCATTTGTCAACGTTGGCCAAATCTTCTGTTTTGTAGTATGATCCTTTAACGTATTGTACGTTCAGGCCCTTCTGCATTTTGTCAGATTGCGGGGTTGCCGGTTGCGGTTGTTGCTTTTCCACGCGGATGGTGCGTGTTTTGCTCATGTAGCCGCATGGCAGCAGAGTGGCAATCTTGATGGTTGCACTTTGTGTGAATTGCAAGGGAGCCGTGTAGATGGTCGATTGCGGTGTGGGTTCGCTTCCATCAAGGGTATAGACCATCTTTTCGGGGCGTGTAGTCTTGAACGTAACGGTATTGTTGTCTGTAAACGCTTCGTAATCGCATGAGCCGTAAGGTTGTTCTGGCAGTGGTATGTGGAAGTTGACATCGTGTTCCATGAGGCGGATGCATGCATCATTGTCAACACGACTGGCAAAATTGCCGAAGTTCTTGTTTTCTTTCTGGCTCCATCCAATTTCGGAAAGGGCCAGTGCACGTGGATAGAGACGATAGTCTTGTATGTCGTTGTCGGCAAGATATTCGGCCCAAAGGTTTACTTGCGGTCCCATGACATATTTGTCCATGCCTTTTTCGTGCACTTTGGCAGGTACCGGGTCGTAGGCATAGGTGGCTGACAAAGGAGCGTAACCTCCGATGCCTTGTGGTTCGATGGCCGGATCACCCTGATAGTAGTCAAGATACATGCCTCCCTGACTCGATGTCATGATAACGCGATGGCCGGCGTTGGCTGCCGTAATGCCTCCGTTGTCGCCGCGCCACGACATGACAATGGCGCTTTTGTTGAGGTTGCCTCCTTCAAGAATTTCATCCCAACCGATGATGCTTTTCCCATATTTGTTGAGATATTTTTCCATTTCGCATACTACGTAACTCTGAAGTTGTGCTTCTTTGCTGCGGTCTTTTTCGTCCTTGAACCCGAGTTCTTGAATCTTTTTCTGACAAAGAGGACATTTGGCCCATTCTGAACGCGGAGCTTCATCACCTCCTATGTGGAACAGCGGTGAAGGAAATATTTGGACCATTTCATCGACAACATCTTTGAGAAATTGGAATGTCGTTTCTTTGCCCGGACACATTACAATGGGTTCAATACCCCAAATGGAACGCGGCTTTACTTGTACGTTGCGGCATGAAAGCCATGGGTAGGCTGCGATGGCTGCCAGTTCGTGGCCCGGCATCTCGAATTCGGGAACGATGTTGATGAAACGCTCTTCAGCATATTTGACAAGGTCTTTTAGCTGTTCTTGTGTGTAGTAGCCGCCGACGCGTCCATTTTCTGTTTCTCTCCATGCACCGACTTCGGTGAGCTTGGGGTATTTCTTGATTTCGATGCGCCATCCTTGATCTTCGGTCAGATGAATGTGCATGTTGTTTATTTTATACATGGAAAGAACATCGATATGCTTTTTCAGTTGTTCAATGGTGAAGAAATGGCGGCATACGTCAATTAGGGTACCGCGGTATGGAAAACGCGGTTGATCCTGTATTTGGCATGCTGCGGCTTTCCATTCAATGCCGGTGGTGGATTTGGAACTCTCGATTTGTGGCGGCAACAATTGCATGAAGCTTTGCATGGCGTAGAATAATCCGCGCTGAGTAGAAGCTTTGGCCGTAACTTTTGTTGGTGTAACACTCAGTTCGTAGGCCTCGTCTCCTTTTACCTTCTTGTCGAGCAGCAGAAGGATGCCGGCTTGTTTTTTGTTGTTGGTAGTCTGGATGTTGTAGCCGGTAGCTTGGTTTATCTTTCCGGCGAAGAAGCGTCCTACATGTTCGGCCTTTTTGGCGTAGATGGTTGTTTGTGGCGTCAGTTCGAATTCGCCGGTAGCCGGTATCAGCTTGGCCGGAACAGGAATGATGTTGTAGCGTTCAGCAGCCTGCACGCGGTTCCAAGGACTTGTAGTTGCCAGTGCAATCACAATGCAGATAAGTGATAAGATTTTTGTATTCATGAATTTATAAATTGTTTTCAGAATTGGGTACTTCACCTCTTTCAATCAGTTTTTCGCGAAGCAGAAAGTATTGATAGGCAAGTCCGCTATAAGTTATGTTCTTGTTCAAGAGGTGGGCTTGTTCTATAATGATACCTACCGTGAAGTGCAGGTTGGGATAGTTGATGGCTTTGTCAAGCCTGAAAGAAGCCGGCAAATGCTCCTTGTTTGATTTGAACCATTGTGCCAAATCGTTGAGCTCTTTTTCGGAATATTGTTTTTTGAAATCCATACTTCGGCAAAGTTAGCGGAAATAACGGAGAAAGCAAAGCCATTCATCTATAAAATCATGAAGAATATCTATCTTTGCAAGATGATGGAAGCTTTTGAGAATTTGCGTGGTGAGGTCTTGTCATGCCATAAGTGCATATTGCGCGAGGGCCGCCACAATGTAGTGTTCGGAGAGGGAAGTCCGACTGCCGGCTTGATGTGCATAGGTGAAGGTCCCGGTTATTATGAAGATATGCAGGGTAGGCCTTTTGTCGGAGCATCGGGCCAGCTGTTGGATAAGATACTGGAAGTATGCGGCTTTTCACGCAGCCGTAATGTGTTTATTGCAAATATCGTGAAATGCCGTCCACCGGGTAACCGTGCTCCACTGCCCGAAGAGCGTGCTGCCTGCTTGCCTTATCTGCTGAGGCAAATCGATTTGATTAATCCGACGATTATCGTTTTGCTGGGTGCTACCGCTTTACAGGGATTGATAAATCCTGAAGCGCGCATAACTCGGATGCGTGGGCAATGGTTGCAATGGCATGGACGATGGGTAATGCCTACATTCCATCCATCGGCTTTGTTGCGTACGCCCTCATTAAAGCGTGATGCTTGGGAAGACTTTAAGAAGGTGATAGACAAATACAGAGAAGTGGTGGATAGCCACCACTTCTCTGCCTATCATTGATGATTCTTTCAGATTTAGAGGTCAAGATACTCGATGTCCATGTTATAGCTCCATTGGTCGAAGTAGAGGTTGCCTTCTTTCCACTCGACTTCGCCACGTTGGAAATCAACTGTTTCGCTGCGCGGGTATTTCTTTTCTGGACTTAGCTTCATGCCATAGTCGTTGTTTACAATCATTCGCCAAGAATCAATGCCGCCCAAGAAGAACATCTTTTCCTTATCGTTAGATGCGTAGCTTGGAATACCGAATGATTGGTCGACGGGCACCCAACCGATTCCTTCAAAATAGACTTCGGCCCAGTCGTGCAGATTCCATGCGTTTGGGTGCATCATGAAGCCGCTTTGGAAATGGGCAGGAATGCCGCTGATGCGGCAAAGTGTGATGAAAAGCAGACTGACTTGTCCGCAATCGCCATGATGGTTGTCAAGGACATATTCCGGGATGTTTTCGATTGTGGAATATTCGCGGGCCGATGCCCACGGGAAGTTGCCGTCAATCCATTGAAAGATGGCTTGTGCTTTGTCCAACGGATTGGTTAATCCGGCAGTGAGGCTATCGGCTAACTTGCGTAATCTGGGAGAAAAGCGAATGTGCTTTTCTCGTTCTGATGTATATGTCTTATAAAGCTCCGATGCTGTATTGTAAGGCTTGATTTCTCGTTCATTCAAGTTGTAAAATGCTCCGTGTGAGGTATATTCGAATTTTTCACTGAATACAGTCGGCTTGCCTGCTACAGCAGTTTTTTCCATGTAGAGTGTGCTGTGCTTGCATGCTGGGTCGGAGAACTTGTAGTCCTTTTCACTTGCTGAGATGAATTTTACGTTGGTTTGGCGTTGCACGTCTTTCCTTGGGAATGGCAGCCAGCAGCGGATTTTTTCTCCTGCAGGAACAGCATCGGCATTAACTGTCAATGTATACGTGACGCGCATGTGCCTTGGCTGTGCCAAATATTTGGGTGAGGCCTGCACTGCATCACGAATGATGTCGGGCACATTGTTCTTGTCGGCTTCCTCACTGCCGCTATGCTGTGTACCGTCTTTTTCGGCCTTTATGCGTGCACATTCGGAATTGATGCGGAAGAGATTGGGAGCTGCATTGTGAAAATAAAGTTTCTGACTGTCGATAACCATGCATTCCAAGGCTTTTTGATTCTCCCAACGCTCCATTTGCTCATCGGTTACATTCGGAATATATTTTTGGATGTATGTCTTGACATCATCTTTGCTTTTGGTGAAATCGCACAGTAGTCTGTGGTGCAGGTCTTTTTCCCACGAATACTTTGGTTGCTCGTTGGAAATGCAACTCGTTGCACAGGAAAGCAGTATGATATATAATAGTTTGTTCATGTGGTTGTTAAATTTTAGTTAGTCCAATGCCCGGACGTTCCGGGAGTGTTATTTTCCCCTTGACAACTTCCATTCCTTTAAATCTGTCGTTGGATATAAGAAGGTTGCCGTCGAGGTCGGCAAAATCAACGGCCGGAGACAATTGAGCGGCGGCCGATACGGCGCATGATGTCTCGGTCATGCAACCGATCATCACTTTCATGCCGATGGCGCGTGCGTAGTTGAGCATTTTCCATGCTTCGCGCATTCCGGTGCATTTCATCAGCTTTATGTTGATTCCGGAGTAGGCTCCCTGTACATCTTTGATGTCTTTCAAGCGTTGTATGCTTTCGTCTGCAAATATAGGCAGTGGGCTTTGTTCCGTAATCCATGCGATGTCGTCTTTCATTTCTTTGGGCATGGGCTGTTCGACCATGACTATACCTTTTTCTTTCAGCCAATGAATCATGTCGATGGCCTTTTGCTTGTCTTTCCAGCCTTGGTTCACATCGACGGCAATGGGAAGATTGGTGACACTGCGAATGGTTTCAATCATTTCTTTGTCGTTGTCGCGTCCCAGTTTTACTTTTAAAATGTTGAATCGATCTGCGCATTCTTTGGTCTTTTGTCTGACGGCATCGGCTGTATCAATGCCTATGGTAAAGGTTGTCGATGGCGCTTTAGTCTTGTTTAATCCCCAAATCTTGAACCAAGGTGCACCGAGCAGCTTTCCCGTTAAGTCGTGCAAGGCAATGTCAATGGCCGCCTTGGCTGCTGTATCACCCGGAGAGAGACTGTCGACATAAGACAGAATGTCTTCCAAGCGAAAGGGATCATCGAATTGTTCCAAATCGACCTTTTGCAAAAATGCCGTGACACTGGCAACGGTCTGTCCGAGGTATTGCGGCATGGATGCTTCGCCATAGCCGGTGATGCCATCATAGTCTATTTCGACTTGCACGTCGGGCGTAGTTGTCCTTGAGTAGGTGGCTACCGTGAATACGTGTCTCAATTTCAGCTCATAAGGAAAGAAACGAAGTTTCATTTTCTTCTTGCTGCCGCTCTTGTTGATGTTGAAAAACGGAATGGGAGCGGCTGGCGTCCTCTGTGCAACTACTGCTGAGGCCGCGCCTAAGCCTAATGTTTTCAGAAATTGTCGTCGTGAACTCATAGTTTTATAATGCTATTGATAGAATTCGTTTTTGTCTGTCGTATTAAGGCCGTTTTCCTTGTTGATATATGGAAGAACTCGTGATGCGAACAGAAGCCTGTTCAGGTCGTATTCGTCGTAGTTGTCGGCTGACGGGTCGAAACTGCTTACGTGAACCCACCCCAAAGAGTGGATGAACTTTTTGTTTCCCATGTAGATGCCTACGTGTGAAACGCGTTCTTTGCGGCCTGAAGATGCTTTTTTGCCGAAAAACAGCAAGTCGCCCGGTTCAAGGTTGCTGAAGTCCGAGTTTATCTCAATTCGTTTACCTTTATAGGCTTGTTGGGATGCATCGCGTGGAATGATAATGTCGTGCATCAACAATGTGGTGCGTACAAAGCCGCTGCAATCTACGCCTTTTGTGCTTGTTCCACCCCACATGTAGGGTATGCCGTTCAGACAAAGTCCTGTTGCCAGGATGTTTTCGGCGTCTTGTTTCAAGGAACTTCTCCATTTGTCGAGGGGACGGCTTGCCCCTTTCGGAATGAAGCCTTGTCGTCCGTCGGGATAGGCCACCTGATAGAATTTTCCTTTTGTGCCAATCCATTTCAACCGGTTCCCGGCAACGATGTCACTTATGATTTGTGATTTTTTGTTGGCTTTCGAGTAAACGAAACCGTAGATGTCTGTTGCTACAATCTGCTTGCTTTTGTTCCATTCACTCAGTTTTTGTCTGGTTACAGCATGAATGGACGCGGGAAGCACCCATGCCAGATATTTGTCGGGAGTCTGTACTTGCCACCAACCTGCTTTTTGGATGATGCGTACGGGCATTCCCAAAATGGCTTGTGAGGATTGGCCTGCATCATAGTCGGCATAGGTACGAAGATTACATACTGAGACATTGACTATGCCCCAATTGTTTTCGCCCGTTTCTTCAAAATCCGGCAATAGCCGTATTCCGTTGTCTACGTTCAAGCCGAAAGCTTTCAAACTATTTTCCAAGGCGTCACGAGCAGGCGGTAAATCAGTGACACCGCTTAGGATAACAGTGTTTTCGCTTCCCATGCGGTATTCTATGTCGAAGACGGCTATTCGTTTGTCGGGTGCGAATGTATTTTCTATACTGTCGATGATGGCTGTTATCCGGTTTGTATCATTATTGTTTGCTGCTAAAAGCAATGCTTGAACGGTGAACTGGAAAGTCAGGATTAGAATTGGAATTTTCTTTTTCATTTGCTCGAAAGGATGATGCCTTTTATTTTCCATGCAAAAGTACTGAAAATAATTTTTTGCCGGTAGTTCTTGCCTGTTATTTTGGACTTAGTGAATGATTGTTGTGTGCTGTTTGCTTTTTATTAGGTAGTTAGAAAGTTTGAACCCTGAAAAAATATTAAATTTGGTGGAGCTATCGCGTGCTTGCGTGTATAGAGAATAGAAAATGGATATAGCGACGTTTGAAAATATGGCCAAAGAGTTACGGTTGCTGGCAGAAAAGTCGAGCCGTGCTTTGTTGACAGACGAGGCTGATGCTGAAGATGTGGCACAAGATGTGATGGTGCGTCTTTGGAGTATGTGCGGCGAGCTTCGTGCTGAGCATGTCAGGGGATTGGCTTCGTTGATGGCCAGACGTATGTCGTTGAATGTGTTGCGCAGTAGGCAGCAGGAAACGCGCGAAGCACTTGTCGAAGATCCTTTGGATGCCGATTCGCCATTTGAACGTCTTCATGAGAAGGAAATGGCCGCCTGGCTTGAAAAACGTTTGCAGAGTCTTCCATCCACTCAGCGCATCGTGTTACGGATGCGCCAGGTAGAGCGACGTTCACGTTCTGAGATCGCATCGATATTGGGTTTGGAAGTACATAGTGTGGAAACGCTGCTTTCGAGAGCGCGTCGCGAGTTGTTGAATGAGATAAAAAAGAAATTCTTATAATGACAGAAAATAGTGAGTCAATAGCAAATTTGCTGGACAAGTTTATGGCCGGATCTACCTCTCGTGCCGAAGAGCAGATGCTGGCTGAATATTTTCGTTCGGCCGATATTCCGAAAGAGTGGAAAGCCTATCGAGAAATGTTCCGCTATTTCGATGAGGGAACGCCCGATGTTGCGGTGACAGGTAAAAAGGCGCTGCGCGTCAGACGGCCTTTGCGCAAGATTTATTTGTGGGCTGCTTGTGTTGCTGCCGGGCTTATTGTTTTGTTCCTGATTTTGCCACGAGCCAATGAGATTTCTACTGGCCGGAAAGTTCTGGCTGATGTGAAACATACGGTAGAGACGACAGCCGATACGGCAGCAAGAAATGCCAGACAAAAGCCTGCAGGTTTGACAGTGAAACCTGTGAGGAACATCGGGCGGCTGATGCAGGAACGCCTTGTGCGCCGTCCGCCCAAAAGATATTTTGCCGAAACCAAAACTGCGGCAAAACAGATTGCAGTTGCAGGCGACAGCATCACGGGAGATACGCTGTCTGCAAATGACACCGACCGCTGGTTGGCACAAACTGTTACGAAGGATACGCTTCAGCCTGAGATGCCGGTTCGGCATGTTCCGGAAGTTGAGAAAAGAGCCGAAGACGTGACTTTGACACGCGAAGACATTTTGGCAGCCATCATTCGGGAACAAATGAGACGTGCTGAAGTGTTGCGTACCTTTGAAACAATGGTCATGGAAGCTCCTTTGCCTGAATATGATGACATTGCAGAAGAATAACGGAAAACAATGAAGAAGATATTTACAGCATAGATGAAAAATATGAGACAAAACAGATTTTTAGTACTGTCTGCTGCAATTTTGTTGACAGCCAGTGGAATGCAATTGAAAGCCGCTGAGAGGAGGTTGTCTGCGGAGATGTCCGACGATGTTGCTTCCGAATTGATTGAAGACAATGTGTCACCGCGCCATGTGCGTACGGCTCTTTATGAGTTCCTGAATCATCCGTTGGTGCATGCCAGTATCAATGTTGATTGCAATAAAGATCCCGAAACCGGAGCTCTCAATTCGCGCTCTACAGAGTGCAATTTTACTTGCCCTACTGGAATGGGACTGATTTCCAAGATCAAGGATGCATTTGAAAAGGATGAGGACGTGTCCTATTCTTTGACGCATTTTCTTCCTTATCAATCGTGCAACGGAAACTCGTCAACATTGATTCTGACGAGCGATAAGCCGAATGTCGGAATCACTTTTCGTGCAAACAGAGCGGAAGAAGGACTGGTAATGTGCGTTTCCAATGCCCGGAATAAGGATTTCAGAGATGCTTATTGCATTTCGTGGAGAGAAAATGATGGAAAGCTAAAGGGTTCAATTCTTATGGTGACTTCTCGTCGCCCTGATGTGGTTGAACGTCTCTATAAGGCGAAATCAATGGTACAGTCGCTTTCGCCCGATGAGCTTGAGGCATACCGCCAGGAACTGACCAAGGATATGTCTTTCAATGAGCTTTCATCGGCAATGGAGAAGTATGGCATTACGCTACCCAAGAAAAAGCTTTATTCTGATACCAAAATGAATGATCTGGCCACCTATCGCGACCAGTTGCAGAAAGCCGCCAACGCGTGTCTGCAAACGGCGGCAGCTTATTCCAAGCGTGGCACCAAGGCCGACCGTTTGCTTGCAAAAGAATGCATGAAGCAGTATAAAGGCTATCAGAAGAAGCTGGCAGAAACTGATAAAGCGATACAAAAACTGCTGAAAAAGAATAGGTGAAAGCAATGAATGTAGAATGGCTCCTGCCTTTCTTTGCCTTTCTATCGTGATAGAAAAAAGCGAAAGGCTGGCAATTGAAACGGTAACGCGGTAAATTGAAAAAGGAAAGTACTGATTTGAATTTGAAAACGATAAAATCTCTTTATGTTACCTTGTGAGCCTCAAAGATAATGAGGCTTTGAAAAACATCTGTACACGAGTTGTAAAAAGAAGAGCGGGAAGCCCATCTCATATAGAGAAAAGGCTTTCCGCTCTCATTGGTAAAACCGCAATGCGATTAGTTGTTTTCGGGACGGAGCTTGCGAACAACTTCGCCGGTGCGCCACATTTCACTTTCGTGCAAAGCTTCCAACTCTTTTTGCAGACCTACGCGGTAGTCGGGTTTGGAGTTTGCATCGATGGATATTTGTGCTTCATGACCGCTGGCAACGCTGTTGTAAAGCTTTTCCATGACTGGTTTGATGGCATCGTGGAACGGTCCCATCCAATCAAGAGCTCCGCGCTGGGCTGTAGTAGAGCAATTGGCATACATCCAATCCATTCCGTTCTTGGCAAAGAGAGGCATGAGCGATTGAGTGAGCTCTTCTACTGTCTCATTGAAAGCTTCCGAAGGCGTGTGTCCATGCTCACGAAGGGTTTCGTATTGTGCAAGGAGCAATCCCTGGATGGCACCCATCAGGGAGCCGCGTTCACCGGTAAGGTCGGAAGTAGCTTCGCGTTTGAAAGTTGTTTCGAAAAGATAGCCTGAGCCGATACCTACACCGAAGGCCAATACTTTTTCAAGAGCGTTGCCTGAATAATCTTGATAAACGGCATAGGAGGAGTTCAAGCCGCGTCCTTCAAGAAACATGGTGCGCAAGGAAGTTCCCGAGCCTTTTGGAGCAACCATGATGACATCGATGTCTTTGGGAGGAACAACGCCTGTACGATCGTTCCAAGTGATGGCGAAACCGTGCGAGAAGTAAAGCGTCTTGCCAGTGGTCAAATGAGGTTTGATGGTCGGCCAAAGTTGCATTTGTGCAGCATCACTCAGCAACATGCACACGATGGTGCCTTTTTCAGCGGCTTCTTCAATTGAGAATAGGGTCTTGCCGGGAACCCATCCGTCGGCAACGGCTTTTTCGAAAGTTTTGCCTTGACGCTGGCCGACAATAACGTTGAAACCATTGTCACGGAGGTTACATGCCTGACCGGGGCCTTGAACACCATAACCGAGAACGGCGATAGTTTCACCTTTCAATACCTCACGAGCTTTTTCGAGAGGGAACTCTTCGCGGGTCATAACTTCTTCGATGACACCGCCAAAATTCATTTTTGCCATTTTGTTTAAACTGTTACGCAGCCGAAGCTGCAAGTTATACATATGTTATTCTGTTATTTGATTTTCTCTTGTCTGATCAAGGGCTTAAACGTTACTGCGCAGTGGCAGACCGTTTCGCCTGTTTGTTGATTTTCTTTATCGTCAATGTTTTTCTTGACAACAATGTGGTATTTATCTGTTGCGGATTCCTTGACCCAGATTCCTAATTGGTCGCCGCAATAGCTTTCGGAATTGTAGGCTATCTCAAGATGACTGACTTGATGGGTGCTGAAAAGCTGCTTGGGGAATGTATCGAGTATGAATTCTATGTATCGGATGCTGTTGACATGATTGTTTTCGTCGATATCGCTGTAGTATGTGGGGCGATTGTGGAGGCAGAAGCTGTTGTCAAGGCGTATTCGGCTGAATGGCTGAACGGAACAGTAACGTTCTGTTTCAATATAGGGATCAAAAGTGTGTCCGAACAGCTCTTCCAGGACTTGTGGCTTCCTCGTAGTTTCGTCAATCATGGCCCAAATGGTAAACACATATCCGATAATGTTGCCATTCGCATCGCGTATATCGAAGCAGCGGTCGGTGAAGTAACGGTAATAGCGGCAAATCCAGGTGGAAATGGTATATTCCTCGCCTAATTTGGGCCAAGTAATCATGTCAAAAGACATACGTGAAAGCACCCAAAGGAAACGATGTCCGTTAAGCGTAAGCCGATCGAAACCGCGTGCTCCGGCATGATTTTCGGCACATGCCAAGACATGCTTGCCCAATACACTCCAACTCAAGCGACCGGTATAGTCGTCATCAAAAGGCTGTACCGTAAACTTGAACGAATCAACTTTTTGTCCTTCCGGCATGGTTTTACGATTATTCTTGCAATTTTTTTTGCTCGTATCGTTTTTGGCGTTCACAAAGGTATTCGTCCAACAACTCACGGCGATTTTTAGTAATTGCAATGGCTCCCGAACGAACATATTGCAAGATGCAGTCCCACCGTTTCAAATTGTCGTAGAGAGCGAGGATTTCTTCTGTCATGCCGTCTTTGGTTACAATTGAATATGTGGGATTGACTTCAACGATATTGCCCGAATAGATACGAATGATTTTGGAAATTTCGTGATGTTCGAGTATCTTTGGAGTACTTAGCTTGAACAATGCAACTTCTTGAATATAGATGTCATCACTCGTAAAGTAGTTGGCGCGCACAACACCGATTTTCTTTTCTATCTGTTTGGTCATCTTCTGGATAGTGCACTCGTCATTCCAACAAGTAATGGTGTAACGATGCAGCCCTTCAATGCTCGAAGCAGAAACATTGAGGCTTTCTATATTGACTTGCCTGCGTGTGAATACCGAGGTGATTTCATTCAGCAGACCGGCAATGTTTTCTGAGAAAATAATCAGAGTATATAAAATCTTGTTTGCTTCCATATTCTTCTAAGACTATTTAATTTCCAACATCATATCATCGACGTCATTTCCCGGACAGCACATCGGTAAGACGTTATCCTCATCCATTACAGCCACTTCCAAAAGGAATGGCCCTTTTGTCGAAAGCATCTTTTTGATGGCTCCATCTAAATTTTCACGCTCGGTGACAAGCTGGAAAGGAATGTTGTAGGCATCTGCAATCTTTGAGTAGTCAGGGCTGAGCAAGTGGGTAAACGAGTAACGGTGGTTGAAAAAAAGTTCTTGCCATTGGCGTACGTTTCCCAAATAATTATTGTTCAATAAAATAATCTTTACAGGAGATTGTTGCTCCATAATGGTTCCAAGTTCTTCTATTGTCATTTGAAAGCCACCGTCACCGACGAAAAGGCAAACCGTTCGGTCGGGAGCTCCAAAAGTGGCACCGATAGCGGCCGGCAATCCAAATCCCATGGTTCCCATACCGCCAGAAGTGACAATGCTTCTACTTTCTGTAAATCTGGAATAGCGTGCTGCCATCATTTGGTTTTGTCCAACGTCTGTCACGACAATAGCCTTGTCGTTGGCAAACGTAGATACTCGGTCAACGACTTCACCCATTTTGATAGGGCCGGTTTGCGGATGTATTTCGGAACTGATGACTTTCTCATGTTCCTTTTTATGATATTCGTTAAAGCTTTCCTTCCATGCCTTATGCTCGTTTCTTTTTACTTTCTTTAGGACTTGCGCAACTGTATCTTTGCAGTTGCCGAGAACTGCAACGTCAACATTGATATTCTTGTTTATTTCAGCGGGATCAATATCAAAATGTATTTTCTTAGCCTGCCTGGCGTATGTGCTGACCTTGCCTGTGATACGGTCGTCAAAGCGCATACCGATGGCTATCAAAAGGTCGCACTCTTGTGTCTTGACGTTGGAAGCCAAACTTCCGTGCATGCCTAACATTCCGACGTTGAGCGGATGATTCGACGGAAGGCACGAAAGGCCTAATAATGTGCATGCAGCCGGCAGGTCAGCCTTTTCAATAAGCTCTTTGACTTCTTCTTGGGCATTACCGAGCTCGACTCCTTGACCTATCAGCACTAAAGGTTTTTTTGATTCATTGATAAGTTTTGCGGCTGTATCAATGCTTTCTTGTTTGGTGGCAGGCAATGCTTCATAGCCGCGCATGAATCCGAGCTGCTGAGGCCGGAATTCTGCAGACTCTGTCTGGGCGTTTTTTGTGAAGTCGAGAACCACCGGTCCGGGGCGCCCGCTGCTGGCTACGTAGAAGGCGCATTTTATTGCGTAGGCTATATCTTCTGCTCGTCTTATTTGGTAAGCCCATTTGCTGATGGGGTGCGCAACATTTACTATGTCGCATTCTTGAAAGGCATCGGTCCCTAACATATTGGTTCCAACTTGTCCGGCAATGACAACGACAGGCGTGCTGTCGAGCATGGCATCGGCTATGCCTGTTACGGTATTGGTTGCACCGGGTCCGCTTGTAACAAGGCAGACTCCGACTTTTCCGCTGACGCGTGCGTAGCCTTCTGCTGCGTGGATGGCTCCTTGTTCGTGTCTGACCAATATGTGTTTTAATTTGTTCCTATAGTCGTAGAGTGCGTCATAGACCGGCATGATTTGTCCGCCCGGGTAACCGAAAAGGGTGGTGACCCCTTCTGCTATCAAGCTCTGCATGAATATTTCAGCACCTGTTAATTTTGTTTGTGTCATGGATGATGATGAATCTGTGTATATTAAAATCGCCTCCCTTCGGCCTTGATGTGCAGACGTAGGGAAGCGACATTTTCGGCCTGTTTATCTGTTTTTAGCTTATCACTCGAACACCGCCTTTGTCGGCAGAAGCGACCATTGAGGCATAGACTCGCAAGGCTTTTGATACCTGGCGGTTTCTCTTTAAAGGCTGTAGCGGGCGTTCTTCGAGCTCTTTATCACTTAGTTTTACGTTGATGCTGCGGCTTGGCAGGTCGATGACGATGATATCACCGTCTTTGATTTTTCCGATGTTCCCTCCCGATGCTGCTTCTGGTGAGATGTGTCCGATGCTTAGACCTGATGTGCCGCCGCTGAAGCGTCCGTCAGTAATCAGGGCGCATTCTTTACCTAAATGGCGACTTTTGATGTAGGAGGTTGGATAGAGCATTTCCTGCATTCCAGGGCCTCCTTTCGGACCTTCGTGCGTGATGACTACAACATCTCCGCTTTCGACTTTTCCGCCAAGTATGCCTTCGCATGCGTCTTCTTGAGAGTCGAATACTTTGGCCGGCCCTTCAAAGTGCCAGATGCTTTTGTCCACGCCGGCGGTTTTTACAACGCATCCATCTTGTGCTATGTTGCCGAAGAGCACTGCCAGTCCTCCGTCTTTGGTATAGGCGTGTTCCAAGGATCGTATGCAACCGTTTACGCGGTCTGTGTCAAGTGTTTCATAGCGTTTGTCCTGTGAACCCATTTTTGTGGTGAACGTTCCACCCGGTGCGCTATGGTAGATTCTGTCGGCTTCGGGGTCTATGCCGGCTTTGGTGATGCTGTATTTATCGAGCTCTTCTTTTAGTGTTGTGTTGTCTACTCGTTTGACATCAAGGTTGAGCAGGTTTCCTTTTGCCAATTCCCCTAAAATGTTTAGGATGCCTCCTGCGCGGTTACATTCTTGTACGGAATATTTTTGCGTGTTTGGTGACAGTTTGCACAGACAGGGCACTTTTCTGCTTAGTGCATCGATGTCTTTCATCTTGAAATCCACGTTTCCTTCGTTGGCTATGGCCAACAAATGTAGTATGGTGTTGGTCGAACCTCCCATTGCGATGTCGAGTGACATGGCATTCAAGAATGATTCGCGCGTGGCAATGCTGCGCGGAAGCACGCTTTCATCACCGTTCTCATAGTAGGCGAATGCATTTTTTACGATTTGTTTTGCCGCGTCTTTCAACAATTGTATTCTGTTGACGTGCGAGGCCAATATTGTTCCGTTGCCGGGCAATGCCAACCCGATAGCTTCGGTCAGTGAGTTCATGGAGTTTGCCGTAAACATGCCTGAACAGCAGCCGCAACCGGGGCAAGCGCAGTTTTCTATCTTTTGGAGTTCTTCGTCATCGATGCTTTTGTCGCCGCCTGCTATCATGGCTGTGATGAGGTCTGCGTTTTCGCCTTTCCACTTTCCGGCTTCCATCGGACCGCCCGATACGAAGATTGTCGGAATGTTCAGTCGCATGGCGGCCATAAGCATTCCCGGAGTGATTTTGTCGCAATTGCTGATGCATACCAATGCATCGGCTTTATGTGCGTTTACCATATATTCTACGCTGTCGGCAATCAGGTCACGGCTTGGCAGACTGTAGAGCATACCATCGTGACCCATTGCTATTCCGTCGTCAATGGCTATTGTATTGAACTCGGCTGCGAAACAGCCCAATTTTTCTATTTCGGATTTGACAATTTGCCCGGCGTCATGCAGGTGTGTGTGTCCCGGCACGAACTGAGTGAAGGAGTTTGCAATTGCTATAATCGGTTTGCCGAATTGTTCACGTTTCATTCCGGCTGCTACCCATAAGGCTCGTGCACCGGCCATCAATCTTCCTTCCGTGCAAACGGAACTGCGTAATTTCTTCTTCATGGTTTTTACTTCCTTCCACTTGTGGAGGCAAAATTACATCAAAAGTGTTGGAAAAGCAACCCCTTAAATTGCAAATTATATATTTTTTACCTTAGTTGCTGCCATCTTGCGCATTAATCTCCTAAGGGTGCAATCGGATGCCAATTACTTGTTAACCGGATGTTTCAAATGGGTTTATTCAAGCGCATTGTACCTATTGAAGCCGCTGCCCGGATAGCGACCTGCCAAATTGAGCAGATAGTAATCCAAAATGGTCATGGCTGCCATGCTTTCGACTATAGGAACCGCTCGTGGAAGTACGCAAGGGTCGTGCCGTCCCTGTGCTTTGAAGCTGACAGGGTTTCCTTGCAGGTCAACGGTGTCTTGTTGCTTTAGAATTGTGGCTACGGGCTTGAATGCTATTCTGAAATAAATGTCTTGTCCGTTGCTGATACCGCCTTGTATGCCTCCGCTGTGGTTGGTGGCGGTTGTGATGTCTCCGTTTCCGTCGGGTTTGAAAGTGTCATTTTGTTCACTTCCGCGTGTTGCCAAACCTGAAAACCCTTCACCGTATTCAAATCCTTTTACGGCGTTGATGCTGAACATTGCTGCTGCCAATCCGGCTTGTAACCGTCCGAATACGGGTTCGCCCAATCCGGCCGGACATCCTGTGATGACACCGGTGATGGTTCCGCCAATGGTGTCACCGTCTTTTTTGATCGATTCTATCAGCTGTTCCATGGCTTTTGCTTTTTCCGGGTCGGGACAGCGCACGGCATTGTTCTCGGTCAGATTCAGATTGTAGAGCTTGTAGTTGTTTTCCAATGCAATGTTGCCTACTTGTGATGTGTAGGCTCTGATGCTTATTCCAACCTTGTCCAATGCCATTTTGGCTAAGGCTCCGCCTACGCAACGCGTAATGGTTTCCCGAGCTGATGAGCGTCCTCCGCCGCGGTGATCACGTATGCCGTATTTTTTGTAGTAAGTATAATCGGCATGCGAAGGACGGAACAGGTTACGAATGTTTTCGTAATCGCTTGAATGCTGGTTGGAATTGCGCACGAAAAAACCGATGGGGCAGCCTGTCGAATAGCCTTCGAAAATGCCTGAAAGCAGTTCTACTTCGTCTGCTTCGTTGCGCGATGTCGTGAGAGAGCTTTGGCCGGGGCGTCGGCGGGCCATTTCCCGTTGCAGCAGGTCTTTGTCGATTTTGATGCCTGCAGGCATTCCGTCGATGACGCCTCCGATGCCCGTTCCATGGCTTTCGCCAAACGATGTCAGACGGAATAGAGTTCCAAAGCTGTTCATCCTGTTTCTTTTTTGATGTCAGTCTTTGCAGCAACCTCCATCATGGTGGTGACAGCAGCCGCCATTTCCTTCATGGTGATGGTTGCATCCTTCATGGTGATGGCCGCAGCATTCGCAGTCTTCTTCGCCGTTCATTTTGTTGACGAAGCTTTCTATTTCTTTTGTCGTTGCCGGGCGGTTAGCTACTATATGGCCTTTGAAATGAAGGGGCTTGCCGGCCAAAGGGTGGTTGAGATCCATTACAACAACGTTGTCGCGCACTTCTTTTACAATACCGTCAAATCTGTTGCCGTCGGCATTGGCCAATGGAATAACATTTCCGGGATATATCCGGGCTTCATCAAATTTACCATCTACTTTGAAAATGTCTTTGGCGAGTTCGATGACGTGTTCTTCCGTAAATTCACCGTAGGCTTTGTCTACGGGGATTGTAAAGTCAAATTCGTCGCCTTCTTTCAGGTCTTTGATGCCTTCTTCAAACGATTCGAGGGCGAAGCCCAGACCTGTAATGAATGCGAACGGATGTTCTTCAGATGTTTTTTCTACAAGATCTATGTTTCCCGATTCATTGGGTACAAAAAGTTCGTAGTCTACTTCTACGTAATTATTGTTTGTTGATTCCATTTTCTGATGTGTTAATGCTGAAACTATCTGCAAAGATAAGCAATAAGTCTTGATTAGCTTGTCTGGTGGGGTTGCAAACTGGAAAACCGATTGTTTGTTTTTCGATTTGCAGCCTGCTTTTTCGGATTTTCTGCGTTTCCGTGCGAATTTGCTGCGTCAGAGATTTGGCGCGAAGCCCGACGGGCAGTGTCTGTAGGTTTCCTATCCTGAATGGAGTATGGGGCTGTGACGGCCTATCGGGTCTGGTCTTTTCGCAGTTGCCAGAAGGCTATGGCAGCGGCGGCAGCGACGTTGAGCGAATCAACACCATGGCTCATGGGTATGCGTGCCACGTAGTCGGCCTGGGCTATTGTTTCAGGCTTCAAGCCGTAGCCTTCGCTTCCCATGACGATGGCTAAACGTGGTTCTGCGGTTAAGGCTGCATGGGTTATAGGTACAGAATGTTCGGTAAGCGCCATGGCCACGGTGCGAAATCCTATTTTGTTGAGCGATGTCAGCGGAGTGTCGAGATAGGTCCAGGGGAGCAGGAAAACGGAACCCATGGACACGCGTACGGCTCTGCGGTTAAGCGGGTCGCACGAGGTGGGAGTGAGCAGGGCTGCATCGATGCCGAGTGCTGCCGCCGAACGAAAAATGAGGCCTATATTGGTGGAGTCTACAACGTTGTCGATAACGACAATGCGGCTGGCATTCTTGCAGGTTTCTTCAACAGACAGAGTGCGCGGCCGTCGCATGGCACACAATACGCCGCGCGTCAGTGTGTAGCCGGTGAGCGATGCCAGCAGAGTTCTTTCGCCGGTATAGACTGGGATGTCTTTGCATGTGTCAATGATATCGGAGGCATCTCCGTGTATGTGCTTTTCTTCACATAGCAGGGCCAGTGGCTCATAACCGGCTTGCAAGGCTGTGCGGATGACTTTGGGACTTTCTGCTATGAAGATGCCTTTATCCGGCTCTATGCGGCTGCGCAGTTGGGCTTCGGTCAAGCCGCTGAACATTTCTGTGCCGGGATGCGTAAGCGAGGCGATTTTGACGATGGGCATGGGTGGGTGTATAGTTGGTTTTAAGGTTTGTGAAACTTTCTTGCCAGGAATTTTGTTGTGAGCAGGACGGCATATCTGTTGATGACGGCAAGGCAGGTGCCTGTTATGGCAAGTGCGAGCAGATGGAGTGGGGTATATATGTTGAAGAATGTAGTGAGTATGCTGATGGAAAAGGGAAGTGTTATTAGGGCTGTGATAAGTCCGGGCAGGTATATGCGCAATATGGCGGCGTGGACGATGTGAAGTATCAAATGAAGGGAAAAGGCTATGAACAGCGCAGACCATAGTTGCATGGATACGGACGGCAACAAGCCCGCGAGAATGAGTGTCGTGATGATGAGAATGATGAATGATTTTTCAATAGCGGCAAAAGTCAGAGTTGCGGTGGAAAGTTTTGGAAAGTGGCTTGTTGCCTGTAAAAGAGCGGGAACGCATGAGTGCGGTTTCTCTGGGCTTTTGGACATACGGCGTCGTAGGGCTACGGCTTCTTCTGTTTCATGTAGAAAGAAAAGAATCAGAAACGGAAAAGCAACGTATAAAACGGATAGTGGGCTCATGAATGGGTTGTTGAAAAACTGCAAGCAGAAGTGCGACGCGGATGCGTTGCCTCCTGCTTGCAGTTGGAATGTTGACAGATAGGCAAGAGGTGCCGGCTTATACCAGCCCTCTGCCGTGACAGTTCTTGAATTTCTTGCCGCTGCCGCAAGGACATGGATCATTGCGCCCCGGCATTTTTTCGGCAACATAAGGCTGCGCCTTTTGTTGCTCGCGTGTGTCGTGGTGTGCTGCTGCCTGTTGGGCCGGGTCGGCCATGTCGTTGCGCGATTCGCTGTATTGCGGACGTTTGGGCTGTGGCTCCGGTTCTGCTTCACGCACATCGGCTGCATCCTGCATAGGGATTTGTGCACGCATGAGGATGCTGGTGGTGCGGTTGTAGATTTTGCCAATCATCTGATCGAACAACTGTACGCTCTCAAGCTTAAAGATGACCAACGGGTCTTTCTGTTCGTAACTGGCGTTTTGTACCGAATGTTTCAAATCGTCGAGTTCGCGCAGGTTTTCCTTCCATTCATCGTCTATGATGTGAAGCAAAATGGACTTTTCGAACTCTTTGACGAGCGATCGGCACTCGGTTTCGTAACATTCCTTGAGGTTGCAAGTGATGTTGTAGAGACGCTTGCCATCGGTGATGGGCACGGCAATGTTTTCGTAGACTTCTCCTTCTTTTTCGAATACTTGGCTGATTACGGGCATTGCAACTTCACGCATTCGGTCTGTACGGCGCTTGAGTCCCTCCATGGCGGCGGCAAAGGCCTTTTCATGAAGTTCTTCGCGCTTGTTCCCTTCTTCAAATTCCTTCTGAGTGAACGGAGGCTCCATGGCCAATATCTTCAGAAACTCTTCTTTGCAGCCTTCCCAGTCGTGTTTGTCGATGATATCGACGCAACGGTCCCAAATCATGTTGCTGATATCCATGCCAATGCGTTCTCCCATCAGGGCGTGGCGGCGTTTTTCATAGATAACGGTGCGTTGCTTGTTCATCACGTCATCGTATTCGAGCAGATGCTTGCGGATGCCGAAGTTGTTCTCTTCGACTTTCTTTTGGGCGCGTTCGATGGACTTGTTGATAATGGGCGATTCGATTACTTCGCCTTCTTTTACGCCGAAACGGTCCATGACTTTGGCAATGCGCTCGCTGGCAAACAGACGCATCAGGTTGTCTTCCAAAGAAACAAAGAATACAGACGAACCGGGGTCGCCCTGGCGGCCTGCACGTCCGCGCAGCTGGCGGTCTACACGACGGCTTTCGTGGCGCTCGGTACCGATGATGGCCAAACCACCGGCTTTCTTGACTTCAGGCGAAAGCTTGATGTCAGTACCACGGCCGGCCATATTGGTGGCAATGGTAACGGTACTTGTCTGCCCGGCCTTGGCAACGATGTCGGCTTCCTTTTGATGAAGTTTTGCGTTCAATACATTGTGGGGAATCTTGCGCATTTGCAGCATCCTGCTCAAAGTTTCAGAAATTTCTACGCTGGTTGTTCCGACCAGAACGGGACGTCCCGCTTTTACCATCTTGTCTATTTCATCGATGACGGCATTGTATTTTTCGCGTTTCGTCTTGTAAACACGGTCGTTCATGTCTTTGCGTATAACGGGACGGTTGGTCGGGATCTCAACTACATCTAATTTGTAAATGTCCCATAATTCACCGGCTTCTGTTATAGCGGTACCCGTCATACCGGCCAATTTATGATACATGCGGAAGTAGTTCTGCAAGGTAATCGTAGCGAATGTCTGTGTCGCAGCTTCGACCTTGACATGCTCCTTGGCTTCGAC
>ERZ808252.687-NODE-687-length-30047-cov-6.708789_pt1 | contig 30047 bp, 26 predicted proteins | sample MGYA00521242_ERZ808252 | MGnify/ENA primary metagenome ERZ808252 (study PRJEB31516, sample SAMN03275581) | gut metagenome | biome: mammalia-associated habitat; material: feces | host: Papio cynocephalus | place: Kenya | collected 2012-08-07 ...
CCAAGACGCAACCAACGACAACCAAGGGACAACCCAAGACAACCAAGACGCAACCCACGACAACCAAGGGATAACCCACGACAACCGAGGGATAACCAAAAGCAACCCACGCCAACCGAAAGCCAACCTTATATCCATATCAATATATATATATTGTTGTTATTGTTGTTGATAAAAGAAAGAAAAAGAAAGAAAGCGGAAGCGTTTTTTGAGAGAAGCAAGAATAACCATTTTGTCGGCGTTAACAAAAAGGCTGGAGCAAGTGAAAAGGGAAAAAGACAGAACGCAACAGCTTGAAGCCATTGAGAGCAAAAAAGAAGTTCCACAGAACAACGCGGCAGCAGCCACAGCACAAAGAAAGCTGTACAACGCCACAGAAGGCCGCTATGCGGCGTTTTCGCATTCAAGACGATAAAGTGGACACCGAGAGAAAAACAACGCCGTAGAGGGCCTAAAAACGGCATAATCAGAAACGCCGCTTTAAGCAGTTTTTTTGCAAAGTGGCGAAGTGTTGTCGAAGTGTTTGCCTAAAACTCTTGCCGTCCGTATCGCATTAATACGCTAACTTTGCAAAGAAAATTTAGTTTTCAATAGTTTATGAACGAATTACAAGAAAAGATTTTAGCACTACTTGTGGCTAAGTTCCAAGGCGTGCGTAAAGACGGTTTGCAGCAGTTGGCAGCCGCTATCGGTTTACAGGTTGCAAGCGAAGAGGAAGCTAACCAAGTCGTAGATAAACTTACCGCCGACAAGGTGAGCGGATTTGTAACGGAATGGCGGAGGACAGCCGACGCGGAGATTAAGAAGGCAAACGACACCTACGAAGAAGGGCTTAGACGTAAGTACGACTTCAAGGAGAAGAACACACCCGACCCCAATCCTGCGCCCGACCCCAACAAGCCAACAGAAGGCGGAGCGGTGACGCTGGACGCGATTAGCAAACTTATTGACGCAAAGCTGAAGGGCGTGCAAGACAGCATTACCACGCTTAACGCCGATAAGGTGGCAACTTCGCGACGTGAACTATTTGTAGCCAAGTTGGACGAAGCCAAGGTAGAGGGGCGGCAGCGTGAAATGATGTTGCGCAACTTCGACCGCGCTAACACCACATTTGCCAACGACGACGATTTCAACAGCTACCTAACAGAAGCGCAAGGCGACATCGCAGCTTTGCAGCAGGAACACGCCGACAGCGGACTGCAAGGACACGAAAAGCCCATCTTTGGAGCCGTGAACAAAGAAGGGATTAGTAGCGGCGTAGCAGACTACATCAAGGCGCGTGCCGCAGAGAGTGAGGACAAGACCCTAACGGGCAAGGAAGTCTAACGTAAAAATTCCACAAACATGGGTTTAAGAATAGACCGTAAGCAGGACAAGCGCGTGGTACACGCTTGCACCCACAATTTGGCGGACATTCCGAACGGTGTAACCGTTTACTCCGCCGACCTCGTGGCTGGTGGAGTATTGCAGGAAGGCACGGTTATCGGCAAGGACGAAGCCGGGTTTTTCCATGCAGTCAAGACAGCGCGACTAACAGAAGCGGCGACCAAAGCCGCCACTTCCTACAAGGTGGCAAAAGGCCATCACTTCAAAAAGGGCGATTTCGTCATGTTAAAGGTTGGCGGAGCAGCTTATGCAATTACAGGCATAGACAGCAGCGAAGCGACCCACGATACAATAACCGTAGGCACAACCCTCGGCGCAGCCGTGGAGGTAGGCGATGCGCTTGTACAAGCCAAGGCAGAAGCCGCCAGCGGCGCAGCCTTCAAGTACAAGCCGAAAGCCATGACGGGCGACGGCTACGACGTGGAAGCCCTTAACAACCATTTCGTAACAGCCGTTACTATTGGTCAGTTCAAAGAGAGTGTTATCCCGGCAGCAAGCGACGACATCAAAGCAGCGCTACCCGGCATTGTCTTAATTTAACGTGAGTAAGTTATGATAGGAACTTTAATGCGCGGACTTAACGAACGCGACATGCAAGCCGTAATCAATACCTACGACTTGAAGCCCTACTACTATCCCACGCTGTTCCCGTTGAAGGAAACCTATACTTTGACGTGGAAGGCTTTGGAAACGCAAGTAGGCTTGAAGATTGCCGCCGATTTGGTAGCAAGGGGCGCGACCATTGACACCAAGACGCGCGAAGCGATCCAGCGCATACAGGGCGATATACCCAAGATTGCCGTAAAGCGCACCAAGAACGACGAGGAACTTAACGACTACGACATCATGGTAGCCATGACTTCGCAGAACCCCGACCTTCGCGCTTTGGTGGATGCGTGGGCAGAAGATACCAACTTTTGTTGGACAGCCGTAGCCGCCCGTTTGGAGTGGATGGCTCTGCAGTCTATATCATTGGGTAAGATTACGCTTTCCAACACCAACAACGTAAGCGTGATTAGCGAATACGACGTAGACTATCTGCTGCCAGCCGACCAGAAGCTGGGCTTCACAACGGGCTCGGCAAACTGGGCGACTTCAACATCGGCAAAGCCGATTACAAAGGACTTTAAGGCTGTCGTTAAGGCAGCTAAGAAGAAGGGGCACAACTTGAAGTTTGCCTTTATGTCGCTTGACACCTTCGCCACCTTTACAGAGTGTGAGGAGGTACAGAAAATTTGCGCTTCATTCGCAGCAAACGCGCTCGGCATCCAGCAGACCCCAAGCGTAGACCAGGTAAACACCGCCCTTCGCGGTTTGTCCTACCTTCGTGGCTTGCAGATTGTCGTAATAGACCAAGACATTACTATCGAATTGGGCGACGGTAGCCGCCCGTTCAGCGGCAACCCCTTCGCCGAAAACGTGGTAATGTTCAGTGAAAGCAAGGTTTTGGGGCAGACCTATTGGAAGAAGCCGGCGGACATGAACGTAAAGGGCTCTGCCGCTATAAAGGCTTTGAACGGTCATACGCTTATCAAGAAGTTTGCCAACGAAGAGCCGCTTGAGGAGGTAACAATGGGTATCGCTAACGCTTTCCCGGCGTGGCTTTCTTCTTCGCGTTCGTGGCTGCTTTCCACCAATAGCGCGACATGGAATCACTAACAACCACCGGGAGGGCTTGAACCTGCAAGTTAAGCCCTTCCGGCTTTTACCCTTTAGCTTATGACATACAAAGAATGGCTTACCCGTACCGTTTCACGCTTTGGAGTTGAGGGCGGCGACGTGGAGCTGATATTAGCCAACCAGCAAGGCACGATACCAGATCCAGACGAGGAAGTAGAGGTTACGACCGCTAAACGCGCCCTTTGCAAGGAGTTCGGCTCTATTATTCCACTTGCCAACGTCAGCGAAGGCGGTTATTCCGTTTCGTGGAATTGGGAAGCCATAAAGTTTTGGTATAACCAGACGTGCGGCGAATTGGGCATTACGCCCATGACTACGCCAAAGGTCAGAAACAGAAGCAACAGATGGTAACGGACGTAGTAAACCGACAATACCCACACTACCTCTACAAGCGCACCAGCGAAGGCGAAGCCGTGCAGGACGCTAACGGCAGCTGGCACACCAGCGGCGGCGCGTGGACGTTCCACAGCCGATGCCGTGAGGAAACCAACGGAAAGGGTACGCAGATACAAGCTGCAAGCGGAAAGTTTGTTACGTTCGCGTCGCTTATTCAGATACCAATAGGAGTTGAGAGAATACCCGAAGGGACGGAAGTAGCGATAGCGGATGAGCCGTTAGAACCGTCGGCGTTGCTTGACCAAGAGGGCATGGCAAAAGCTAAGATTTCGGGAATAGTTAGGATTTTGGGCGAGTGCTTGAAGTTCGACAAAGGTAGGTTACATTCGAGATTATGGGTATAACGGCAAGATTCAAAAGCGATATAGACGGCGTGTTTAACCTTCTTCTGAAGGAAATAGACAGGCAGATAATAGAAAGCCTTTGCCGTGTCGGTGAGGAGGCCGTTAAGTTGTCACGCCTTCCACACGAGAAGGACTGGACAGACAGAACGGGCAACCTTCGCTCGTCTATTGGTTATGTCGTGTTCGTGGACGGCAAGCAGTACGCTATGAGTACGTTCGAGAGCGTACCGCCCGGAGAAACAAAACAGCCAAAGAACGCCACATACAACGGCTCTAACGTAGGCTACGCACTTGCCCAGCAAGTAGGACAGCAAACGCAGGGCTATGCGCTTGTAGTGGTGGCTGGCATGAACTATGCGGTTCACGTTGAGAGCAAAGGGCGTGACGTGCTTACATCAGCCGAGAAGCAAGCCGAGAAGAACATCGCCAAAGAATTAGCCGATTTAGTTACTAACGTAAAGAAAGCGTTTGAGTAGTGAAAAATTGCAGTTCCATAGATACGGATGATATCCTGTACAAGATAGTAGCGCAAGCCGTGAGTACGGGAGTTGTGAAGATTTCCGGCATCGTCTGTACGCAGGGCGAACGCCCAGACGACAGCGAAACCGAAGATATAGTAATAAACACCATAACCGTAACGCACGACAAGCCACAAACGGGGACTTCCAATGTGAACATCTACGCATCCGACCTAAAGGTTAAGATACGCGGAAAGGAGCAGAGAAAGGCAAACCGCGAGCGGCTGCGCGAGATTGGGGACGCACTTGTAAGCTACTTAGACGCGCAGAATATAGCCGACCTTGAATATTGGATCGAGAGCGACATCGTATTACAAGAACAACAAGTAAACCAGCACTACCGTAACTTACGGATAAGTTGGAACATTCATTAAAACAGAAATAACATGAACATCGTAACATTAGGTTTGTCCGCGATTTTAGGCAAGTCCGGCGAACCGACCGCAGGAGATTTCAAGACAACCGGGTATACTAAATTCGGTTTGACCTACGAGGACACTGCGAAGATGGCGCAGGAGGACGGCGAAAGTACCGAGTTCTACGCAGAGGAGGAAGACGACGCGATAGAAGAAATTTCTAAAGCAGGGAAAATAACGTTTTCCTATTCCATTATGAACCCCACGCTGGACTGTCTTAAACGACTTTTCGGCGGCGAGGTTGCAACCGATATTTGGGCATACCCCGACGCGGAAGCACAGGTAGAAGAGTCGCTTGTCATTCTTCCGAAGAAAGGCTTAAAGTTCCAAGTTCCACGCGCCAAACTTAAAGCCAAGTTCAACGGCGAGTTTTCAAAGAAGGGTTTGCTCCTCATTGAGGTAACGGCGACGGTTATGAAACCAACTACCGCAGGCTTGAAGAAGTTGTACGTAGGCAAGGTTACAGACGCAGACAAAGCCAGCTTGCAAGCAATGGTAGAAGCCAGCAAAGACGTAAAAGTCTAACCCAGCGATAGACGAACCGATTACCAACCGAAAGCCCCGTTACTTTGTTTTTCGGGGCTTTCTTCGATTAAAGCAGCATGGAGAACGAAAAGTTAGACAACCTTACACGCGAGCAAGGCGAGTTAAGGCAGATGATAAACGAAGGCGTTACTTTCGACATTGAAGTAACCTACCGCAAACGGAAGCCCGGATTATTCGGTTTTTTCCGAAAGCGTGAGCAAATGAAGGAAAAGAGGGTTTTTCGAATAGCAGAACCGACCCTTTCCACGCTTGACCGCCTTAGTATGCTTTGGCTTGAAATGACGATAGACGAAACCAAGCTAAGCGACGCGGACTATTTGGCAACCGCCAAGCAGCTGGCAAACAAGGAAGCCAAGAAACTCGCCAAAGTGGTAGCTACCGCAGTATTGGGCGAAGATTACTACGACGTGACCGACAAGGGCGGCTACTTTGCACGCAAGCCAAACGAAAAGCGTTTAGCCCGGCTTACTTCGCTATTCAGACACAGCGTAACCCCTTCGCAGCTTCTAACGCTTGCAATATTGATAACAAACGTAAGCAACTTAGGGGATTTTATAAACTCTATAAGATTGATGAGCGCAACACGCACAAGCGACCCGATAACAAATCTTATAGAGGAACAGGGCTAAGAAGTCCACACGGCAGACGGGGCTCGGTGTGTTCGCACTTCGGCTGGACGTTGGACTATCTCCTGCACGGCATACCGTGGGGGACAGTACAAAGAATGCTTATTGACGCGCCCGGAGTTGAGGACGACGAGGACACGAAAAAGGAAGATACCGAAATAGTGCTTACGGACGACAACGCGGACGAGGTAATGAAAATTATAAACAGTTTCAACCGATGAACATACAAGGCGGCGGTTTGTCCTTCGAGATTTCGGGGACAAACAAACAACTTTTACAAGTAATAAGCGAGAGTAAGAAAGCTATTCAGACGTTCAGTACGGAAGCCGTACAAGGCGGCAAGAATATAGACAAAGCATTTGAGGGCGCAACGGCAGCCATAGACAAAGGCTTTCAGCAAATAGACACCATTGTAGATACCAACAAGGCGGCAATAGCGCAGCTTAAATCCAAGTACGACGAATTGGGAAAGGCTTTGCATACAGCCTATATGACACCTGGAGGGGAAAAGGAAATGGCAAATATTCAGAGCCGCCGCCAAGAGTTGGAGAAAGAAATTAAAGTACGCCAGCAGATTATAAACGAAGCGGGGCAACAAGCCGACGCACTGCTGAAGGAAGAACAAGCCCTAAACGAGCGCAAGGCGGCTTTAGACAATATGAACAACAAGTACGAATCCATTCGCACCCAGCTGCGCAAGGCGAAAGAAGAGCTTATGCAGATGGCGGCGGCAGGGCAGAGAGGAACGGAAGAGTACGCCAAACAACAGCAGGAAGTAGCACGCTTGACAGCCGCCATGAAGTCGGCGAACAAGCAGGCTACCGTATTGGCAAACCCTAACAAGGTGTTTTCCGGGGTTATTAGTGGTTTGACGCTTATGACCAGCGGCTACCAAGCCGTAACGGGCGCTGTGGGACTTTTTGCCGGGGAAAACGAGAACTTACAGCGTATCATGGTAAAAGTGCAGAGCCTTATGAGTATAACGATGGCTTTGCAAACAGCCTATACGCAGCTTAACAAAAATAGTGCCTTTCAGCTTGTAATAGTAGCCAAGGCAAAGGACATGCTTACCGCTGCAAACGCACGACTTGCAGCGGCTTTGGGCATTTCGACCGCAGCCACAACCGCTTTCATGGCGGCTATAACGCTCGGGCTTTCAGCAGCTATCGCTGGTATAATTTACCTTATTTCCAAGTTTAGCAAAGGGGCGGAAGAAGCAACAGTTTCTACATCAGCCATGCGCAAGGCTTTCGAGGAATACCACGACGCGACAGCAACGAAAAGCGCGAATTTGGTAGGTAAGTTCGCCGAGCTGCGAAACGAATACCTCAACTTGAAAACACAAGCAGAAAAAACGGAGTGGATAAAAGCGAACCAAAGCGCGTTAAATGGCCTTGATTTGGCTGTTAGCAACGTTACTGACGCAGATAACATTTTCATCAACAATACGCCAAATGTTGTAAAGGCGTTGGAGCTGCGCGCTAAGGCTATGGCGTTGCAGGAATTACAAACGAATGCGTACGAACAATATTACAAACGAGTAATTAACGCGGACAATACGGTAAAAGGTGGCGGTTATTACAGAAAGATGAAAAGCGGAAGTTACTTTACAGCAAACGGACAGATGCCCGACGAGTGGAAAAAGGCTGGAGTAACAGCAAAAGAAGCCGGCTACCAGTGGGGCGGCGGGCAAAGCGGGGCTGGCATGTTCAAACCAACGCAAGCCGCAATAGATAAAATAAACGCATACCGCATTCAGCAGGCAAGAAAAACAAACAACACCATCCACACCCAAGCGCGTACGGAGTTGGACAAAACAGTAAATTACGTTGAAAACGAACTAAAACTGACAGAAAAGGAAATAGCCGCGCTTAACATTTTGAAGGCTGGAAGTAGCGGAAACGGGGGAAGCAACAGCGGTAAAAGTGGCGGTAGAAACAAAAGCGACAGCGGAAAAAGTGGTGGTGGAAATAACAGCGGTAAAAAAGATACCGATGCATATAAAGAACAGCTGAAGACCCGGAAGGAACTTTACGCAAAGTACCTTAAATGGGTAACAAGTGAGGATGAGACAGTAAGGGACGCAGCCCCGGCAGAGTTCGCTGCCCTTCTTAAAGGCGGTACAAGCTACTTAGACTATTTGGAGAACCAGCGCGCAAGCATCGAAAGCAAGGCGAAGAAAACCGCTACCGACTTGAAGAACCTAAGTACGCTTAACAACGAGATAGCGGAAGCCACGAAGGAAGCCGTACTTTCAGACTTCGACAAGCAGCTAAACAAGGAGCTGGAGCAGTGCAAGACCCTCGGCGAGCAGCTGGCAGTAATAGCCAAAAAGCGTGAGGAGTTGAAGAATGACAACTCCGATGTAGACAACGCAAAGAAGGAAATGTTAGACACAGCCGAAAGCAACACCAAGGAACAGGCAAAAAAGGACACCGCAGAATTACTGAAGAAGTACGCAAGGTATCTCCAAGAAAAGTTAGACTTCGAAGAGAGTTACGCCCGAAACCGGGAGCTATTGGAAAAGCAAGCGGCAGAAGCTCCCACCGAGGAAAAAAGAAAGGTAGCAGAAGCCGCGCTGGAAAATTTGGAGAAGGAACGCCAAAAATACGCCAAAAGCAGCGGAAGCGAGCAGTACGACAAACTTTTAGAGGAATACCAGAGCTACCAGCAGAAGCAGACCGCAATACAAGAGACGTACAGCCAGCAACGCGCGGAAGCCGAGAAGCAAGGCAACTTAGCCATGATCTCCCAGATAAACGCCAAGGAGCAGGAGGAGCTAAGCAAACTTGCAGCTTCACGCCTTATGGCTACCGAAAGTTGGAATCAGTTGTTTAGCGACATTTCAAGCCTAAGTACGTCCATGATTAACAAGCTGCTTCAGGATATTAACAACAAGAAAATAAACCTTTCCGCACAGTTCAACCCGGCAGACCTAAAGGCGATTAACGACCAGCTAATGGCGGCGCGTAACGAGTTGGAGAAGCGCAACCCCTTCCTGTCGTTGAAAAACAGCCTTGCAGAGCTACGCACGGCGATGAAGGCTCAAAAGCTATTGGAGAGTGACGACCCGTTTGTAAAGAGCTTGCAGGATAAAAAGAAGCAGTACCAAGAATATACAGAAGCGGTAAACAGTGCCGACAAGATATTAGCAGGCTCAGCAAAAAACGCATACGCCGACCTTCTTAGCCAAGGCTCAACGTACATAGACTTCCTGCGCCGCAAGATAGACGAGCTTAACAAGCAGAAGGTAGAACTGAAGATAACCACCGAAGGCGAAGAACAGCTAAGCGTACTTCAAGCCGCGTTAGACAGGGAAACGGGACAGACCAAGACCGTAGCCCAAGGTTTTAAGGACGCTTTCAATAGCATTGGCAGTAGTATAGACTTTGTGTCGGAATGCTTCGATAGTGTCGTAGGCGGCATAAAGAAAATGGGCATTTCGATGGACGAGGAAACGGAAGCCATATTAGACGACATAGGCGGCATGTTGGACGGAGCAAGCCAACTTGCAAGCGGCATATCCACGGGCAACCCGTTAGGAATGATCCAAGGTTCAGTAGGTTTGCTTTCGTCAGCCTTCGACCTGTTTAACTCCCGCGACCGTAAAGCCGAGAAGTCAATCAAGCGGCATCAACAAGCGGTTACGAAGTTAGGCTACGCTTACAACGAGTTGGAACACGCCGTAGACAAGGCGTTAGGCGAGAGCAAGTACCAGAACCAAAGCGCGGTAATACAGAACCTTCGCGCCCAGCAAAACGAGATACAAGGCATGATATCAGCCGAAAAGGGCAAGAAAAATAGTGACGAGAACCGCATAGCAGAATGGGAAGAGCAATACCGCGAAGTCGGGCGGCAAATTGAAGATACCATAAACGAGATAACGCAGGACATCACGCAGACATCAGCCGGGGAACTTGCTGACAGTTTGGCGGACGCACTTGTAGAAGCGTTTGAGGGCGGCGAGGACGCGGCAAAGGCTTTCGGGGATGTCGCTAACGACGTGCTTAAAAACGCGGTCAAGAACGCGCTAAAACTTCAGTTTTTGGAGAAGCCATTACAGAACGCAATAAAACAGCTTCAAAAAGATATGGGCTTCGACGAAGAAGGTAACGGCACGTTTGACGGGCTGTCAGAAGCCGAGCAAGCGCGATTCAAGAAAGCCATACAGGACGCTGGGGCAAACTTTGCAGCCGCGATGGATATGTACAAAGACTTGTTTACGAATTTGGACGAAACCGATCCTTCCACACTAAGCGGCGCGATTTCCAGCGCAAGCCAAGAGAGTATAGACCTGTTGGCAGGACAGACGAACGCTGTAAGGCAAAACCAAGTAACAAGTATTCAGCTAATACGCGAACAGTTGATGCACCTCGCCAACGTGGATAAGGGAATAGGCATCATAGCCGACCGCGTACAAAGTATTATAAATCACCTTGCGAGCAAAGACGACGATAACGGACTACGTTCGCAAGGTATAACAGACTAACAGCATGGAGCTAAAGGAGCTAAAGAAAAAGTTAGCGGCAGAAGCCAAGGCAAAGGGCATTTGCAGCGAGTGGCACGAGTTCATCCTAAACGCTACCTCTAAGGAACGTTTGCTAACGCTATTCGTTAAAGGTTTGGACTTTTGCGTAGAAAACAACTATCCATCCGCGCAGCTTCGCGCGGAGTTTGCCGGACTACGCCAGCATTTCGGCATCTTCATGAGCGACCACATCAGCGTAAAAAGCGGAAAGTACGTTATAGCCTTCGGCACGTCAGAGGGTAAGGCAAGTTATAGCGGCTTCGACGTGGCGCAGATTTGGGCGCGTGAGCATACACGGCTGGAGGTAACGGCGACCGATAACGCTGTAGTCTGTATTGAGGTTGCAGACAAGGCGCAAGTAACGATAACAGCAAGCGGAGCGGCTCGCGTTAGTGTGTTCCTTCACGGCGGAACACTTATCAAGAACGCGACCGGCAACGCTACTATTAAAGTCATTGATAAAAGCGAATAATTATGGCAACAGAGAATAACGTTATACTTAACCTTCCTTTTGACGAAGCCAGCGGCTCGCAAGTGGCATACGACTATGCGCAGAACCGCCACGACGCAACGGTTACTGATTGTACATTTGTCACGGGCAAGCAGGGCAACTGCATCCATTTTGACGGAAACGGACACGCCGACATAGCCAACGAAGTAGTAAGGCTTTCGGGCAACTTCACTATTATAGCGTGGATAAAAGCCGGAGAGTACGAGGACGGATGCACAGCAAGGCGAATAGGCTTGTTTTGCAATACCGACCAAATGGAGGGCTACCGCGAAAGCTGGATAGACATAGAGCCCGATAGCTGGGGCTATTACGCGGTCAAGAAGCAGGGTAACGCAGTAAGCATCTACTTAGACACGCAGCTAATAGACAGTTTCATCCTGCCGACCACCTTGACGGGCGTAGCTTTGGTGCAAGACATATACGGCACAGAATACGGCTACGGCGATTTGGACGAGTTGAAAATCTACGATGTCGCGCTAAGTGAAGCCGAGATAGCGGAAGAACTTAACAACATTTCGCAACTTGAATACTTCTTAGGCGGCGTTAGCTTCAACGACCTCGATTTGCATGTAGAAAGTTCTACGGGAGTGTTAGACCTTCCAAAGTTAAAGACACCTACCTCCGTAGATTGGGCAGACTACCACGGCGAGGTAATAGACCTTACCGAAAAACGCTACCAAGCACGCGAAATAACGCTTAGCTGCTGGCTTCGCGCAAAGGGTAAGATGGACTTCACGGAGCGCGTAAACCGCATTTACGACATTCTTAGGCAGGACGGGACGCAACGCCTTATGATTTCCATCCACCCTACAAAGCCACTTGTTTACGAGGTTTACTGCGAAGATGGAGTAGCACCTTCCAAACGTTGGCACGACGATAAGATGATAGGTACTTTTTCCTTGAAGTTAAAAGAACCCGACCCAGTTAAGCGAGTGATACGCCACCAACGCATGAACAACGCCACCAGCGAACTAAAGATAGAGCTAAAGAGCGACAAGATGATTACTATTTATTGGGGCGACGGCGAGGTTACGGCGGACGTTTACGGCGACTGCACGGGAGACAACGCTATAAAGCACTCTTACACCAGCAACGGCATCTATTACGCCATTGTCGGCGGTGTGATTGAGGAAGTAACGGACTTTTCCACTAACGGCATCGTAGTATGGCGGAAACTATAAAATAGTTGTATGGAACAAATTATAATTTACCATCCGGACGGGACGGCAATACCGCTGATAAGCAAGAAGAACGTTAGCGTAGTGAGTAAGGCAACACAGAAAACCGCCTTACTTTCAGACGACGTTATAAGTATTACCGTTTCGTCCGCCGTGCCTTTGGATTTGCGAATAGGCGACACGGCACATATTTACGGCAAGCCCTACAAGTTGAACCAGTTGCCCGAACCGACAAAGAACGGCGAACGCCGCTATTCCTACGAATTGCGGCTGGAAGGCTTGCAGTACGATTTAATAGATGTTCATTACCATTTGCCCGAAAACGCATACGGCGAAACATTCTACGCAGACCTTGAAGGACATTTGAAAGTATTGCTTTGGAACATCAACCGCATTTACCCCGGTAAATGGCAGTTAGGCGAGTTTCCGAAGGATACGGACTACAAGAACATCACCAACAGCGAGAAGAACGCCCTCCAAGTGCTGCAGGAGCTTTGCAGCGATTACGGCGTAGAATTTGAGGTTACCACAAACGGGAAGACCCACACGCTCAACATAAAGAAGCAGGTAGGCCTAACGCACGCCTTCACGCTTCGATTTGGACGTGGTAAGGGCTTGTACCAGCTTTCGCGCAAGAACGTGAACAACGCCGGGATAACAAACCGCCTTTACGTTTACGGAGGTGCGGAGAACTTAGGAAGCAATTACGGACACACAAAGTTATGCCTTCCGGGTACTACGCGCCTTTCGTCATTCCTTGAGGATAAGGAATCTATCAGCGTTTACGGCGTGAAGGAGGGCGAAAAGAACTATTCGGACATAAAGCCCCAGCGTGTAGGCTCGGTTACGGCTTTGGGTAAGGACGTTATTACCTTCGTGGACGAAACGATGTTCGACCTTAATCAAAAGGACACGGACGGAAAAACTACAAAGTACCTTATAGCAGGGACAAACGCTAAGATTAAGTTTGAAAGCGGACAACTTGCTGGGTACGAATTTGATTTGCACAGCTACGATCATGCTACGCACACGTTCGTAATTAACAAGTTCACGGACGATAACGGCATGGTTTTCCCGTCAGAGGAAACGGCAGCTTTCCAAATTCAGAAGGGAGACAAGTATAGCATCTTCGACATCAACCTCCCCGACGAATACAGAGCCAAAGCCGAAAAGGAGTTAGCCGAGGAAGCCACGAAATACCTCCCGACCGTCAGCCAACCCCAAGTGAGCTACAATCTATCGCTTACCGAAGGTTTCTTTACGCAGCTTTGGGGCAAGGACACGGAAACAACGGTTTTACACGTCGGCGACTTCATCAAGATAGAGGACGAGCAAATAGGCGTGAGCAAAGCCGTAAGAATTACGGAGATAGACCGCGACCTCTTGAAACGCCACAGCTACGACATCACGCTAAGCGACACTGTAAGCAAGAGTACAACGGTAAAGGTTGTAAACAACTTGCAGGAGATTAACGAAACGATTGCTATAAACAAGTTGGCAGACCCGACCAAGGCTCGAAGGAAGTGGAGGGCAACCCAAGAGCTTCTAAGCATGGTGTTCGACCCCGAAGGCGACTATTACAGCGAGAAGATTAAACCGCTTTCCATAGATACGCAGATGTTGAGCGTAGGTGCGAAAAGTACGCAGTTCACGCTGCTAAACGTGACCTTCCAACCGAACTACAACGGCAACGCTAACAGCCTTTACGTTTCGCCCGGACGATTGGCACACTACGCCATAGACCCGGACGGCGTGAAGTATTGGTTGTTGGACGGTGCGACATTCAGCAGCTTAGACACCGATACGGCATACTACCTTTACGCAAGATGTTCCACAACGGACACAAGCGGAGTAATAATGCTTTCCACCACGGCAAAGGCGGTAAGTAGCGAAGTTGGCTATTATAACTTTCTTGTTGGCGTGCTTAATTCCGTGGTAACGGACGCGGACGGAGGCAGGCCAGGAAGGCTTGTTAGCCTTACTTACGGCAGTACGACTATAAACGGGCGTTTCGTCAGAACGGGACGCATCGAAAGTAACGGCGGCGGTAAGTGCTACTTCGATTTGGATAACGACGAAATAGGCGGCGTTATCCATTTCGTCAGTAGCGACGGAACGACTAAGAACGTTTCAGACGTTGATGACAAGACAAACGAGGTAAAGGACTACATCAACAACACGCTGCCCGGTATTCTTGACGGCATACAAGAGCAAATAGACGGAAAGATAGAACAATGGTTTTACACTACCGACCCTTCGCCGCTTTATGAAAGTCCAAACGCCACAGCAGCAGAGCCAAACAGCGAATGGACTACGATAGAGGACAAAGAAAAGCACTTAGGCGACCTTTACTATAATACCGATACGGGCAAGGTGTGGCGATACGTCAGCCGCAAATGGTCACCAATGCCCGGAGCGCAGCCAGCCACGCGCTATTGTTGGAAGGAGCTGGAGGACACGGAATTAGCCCAAGCGTTGGCACTTGCAAAGGACGCTTTGGCGACAGCCAACAAGAAGGCGCAGATATTTGTAACCACTCCGACAACCCCGTATTATGTCGGTGACTTGTGGGTACAAGGCTCTACGGGCGACATCCTGCGATGCAAAACCGAAAGGCTTGAAGGCTCGTTCAGTTCTTCCGATTGGGAAAAGGCAAGCAAGTACACCGACAACAGCGAGCTGACCAACTTTATAAACAACAACTTCGCCAACACGGTAAGCAGCCTAACCAGCCAAATAGACGGCAAGATAGAAAGCTGGTTCCAAGCAACCGACCCTGCTAATAATTGGACTACCGCAGACAAGGCAAAACACGTCGGCGATATGTGGTACAACACAGAAAAGAAAACCTTAAAAAGCTACCGCTCCGCAACATTCATCCTTAGCGGCAAGCCGCTTGTAGAGTATTATTGGCAAACCGTGGAAGACCAAACCGCGTTGGACGCATACGACGCAGCCAGCAAAGCCCAGGACACGGCAGACGGGAAACGGCAAGTTTTCGTAAGCCAGCCTTACCCACCTTACGACATAGGCGACCTCTGGCTAACGGGCGACAGCACGAACGGACAGCTAAAGCGATGCGCAACCGCAAGGGCTACCGGCTCTTTTGTGGCTAACGATTGGGTAATAGCGACCTATTACGATAACACGCAGACAACAATAGACGGCGGCATCGTAACAGCAGGAACGGTGCAGCTGGCTAACGGCAATTCGCAAAGCATTGTGGCAGGCATCACGGGAGGAGAAACGGAGGCAGCCAACGCCAGCGAAGAAAAAAAGGTTCGGATTTGGGCAGGAGCGAGCAAGGAAAACCGATTTACCGCACCGTTCAGAGTTCTCCAAGACGGTAGCTTTGTTGCAACAAAAGGGAAAATAACAGGTGAGATAAACGCAAATACGGGAAGTATAGGCGGTTTTGACATCGCAAACGGACGTATAGGCGCAAAGATCGAAGACGATTTCTTATATGGCCCACAAAGTGGCGGTATGTCAATATACAGCGAGCTCATCAATTTTGCCAACAAAGACCGAAGGGCAACCATAAGTTGCGCTAATGTTTTTCCTGCTTCTTCTGGTGTTATTGGCGTAGGGTACTTCGAAAACAAGGCCTACCAGCCAGTCAGCACGAACTATGGTATATCCATTTTCGTTTCGGGTGGTTTGATAAACATTGCGTTAGACGCGCACGGCGCGGTAGTAAGCGAAAGTTATGCCGTTGATTATGGAATAGCCAAGCTAACACCTAAAGTTAATACCTGTCTTACACCGGGCGACCTTACAAAGCCTACAATATTCAAGATTATGGCAAAGTTCCTATACAGCAACAGCGGCATAGGATTACCAACACGCTATACGGTTTGCAAGGAATTAGGAATATCGGAAAGCGGAACACCTTTTGCCGTAAGAATGGTTATTATTTGCGACAGAACCAGCACACAAACTGGATATGTTACAGGGCGCAATACTTTCGTTACGAGCAAGAACGCAGCTGGGGAAACCATATATCCTATGAATACCAACCAATACCCATACCGCCTAAACAACGACGGAGGTAACGAGACGGGCAAATGGAACATGGCGAAGGGAGATGTACGCGAATTTATGTTAGTGTGGGACGGCAGCAGCGAATATTACGCATACTTGCTCAACACACGCGAGTAACAGAACTTACAAAAAATAGCAAAGGGGAAAGTTGATTTGTACGCGAACATTCACGACTTCGCATATAAACACTTCGCCAACACTTCGCTACGTATTAAAATGACACGTAATGTTTATACCTTTGCAAAGTCAATTATTAAAAACGACAGACTATGCAGAACAGAAACGGCGACCAAGTGAGCGCACAAATATCAGTAGCCGGGAAGGTGGACTTTTCCGGCGGCAGCTTCCGCAAAGATACCCCGTTTTGCTTGAAGAACGACGGCGATACGGCGGTAACGCTTGAAGTGAACCTTTGGGGGATGCCCGAAGGCGAGTTTATAAGCACGCGATTTGAAACAGGCTGGAACCCCGAAATTATACGCGAGGTGAAAGCCACAAGTTTAACTAACGCCCTTGTTTGGGGCTATTAAAACAATACTATTATGGGCATATTAATAGGTATAGGCAACACGAAGCCGACATTTCCTTACGACTACTATTATGGCGTGAAGATTGACTTAAACGTAGCAGACCCGGCACTCGTCAGAGTTGGCAGACCCGAACTGCACGTTTCGTTACCCGTCCAGTCTTTGATGCGCCGATGCTTGCTTAACGACGAAGGCAAGGTAACGGCATACTTGCACCCGACCGACAGCACCAAGACTGACACGGGAGCAGCCGTCGACCTTACGGGAGCTTCCGGCATGGTCATGGTAGAGATACCCAAGCATTACCGTAAATTTGAGTTTGACGGGCAGACCGTAACCGCGCTTATTTCGTTGTATCCCCTTCCTGGCTTCCACGAAGTGCCGAAGATGTACCGCAGCGCATACGAAGCCACGGTAGACCGCACGGTATCTGCTACGCCGAAACTTGCCAGCGTGGTAAACACTACCTCAGCCTTCCGAGGTGGAAACGATAACGCTGCCTACGACGGAACGTATAGAACCTTCCTCGGGCTTCCGGCTACCGCCATTTCGTTAACCAACTTCCGCAAGTACGTACGGAACAGAGGAACGGCAGGGCTTAACGGTGCAGGGTGGAACGGCGACCTTTACGCCGCACAGCTTGCGACATATTGGCTTTACATCATTGAATACGCCAACAGAGACAGCCAAAAGGCGTTTAACGCAGAGCCTACAAGCGAGGGGTACAAGCAGGGAGGACTCGGCAACGGTGTTACTACATGGAATAGTAGTGAATGGGACACCTACAACGGCTATTACCCGGTTATTCCATGCGGCGTAACAAATTCGTTGGGCAACCGCACGGGAGTAGTAGAACACACGGTAAGCAACGGCGACAAGATAAGCAAGACCTTTAGCGTACCTTCATACCGTGGAATAGAAAACCCGTACGGGCATATTTGGTCATGGACGGACGGCTGCAAGTGTGAGATACAGAGCGAAACGGACGGAGGGCTGGCAAAGTTCTACGTTTGCGACGACCCGGCTAAGTTCCAAGACAGCAGCTATAACGACTACCAGCAGCGCGGACTATTGCCGCGTAAAGAAGGTTACGTTAAGCGCATGATGATAGGTGAGTACGGCGAGAACATGCCGACAGAAGTAGGCGGCAATTCCGCAACCTACTACTGCGACCATTATTATACCAAAATACCAGCGTCCGGGACGGCTATGATGGGTGTCCTGTTCGGTGGTTACGCGACTACCGGCGCGTATGCCGGGCTTTCGTGCACGTCTACGATTCACGCGGCTGCGAATACGTCTGCGGCCGTCGGCTCTCGGCTTTGCTTTATCCCCGAAGCCTAACACGTCACGGCAACGAATAACACGACCCAACCGCCGCACTCCATATTCGGCGGTTGGGTTCACTAAAAATAAATAACAAACAACATTCAGCTATGAACGAGAACAGCAGTAAAAGACCAAGCCAGCAGGAGGATGACGGAAGCCTCTCATTTTTGGCAATACCGCAGGACGAGGGAAACAAGCACTTTAACTGCCGGGAAACAACGCAACAGAAACTAATAAACCTAACGTTTTGGGTTTGCGACTATATCGAGGGAGTAAAAACCAAGTTCGGCGCGGAACGCTTTTTAGTGAAGATTAAGCGCAACCGCGACGACAAGGATGCAGATGCCGAAAAGTTCTTTACCAACTCAACGGAAATAAAGTACGTCCTTAAAGAGATTAAGAAGCGCAACGCATTTCCGCGCAGAGTAACCATGAGAGCGTGCGGCACACGCTACTACTTTGAATAAAAAATAAGGTTGTTTGTCCTTTGGGTGTCCTGTTCGGTGGTAACGCGAATAACAGCGCGAATGCCGGGCTTTCGTACACGAATACGAATAACACGGCTACGAATACGAATGCGAACATCGGCTCTCGGCTATACTGATAACATTTAGCAAAACAATACAAGGACAAAGACCGCGCCGACCAGAAGGCGAAAAACAGTAAACATTAACGGGATTTGGTAGGGCAACCGAAGAACCCCACTTAATCAGCAAAGCAACAACTATGAAGAGGTTAGGCAACCTTTACGAAAAGATAATAAGCATGGATAATTTGCGCCTTGCGGACGAACGCGCCCGTAAGGGCAAAACCCATACATACGGCGTGAGGGTACACGACAAACACGCCGAAGCCGACCTTTTGGCTTTGCACGAAGCATTGAAAGCCGGAACTTACAAGATTTCGGAATATAGCGTATTCATGATATACGAGCCGAAGGAACGTATTATTTACCGCCTTCCATACTTCCCCGACCGCATTGTACACCACGCGATAATGTATATTTTGGAGCCCGTATGGGTGTCAGTATTCACGTCAGACACTTATAGCTGCATAAAGGGGCGAGGAATACAGGCGGCAGCGGATAAGGTACGGAAGGCAATAGACAGTGATAAGCCCGGCTGCGCGTATTGTCTAAAGATAGACATACGCAAATTTTACCCTTCCATAGATCACGACGTATTAAAGTCCATTGTTCGCCGGAAGATTAAGGACACACGGCTGCTTAACCTTTTGGACGGTATAATAGACAGCGCGGAGGGTTTGCCGATAGGCAACTACCTAAGCCAATACTTAGCGAACCTTGTATTAACCTACTTCGACCATTGGGTAAAGGAGGTTAAACGGGTAAGGCATTACTTTCGGTACGCTGACGATATTGTAGTACTACACAGCAACAAGAAGTATTTACGCGAATTGCTTGCAGAGTTTGAAACCTACCTTACGGGCTTGAAGCTGCATGTAAAGGACAATAAGCAAATTTTCCCGGTAGCCAAAGACCACAAGGACAGGCACGGGCGCGGTATAGACTTCTTAGGCTTTGTGTTCTATCACTACGAAACACGGCTAAGAAAGCGTATAAAGCAAAACCTTTGCCGGGAGGTAGCCAAGTTGAGGAAAAGGAAGAAGCCGCTAACTAACGAGCAGTTCAAGCAGCGCATAGCGTCATGGTGGGGATGGGCGAAACACAGCGACAGCGAGTATTTTATTAACAAGTTGAATTTAAAGATTAAACCGTATGAAATCAAGTTCAAACGTTAGACCCGACATTATCCAAGATTTGGGTAACGGGTCATTCCACTACAACTACAACATCGTGGAAGAAAAGGTAGCAGACGAGGAGGTAGGCGAAAAGACCGTTTACAACTTCGATACGGTGCAAGTATGGGGTAAGCCGACTTACGAAAGCCTTGTGCGAGCAGTCATCCGTAACGAGGTGGACGAAAGCGAGGAGCTCTCACTCATCAACGACTACTGGGCCGCGCAGTTGGGGCTGGAAACCGACAGCGCACGCAAAGCGAAGGCAGTGGCGGAGTACAAAGGCTATCTTAGCCGCGTGATTGCCATTAAGACGATGGTACGCGCCGACTTGAAGGCCGCAGGATATAACCAAACAGAGTAAGGCATGGAGTATTTACCAGCAATAATTAGCGCGATTGGCACGATCATCGCGGCATGGTTCGCATACAACCAATACACCAAGAACAAAATAACGGACTTGAAGGTAGAACAGATGCGGACAGAGAACGAGACGCGGAGAAAGCGACGCGCGGACAATTCGGCGGTAGTTTACGGCGAGTTATGGGAAGTCCTGCACAACCTTAAAGCCGACCGCGTTTATATTGTGCAGCCGCACCCGTTGGGCAACGAAAGCATGATAAGCATATACTTTGAGAGCAAGCGCAAGGGCGTGGAGAGCATGAAACCGCACATTCAGAACTTGAAGATGAGCGACGTAGCAAAGTTTTGCAGCGACCTAACAAAGAACTTGTTTATGTTCATTACCGACATAGACGGGCAAGTTAAGGACAGATGCGCAAAATCCTTGCTTTCGTCCTGCGGTACTTCGCAAGTGATAATAAAGCGACTTAGCGATAATAATCACGATTGGGTAGGCTCACTTTTTTGCGAGTTTACCCACGAAGCAGAGATTAACGAGCGGGAAGCGCACACCATCCTGCACGAAGCCGCCATGAACATTCAGTACATATTACCCGAATTTGAAGATTAGCAGATTATGGCAAACATAAAGATTTTAGCTCCTTTCATACTTGCATGGGAGGGCGGTTTTACCAACGACCCGATAGACCGTGGAGGAGCGACCAACAAGGGCGTAACGCTTGCAACGTGGAAACAAGTAGGCTACGACAAGGACGGCGACGGCGATATAGACGTAGACGACCTTAAAAAAATTACCACAGCCGACGCGGTAAACGTGGTTATGAAACCCCATTTTTGGGACAGATGGAAAGCCGACGAAATAAAAAGCCAGTCGGTAGCCAACATTCTCGTAGATTGGGTATGGGCTTCCGGCAAGCACGGAATAACCAACGTACAGCGGCTGCTGGGCGTGAAGGTGGACGGCATTGTAGGCGACAAGACAATAGCCGCACTTAACGCCAAGGAACCGCGGCAGCTATTCACGGCGATAAAGAAAGCCCGTGTTTCCTTCATTGAAGGCATAACCAGAGTCAATCCGAAGCAAAAGCGGTTCAGAAACGGCTGGCTTAACCGCCTCGCATGTATTGAGTACGGAAAGTTGAAATACACCACGGACGGCAAGACATTAACTGAATTTCAATTCAAGGACGTATGAAAAAGTTGTTAGGCTTCATTATTGCCGTAATCCTTCTTCTTTGCCTTTTCGGGTGCAGCAGTACCCGAAAGACCATTAAGGAGGAAGCGAGTGTAGCGGCATCGCAGAGTACAACAACCCATAGCGAAAGCGATAAGGCGACGAGTTCCACAGCCAGCACGGAGGTAAAGACCAATACAAACGTAGTGGTAGACTTTACCAAAGTGGAGTATAACGACGGGACGAGCGACCTGCTGGGAGAATGCCCGGCACCCGAAAATCCCAAGGGCAGCAGCCAGCGCAAGCCGCCCGATAGGAAAAGCGGCATAAAGTCCATTACCTCTGGGCGCATCATAATCAGTGGGAACACCAGCGAAAAGCAGGAAATGCGGGCTAAAACGACAGAAAACAGCCGCAAAAGCAGTCAAAAGAGTGCGAAAACGCAAGAAACAGACAAAAAACAGGAGCAGAAAAGCCCGACATTCGGGTATATTGCACCCATTTATGCTGCTTTCGTCCTTCTCTTGATTATTGCCGCCGTAGTGTTGTGGTGGAAGCTAAGAAAAGGGTAAAAAGAAACCCGGAAAAGTCCTTTTTGGGTACTTTTTCGGGTACTTAATTCGTAATACCTTGATAATCAAGGTTAAATGCGGAGAGAGAGGGATTCGAACCCCCGGTACCTCTCGGTACGTCGGTTTTCAAGACCGATGTAATCGACCACTCTACCATCTCTCCAAAAGCGAAGTGTGCAGATCTTTTAAAGATCTTGCTTGGTGAATGCGGTTGCAAAGGTACTGGATTTGTGCGAGACTACCAAATTTTAGGTTATGTTTTTTGCTCGGCTTCGTTAAAGATGGGCGTCTGTAGAGTCCAACAACAAGTGCAAAATTACGAATTAACTTTGATGAACTCTTTTTTGCTTGAAGAAAACTATCTGTCACGGCTGTTCAAAATTTGTGCTTTATCCGACCTTTCACCCCAGAGCATGCTGGAATTAGAATGGCAATCCCACAGCGAAGTGGAGTGTCTGTGCATCCTTGAAGTGTCCGACGTTCAGGAATCCAGTCTTCCCTGTGTCGTAAGGTAGGTGAAGTCCCACGCCCCAATCCAATCTAAGGATGAAGAAACCGACATCGTAGCGCAGTCCGATGCCTGTACCGAAAGCCATGTCCTGGAAAATGCGTTTTGCTTTGAAGGTCGTCTCTTCCATCTCCTTGTGATTCTTGAGCGTCCATACGTTGCCCATGTCGAGAAATACCGCACCATAAAGCGACCCGACCAGATGGGGACGATACTCCAAGTTGGCCACAAACTTGAGGTCGCCCGTCTGCTCCACATAGGAGTAAAGTGGCGATTGACTACGGTATCTTCCTGGTCCTACCTCACGGGCGTTGAAAGCTCTGATGCTGTTGGCACCTCCGACAAAGAATTGTTCGGTGTAGGGTGCGTACTCGCTGTTGCCGTAGCTCACGATAGCCCCAGCGCCGATGTGAGCCACGAGTGATGATTTGTCTCCTGTGCTCCATTGCTTCGTGAAGTTTGTTTCGAACTTAACGAACTGTGCGAAAGGATTCTTGAACATCAGTTTTCCCTTTTCGTCCCATTTCTTCCCCGCCGCCATATAGCCCATTGCCAACAAGTTGGATGCTTCGCTAATGGTGGACCACCACTTAATGGGATTGGGTGTACCCGCCTTGCTCTGGTAGGCATAGCTAAATTCTACCTTTGGAATGAACTGGTCTGCGAAGCTCATGGCAAGATATGGCAGCTCGGCGGTCATCTGTGAGAACTGCTCTGTAAAGCTCGGCATATATTCATAGGTGAGTAGAATTGGTGAAAACTTGTAGTCGCTCTGTTCCGTGGGCTTCCAACTGTAGGTCAGTTCCGCCGACACCACATGCCGTTTGAAGTAAGCCTTTCGGTTGATTACACTCGATGATGCTCTCAGTGTGGTTATCGGTGTCTCATAATAGACCTTCCGCCGCCGTATTACCGTGGCTGGGTCTTCCCCCCTTGCAATGGCCTCCTGAATTTTTCGGCGGGTCTTTGCATGCCGTTTTTTTGCTGATCCACGGAAAGGGTTGAGTATTCTTGGCATCTGAAGGCTCACCTCCCCACCATATTCGTAGCTGCTTACACCAGTCGACTCTTGGCCTTCGGAGCGTCCCCATGTCCATTCATAGGAACCGTTAATGCGCAAGTTGAGCAGCTCTCCGCCCCGAAAGGCATTGCGTTTGGTGAGTCCCATGATCAATTCTGGGCCAAATTTTCCGCTTGTTTTGCCCTTTCCGTAAGCCTCTATGAAGAAATCATAAGGCTTATCAAATACGCAATCTGCCACCATGTCGAGTTGCTGGCAGTGTGCCGAGCTGTCTACAGGAACGAATGAGAGGCGTGTCTGGGAGAAGATGCCAGTGGCGTTAAGCCGTTGTTGGGTTTCTTCCTGCAGACTAATGCTGTATAGCTCTCCCTTTTTCAGCTTGATTTGGTTACTTAGCACACGACGACGCAAGGGTGATTTGCTTCCGTTGTAATGTATGCGAATGGAACGTCCGTGGCTTGTCGTGTCGATTTTTTCAAACATATTTCGCCGCAGGTTGACGTTGATGTTGCGGATGGTCCATGTCCGCAAGGCGCGTGAATTGATGGAGTCGATGAGCTGGAGCTTCATATCGACGTTTCCTGGATGGGAAATCGTGTCGGCCATATAGCTTGCCATGCCTTTCTCGTAATAGTAATAGCCGTTGTCACGAAACAGCTTTGTGACCCGTTGGCGCTCTGCTTCCAGTGCCGAGATGTCAAAGGGTGACCCGCTTTTCACAACCGCTTGAGTGGCATTAGCGGCGATAAGACTGTCCTGTGTGGGGGTGAAGCCCTCATAATGCAGTGTGTCGATAGTCCATAGTCGCCCCATATCGACATTATATTGCAACTTCATTTTCTTCGGATTCTTTTGCGGAATAAGCCGATAGGTGATGTTGCCGTTGAAGTAGCCACGCTTTTTGAGCAGACTCATTCCCACGCTTGTGTGCAGCTCGGGGTTGGCATAGCTCATCAGAACGGGTTTTGCGCCGAAGGCCTTTACCATCCATCTGTCGAAGGGAGTGTTTCCTTGGGAGAAGGCATTCCATATCCAGAGGCCGAATTTCACTGGTGATTGTAGAGTAGAGCTGCCAAAAAGCGCACCGTTGGGTTTTGTGGCCAACACCACGTCCAGTTCTTCGCGTACCGCTGTGGCATGCGCCGATTTGTCGGCTTGACGATATTCTGTGGGCTTTAGTCCCGTAAATAGCTGATCCCCGTCGGGAATTGCGCTCGTGGTGCTGCAGCTCGTGGTGAGTGCGGCCATAAAGACGATGCTATAAACCTGTTTCATGGCTGTTTCTTTTGAGTAGAGTCGGGTCGAAGGGTGGGCATGACGGCTTCATCGTCTGCCTTAAAACGGAAAATGTCTTTGAAATGCCTTAGCTTTCTCCGCCAAGAGAAGCCTCCTCCAAATTCACTGATGTTCCCTTCGAGCCAGTCGTATGCCTCTCGTTCGTAGTACAACTTGAGGTATTGTGTCTCCTTTTGGTTCAGACGGTACTCCAGTGAGAAATTATCGAAATAAGCTCCGTTGTCATCGGTCGTTGCAGCGCCTGTGGAAACTCGTCCGCCCATGCTGATTCGCAAACGGTTGTTGAGTATGCGCTTGGAGAACTTAAACGTGTAATCGGTGTGAAGTGCGCCAGTCACGTCTGCCGTACTTTCCATGTTGGCCGTCAGGTCAAGTCCCATAGAGCGGAATGCGCTTCCCGTAATCTTGTTCACCTCTGTCTGTAGGAAGCTGGCCAAGGCCGAATTCATGGCAAAGTTTCCCACGTTGCTATCCAGATACATGCCAGAGGCAAGCATGGACACGGCCAGCTTAGAGCGCTCCTCGTCGCCCTTCATGTTCAGTTCATTGCGCATCTGTGCGTCTTCGGGCGCGTCGATAATAAACTCTATGCCCATGTCGGGGAATGTCTTCGACAATCTTACGCCACAATCGAAATCAACGATGCGTCCTTGTGACTTGTCCGATGTCGCCACGGCGGTCTTCACACTTTCCGTGGCAGTGATGCTAAGCGTCGGTTTCATCGGGTCGCCCGTGAACTGTATGTAACTTCCATCTTGAATTTGGAAGGTGCGCAGCGGAATGATAGGTAGTGAATACTTCATCTCGCCGTTGCTTAGTGTGTAGCGTCCACGTAGTTGCAACTCGTTGGTAGGGTCGTAGGTGAGGAAGAGTGTCCCTCCGCCTATTAAGTCAATATAGTTGGAGTGGTCTGCTGTGAGGAAACAGATGATGTGTGCCTGTTCATCCACGCTTACGTTGAGGTTCATTTTCAGCCCTGTGATGTCTGGTCGGTTGGGTGTTTCTGGTATCGTGTCGCTGAAATTGGTGAACTTTACGAGGTTGTCCAGTTCCGAATCCGATGTTAACTGTGCATCTCTCATGACATAGGCCATATCCGTTGAGCCCAGCACATCGATTTTTCCTCCCATCCAAAGGTTGTTGAGTGGCCCGCGCATCAAGCCCCTAAAGTTGATGAACGCCTTGCCGTAAGCTTCCGAGTGGGGGTTCTCCTTTGCGTCAATCAGCTGAAAGTTGTCTGCGCGCATGCGGACATCAAGATACATTTTGTTGAAATCGCTGAAGTCGAGATACCCTTGTACGTTTAGAGGCTGGTCATTATTGGCGAACATTTCGAAGTTTTCAAACTTCAACCGGCTGTGCTCTATGGTCACGGGGTCGTCTGCAAAGCGCATGGCAACGCCATAAGGCACGCTGACCAGCTGCGCAGAGTCGAGGTACATCTCGCCATTGACATCCAGCTTGTCCAGTGATCCGTGCAGCGACAGGGTTCCCTCGCTTACTCCTTGGAGACCAATGATTCGCTCAGGTATGAAGCCATTGACGAAGTGCAAGGGGAAGTTGTTCATTTTCAGCTCCGCATCGAGTAGTCCTTTCCCCTCGTCTTTATAGGTGCCTGAGAGCAGCCCCACCTCCTCGTCGTCCTTTTTGATGATGGCATCCACGTAGTGTGAGCCGTCTTCCTTGGGCATGTAGACCACTTCGGTGCCCACGTTGCCCATCGGGACGTTCTCGTAGATTAGGTTTTTGATGGTCATGTCGCCTGATAGGGTGAGGTCACTCTTGGTCTGTACGACGTGGTAGTCACCGTTTAGCATTCCCGAAATTTTGGGTGCAAAAGGCAGGACGGCCATCACCTTGTCCAGCTCAAACTGATGCATGGCGAGGGTAATGTCCTGTAAAGCCGTCGAGTCGGTGTCGTCAGAGTACAGTTGCACACCAGTGCCGTCGCTTGCTTTGAGAATCATCTGTGCCGATACCCTACGGTCTTGCCCCATGTGGATATAGTTTCCCTCGTTAACTTGGAACGTCTTGTAGCCGAGGATAGCCGTCGGGGAGTTGATGTCGAGCTTCACTCCGTTACCTTCCATGGCAGCACGCAGGCTGAGGTCAAGTCCAGTCTGTCCATTCTTGTCCTGTACCAGTGCATGAGTGACGATGCCTTTCTCGAAGAATGAGCCTTCGATGCGTCCGCTGTAGGGATAACTGTTTGTTGGTGAGTTGGTCACGGCAAGGTCATAGTTCAGCGTATTACCGTCGCTTTGCAGGTTGATGTTGAGCTGGTCGATGGTCACATCGTCCTTGCAGATCAGCGAATCCACGCTCACGTAGCCGTTGAGTCCGCGACTTGGAGAGGATGTGATGTCCGCCTGTGCCGCCCTAATGGCGTATCCGATTTGCTTGAGCAGTTGGCAGATGAAATTGTTCGTGCCCGTATTGACGACAAAGTGCCCGTTGGGCAGCAAGCTGAGGATGGCTTTTTGGTCTATAACTCGAGCTTCCATCTGTCGTTTGGCTGTTTTTGCTATGTGCGTTCCGATACCGGCCAATTGGCTATAACTCCCTTCGAAGTCAGCGTCGAGTTGGAAGTCTCCACCCGATATGTCCGCATGGGTCGTGTCCCGGCGGCTCAACACGTCGAGGGTGAGGTCGTCTGGTGTGATGGTTCGATCTTTTCCACGGAGCATCAGGTTGCCCACCCGCCCTTTAATCATCAATTCGTCCTTTTGGTCGGTGTACAGCTGAAGGTTGGCATTGGTCGAGATGTCGAGTGGTTGCTCCACCATACCAAGCTGATAGAGGTCAGCGGTAGAAACATTCGCCTCAACTTTGCCATCTATCACGTTGCCTTTCATGCTTCCGTTGAGCATAAAGTCTCCCCCAAGGACGCTTACTCGTGCAGTGTCCCGTTGCTCGGTGAGCAGCAGATGGTCTATCGTTCCCCGTACAGTGTGGACGCTTTTCATGTTGGATGTCACGTCGATGTCGGCATCGGCTTGCAGCTTGTAGTGATTGTCCATCACCCCAAGCCCTTTCATGTCGGCATTTTCCAGTCGTCCTTTGAGCTGTGCCCGCAGGTTGTCACCTCGCAAGAGTGCCGTAAGATTAAATGTCCCGTTGAGCAGTTCGTGCGGTGTGCGCCGCTGGCGGTCGGTCAAGCGTAGATGGGAAAGAGTGCCTTTGACGTAGTGGCTGGTTTTCATGTCCGACCTTACGTCCACATCCGCATAGCCCGACAGGGCAAACGGATATTCCTTGATGCCCAGACGGAGCAAGTCAGCGTGGGCTATCTGCCCGCGGAAGTGTCCGTCAACCCGCTTGTCGTTGATTTTCCCGTTGAATCCGAAGATGCCACTCACCATCGGGTTGCGGCTGTGCGCCTTGGCAGTCAGGTATCCTCGGTGCAGCAAGATGTCCGTCTTTATGCCGTCGAGCAGGTACTCTTTATAGCCGAACTGCCTGATGTCGGCCTTCACTATCATTCTGGTGTGCGGGCTGAATATGTCCGTTCCGTGCCCTTCGGCGGTCACACGTCCTGTCAGTGTGTTAAATCCCATCTTGGGAAGAAAATGGGCCATGTTGAGGCGGGTGGCTTCCAGGCGGATATTGTAGCTCTCCTTGGCCGCGTCGTATGCTCCGTCGATGTGCGCCCATCCGTTGCTCTCGGTAATCATCATGTCCGCTGTGTAGGCCGATGGGCTGGCCTCAATGATGCCGTTGAAGCCCATTCCATGCGGTATGCGCACCATGTTGACCACCTGTCGTGGCATGAAATGGTAGGCGAATCTCAGGTTTCCTGTTCTTCCTTTCACCTTCATGTATGTCTTGAGCCGCTTCACCGCCACAAGGTTCTCCACCCATCCCGTTGCGGTAAGGTCGAAGTGTTGCGCCATACTCAGCCGGAGGTTTTGTATTGCGACACGCTTCATGTTGCCCGCGACCTGACCTGACACCGCAAGCCGTGACGTGGGCAGTGCCCGCAATACGTCGGTGGGTAGGTTAGCAAGGAAAGGACGCAGGTCGGGGAGTGACGTATGACCAGACAACCGCACGAACATTTGCCCAGGGTGGAGGTCATCAAAGGTGTTCATGTCCATACGAAACGTGCCCGTCAGGCGGGTCTCGGGCATCTCGAGGCGGAAGTCTTGCAGCGAGAGCCGAGTACTGTCAGTATGGAAAACGCCCTGCAGGGCATTGACGCGCAATCCGCTCTGCTCAGTGAAGTGGGCCGCGCGGATGCGCAGGTCAATGGTGTTATTGGCGTAGCAAAAAGAGTCTACACCAAGATGCAGTCTGTTGATGCTGATGTGTGCAGCATCAAATCCGCTGGTCGTGCGTGGAATGAAGTTTCTGTTGTAGGCTGCCGCACCATCGTGCCAGTCGAGTGTGGCCACTTTATAGGTGTTGTCTTTCAGCTTGAGCAGTGCATGGCGGGCTGTGGCTTCGCCAAAATAGGCATGCACGCTGGTTGTATCGCCTGGCAGATGAAGCTGGAAGTTGGTCTTGGCCAGCTGCAATCGGTCGATGTCAATTTGCCATGGCACTTCTTTCTTGGCCATGTCCTTAGGCATGGTGTCGCCCAATGCCACATCGATGTAGCCGCCCTTGATTTCGGCAAGGTTCACTTTCGCCCGTTCGTTGCCGAGACTCACACCGTGGCTTACGACATGCAACCGCTCCAAGTTGGCCTTGATGCGCAGGTCGCCAACCAGTTGTGCCGTGTTCATGTGCAGTCCCTTGAATGTCAGCCAGTCCACCTCTATGTTCCCTTTGAGTAGTGGCAGCATCTGGACGTGGGTCGTCAGTGTCTTCACATCGGCTATCGTATCCATCCTGTTAGGCAACGAGTCATTAAGCTGCAGTGCTTTCAAGCCTTGCAGCCTAAGGTCTAATGGGAAGCTGAGGCGCAGCTCCTCAATAGTGATCTTCATGCCCGTCTTCTCCGAAGCCACTTGGGCTGCTTGGTTGACTGCCCACTGTTGTATGGGTGGGCAGTAGAGCAGTAGCGTGAACAGCAGAAACAGTGCGATGGGTGTGAGTACAACTGCCACGAGCACTTTCAGGGTTTTCTTCATGCGCAGAATCTCTGAACGGCGGTTAGCCGGATGGCTTAATAGTGCAAAGTAACGAAAAAAAAACGACATGACCGATGGTTTCTTGTCTTTTTTGATCGTGATGGTGTTTTCTGCCGATATATTAAACATTCAAGATAGAAGTGCACAGTTTTGGTATAGATAATCCTCCCTCCCGAGGAGGTGCAGACGTTCTTGAAGCGTAGCGGAAAGGTTGTCTGCACCTCCTCGGGAGGAAAAACAACAACCAGCAA
>ERZ808252.688-NODE-688-length-30030-cov-3.679766_pt1 | contig 30030 bp, 29 predicted proteins | sample MGYA00521242_ERZ808252 | MGnify/ENA primary metagenome ERZ808252 (study PRJEB31516, sample SAMN03275581) | gut metagenome | biome: mammalia-associated habitat; material: feces | host: Papio cynocephalus | place: Kenya | collected 2012-08-07 ...
ACTAATCGTCGAGCTTCGACGCTCGCTTTTCTCGCCGCCTTGCGGCTCGTGTTCCATCTTCTAATAGACACATTCCGTTAATAAGTGCGCCTTGAAAGAGTGTACGCTCAGAACTTAAGTTTTTATAAAACCATTAAATAATATTTAATTTTTCGCAAAATAGGGTAAAATCGTTTTACTTTATATTTTCGATGTGTTAATATCAATTCGTACTTTTGACGAGGTTGCGACAATACTCCGAGTCGTTACTTGGTTGAAAGCGTATCACTTATCCAACGAAGGAGGCAAAAACAATGGATAAAACAACGAAACAAGAAATCATCGCAAAGTACGCTCGCAAAGAAGGCGACACCGGTTCACCCGAAGTTCAAATCGCTCTTTTGACCGCTCGTATCGCAGAACTCACCGAACACCTTAAAAATCACCCGAAGGATCACCACAGCCGTCGCGGTCTTCTTATGATGGTCGGTCACAGAAGAAGTCTTCTCAACTACCTCAAAGAGATGGACATCGAGAGATACCGTGCAATCGTATCTGCTCTCGGTTTGAGAAAGTAAAGAAAATTTCGGGTGTTGGATTTACCGCACCCGTTTTTTTTGGAAAAAGCGCATAAGCGACGTCTTGTGCGAAAAAATAAAAATAAACCGCTTTTGCGGATAATACGGGAATGACGGAATTCCCAGAAGGAGAAATTTTATGGAAAAAAGAATTTTCAAGACAACGGTAGGCGGCAGAGAAATGACCGTCGAAACAGGCGCGTATTGCTCTCAATCCAACGGCTCTTGCATAGTGCGTTGCGGCGACACTGTCGTTATGGTCAACGCAACGATGAGCAAAGCACCTCGCGAGGGCATGGACTTTTTCCCTTTGAGCGTTGACTACGAAGAGAAAATGTACGCAATCGGCAAAATCCCCGGCGGATTCAAAAAGAGAGAGGGCAGAGCAAGCGACAAGGCTATTCTTACTTCGCGTCTTATCGACAGACCTATTCGTCCGCTTTTTCCGAAGGGACTTTACAACGACGTTACGGTTATCGCAACCGTTCTTTCGGTTGACACCAACATCCCGCCCGAAGTTTTCGGTATGATCGGTTCGTCCGTTGCTCTTTCGATAAGCGACATTCCGTGGGCAGGTCCTACGGGTTCGGTCGTAGTCGGTATGGTGGACGGCGAGTACGTCATCAACCCCGACAGCGCACAACGCGCAAAATCTCGTCTCACTCTCAACCTCAGCGGCACCAAAGACGCAATTATGATGGTTGAAGCGGGCGCAGACGTCATCACCGAAAAAGAAATGCTCGGCGCAATCTTGTTCGGTCACGAAGAAATCAAAAAAATCGTTGCTTTCATTGAGGAAATTCAAAAAGAAGTCGGCAAACCCAAACTCGACATCGAACTTGAACATATCCCCGACGCCATCAACGATGCTGTCAGAGCATACGCCGACAAGAAAATGGATCTCGTGCTCGAAGCATTTGACCGCTATGAAAGAGAAGAGAGAGAAGACGCTCTCAATGTGGATGTTTTGACTCACTTCGAGTTCGACTTCGAGGATGATCCCAAAAAGACCAAATATATTCTCGACAGTCTCTACTATCTCAAAAAAGAAAAAGTGCGCGCAAAGATTCTCGAAAACGGCGTACGTCCCGACGGAAGAACACTCACCGAAATCCGCCCCATTTGGTGCGAAGTAGGTATGCTTCCGCGCGTTCACGGCAGCGCAGTGTTCACAAGAGGTCAGACCCAAGCACTCACGACTTGCACTCTCGGCACTATAAGCGAAGCGCAAAAACTCGAAGGTCTTGACGACGACTACTACAAGAGATATATGCACCAATACAATATGCCCGGCTATTCCACAGGCGAAGCAAAGGCTCTCAAGAGCCCCGGTCGTCGCGAAATCGGTCACGGCGCACTCGCAGAACGCGCTCTCGAACCCGTCCTTCCGTCCGAAGAAGAATTCCCGTACGCAATCCGCACGGTATCCGATATTTTGAGTTCCAACGGTTCGACTTCTCAAGCGTCCGTTTGCGGCAGCACGCTCGCTCTTATGGACGCAGGCGTTCCCATCAAAGCGCCCGTCGCAGGTATCGCTATGGGTCTTATCAAGAATGAGGAAAGCAACCAAGTCGCAGTGCTCACCGACATTCAAGGTCTTGAAGACTTCCTCGGCGATATGGACTTCAAAGTCGCAGGTACGACCGAAGGTATCACCGCAATTCAAATGGATATTAAGATCAAGGGTATCGACAAGCAAATTCTCACTCGCGCTCTCGAACAAGCAAGACTCGGCAGACTCGAAATCCTCGGCAAGATGCTCGCAACGCTTCCCGCACCGAGAGCGGAACTCAGCAAGTTCGCACCCAAGATCGTTTCCTTCTCGATCGATCCCGATAAGATCCGCGACGTAATCGGCACGGGCGGAAAGACCATCAACAAGATAATCGAAGACACCGGCGTGAAGATCGACATCAACGACGAAGGCACAATCTTTATCGCTTCCAGCGACGACGCCGCAATCCGCAAGGCGCGCACCATCATCGAGAATATCGTTCGCGACGTAGAAGTTGGCGACGTGTACGAAGGCAAAGTCACCAAGATTATGGAAAACGACAAAGGACAATTCGGTGCGTCCGTCAACTTTGCACCCGGCAAAGACGGTATGATTCACATTTCCAAACTTTCCGACCAACGCGTCGATAAGGTTACGGACGTAGTCAACGTCGGCGACATCGTGCTTGTCAAGGTTATTAAGATTGATGAGAAGCATAGAGTGGACTTGCGCCTCAAAGAAGTTCTTGCAAAAGCCTAAAACCCACTATTTAGCGAATAACTGCGTCAGAGCTGCGCTTCGACAACTCATTTACCATTAGTAAATTAGGGTTGCCGAAAGTGCGGCTCTTTCTTGTTCTTCATCTAAATATCGGGTTTAGGACTTTTGCAAGACAAGTTCCGCCTTTGGCGGCTTTAGAAAAGAACTTCCTATTGCGCATTACTTTTCAATCACGTTGCTCACTACGTCGGCTTTGAGGTTTTGAGATTTTATATATTCCAAAATTTTAGGTAGGGCGGCGACGGTGCAGTCGGTCGGGTGCATCAAAACTATGTCGCCCGCTTTCAGACTTTTCGTTGCGCGCTCGAAGATTAAATCGGCATTTTTGTCGCGCCAGTCAATAGTATCGTGAGTCCACATTATCACCGTATAGCCGAGTTCTTTGCAAGCGTCGAACATAGCATTTCCCATACTGCCGCTCGGCGGTGCGAAAAGTTTGGAATTTTTATAGTCGGGCAGGGCGTTCAGTGAAGAATCTATCGTCTTTTCGGTGATTCTGATTTCCTCGATATTGCGCTGTTTGTTTAGTTTTGCGTGGTCTTGGTGAGAATAGCCGTGATTGCCTATTTCGTGGCCGTCCGAGCAGAGTTTCAAGAGTGAGTCGCCGTTTTTTGCCGCCCACAAGCCGCCCACGAAAAAGGTGGATTTGTAGCCGTATTCGTCGAGTATTTCGGCAATTTTCAATACGTTGTCCGTGCGCTCGTACACGTTGAAGGTCAAAGCAACGCTTTGCGTGCTTGCGTTTCCGCTGTAAACGGCGTTGTTGACTTGCTCGGCTTTGGCTTCTATGGGGTACGCTGCGACGAACGATACGCCGAAAACAAGCAAAAGCACCGACACTATGACAAAATTTGCGCAAAAATTGCGGAACCTCGTTTCACTCATACCATAAAATATGATTGCGACTTTCAAACTATGTGGTATAATATCGATATGCAAAAAATGATTACTTTCAAAAGCGGATTGAAACTCGTATTCGTGCCGAACACCGCCGTAAGGTCGGTGGCAATCGGCGTATTCGTCGGCGCAGGCGTGGTTAAGGAAACGCCCGAGATTGCCGGCATATCGCATTTTATCGAGCATATGGTGTTCAAAGGCACGGCAAACCGCAGTGCGTTCGACATCGTGAACGAAATCGACTGCATAGGCGCGCAAATCAACGCTTTCACCGCAAAGAGTTACACTTGTTTCCATACGGTATCTCTCGATACCAACGCCGAAAAGTGCGCGGACGTACTGTCGGATATGTACTTCAATCCCTCTTTCGACCCCGTAGAACTCGAAAAAGAGCGTAGGGTGGTTATCGAGGAAATAAACGAGAGCGAGGATACGCCCGACGACTTGTGCATCGAACGTCTTTTGAGTCTCTATTTTAAGGGATGTCCGCTTGAAAAAGCCATTCTCGGAACAAAGAAAACCCTCAAAGAAATGACGAGCCAAACGCTCAAAGACTATCATGACAAGCACTACGTTGCGCAAAACACGGTTTTGTCGATTGCGGGCAATCTCACCGAAGAGCAAGCAGTCGCGATTGCAAAGAAGTATTTTGAGGATAAATACACCTTGCAAAAGGATTATGACAACGCGCCCATATGTGCGCGTATGCCTCATTCGCACTCTTGCAAGCGTAAAAAATCGATAGAACAAACGCATATCGCTTTTGCGTTCCCGTCCTATCCGTACAACGACGAAAGATGCACCGCAATGCAACTTATGACGATAATTTTCAGTATGGAAATGTCGTCGAGGCTGTTCCAAAGCGTGCGCGAAAAACTCGGACTTTGCTATACGATTTACGGCTATCCGTCCTCGTATCAGAACAACGGCGCGTTTATTATTTACACGTCCACGAGTCCGCACAATACGGTTAGAGCGGTCGAGGCGATAAGAAACGAAATCGACCTTCTTATCGACAAGGGCGTAAGCGACGAGGAACTCAACAAGGGCAAAGAACAACTCAAAACGTCGCTCGTTCTCGGACAAGAAAGCACGTCGGCAATGATGAGAACGTTCGGCGGACACGCGGTGCAAACGGGCGAACTTTACGACTTCGACAAGCGCATAAAGAGCATAGATTCCGTGACGAAAGAAGACGTGAAGAAGTGCGCGAAAGAGATATTCGATTTCACCGAAGTTTGCTCGTCGATAGTCGCCCCCGACGACGACGTAGATATTCTCAAAATCATAAAAAGAAACGATTAGAATATCGAAAAAATTAATAATTAATAATTAATAATTAATAATTGAGGGCGGGACTTGCCCCACACCCCCGATTATTTTTTTGTTGGCAAAAAAAAATAATCGTTAAAATATTCACAACCTTTTGACATTTTCTCTTGTAAATATTCTTATATTATGGTATAATCTTGATACTAATATTATATATTATCGGGAAGGTTTACCTTGACAGATACAAGACAAGCAAAAGCAAACAGAGGCAACAGAATCGCGGCAGGGGTGCTTATCATACTCGTGTCGTTGTTTTGCTTCCTTTCATTGGTCGGCGCGTTGGGCGGCGTGGGAAGAATGGTGTATTCTTTCTTGTGCGGATTTTTCGGTCTTGCCGCTTATGCCTATTCGCTTATGGCTCTCATAATCGGCATTGCCGTCACTTTCAACGTGCGTCCGAAAATGCGCGTTTCCAAAGCGTTGACTTATTTCGGTTTGCTTATACTCGGCATTTTCGCACTTCACATTTACACTTCAAGCACGCATATCGTCGGCGCAAGTTACGCCGATTATCTTCTTGCGTGCTATCACGGCACGAACACCGCGGGCGGTATGCTCTTGGGCTTGGCGGCGTATCCGCTTATGAAAGTCATAACGTCGGTCGGCGCGCTTATCGCGGCTTGCGTGGCGTTTTTCGTGCTTGCGTTTTTTGCGATTTATCCTTCTATTAAACGCAACGTCACCTACACGGTCGCAACCAAAGGCGAGCGTGAGCGCAGAATGAGAGAACCCAAGCAAAAACGCTCTCTTTTCTCGAAACCTCAAAAAACGACTGCCGTTCAATCGCCTCTCGTCGAGGCGCAAGACGCGCCCACGATTACCGATTTCAATTCGGCAAGCAGCGGTAGGGGACTTTACGTCGTGGACGTCCCCGGCGACCCGCTTCAACGCAAAGTGAACAAAAAGGCACTAGGCGCGGAAGGGTACAGTCCGCTCGATTCTTTCAATCCGCTTTATCCCAACGCACAAGGCACGGTAGAGGACGAAGTTAAACGTCCGACGTACGCGCAAGGCGAGGACAGATTCTCGGCAAGAGGCATTGCAAAAGACATCCTTTTCGGCGCTGGTCCTAACAAGGACAATCTTGCGAGATTCGACACTTTGAAAGACCCGAGCAACGCGCTCTCGAACGTCAGCGCACCGTATAGCGCGGTCAGAAGAAACGAACTTAAATCCAAACTCGGCGTGGACGCGACTCAAAGCGCGATTCGCGAAGACTTTATGTCGAGATACAGAGCCGTTCAACCCGAGCCCGCACAAGCCGCTCAATCGGCGCAAGCGCAACAAAAGCCGCAAGAATCCGCAACGAGCAACATTCAAACGCCGCTCGATTTCAAGCGTGATTTCAGCGCGCTCAAACAAGAGCAAACTCAACGCTTCGGTCAGATGTACGCAAAACCCGAATACGAGGCGGGCGTGCATATGGAACAACAAGACGAAGCGTGCCTTATCGCCGAACCCGTAAAGAAAGAAGTGGTCAAACCCACCAAGACGTACGACGGGGCAGAGGCAATCAATTCCACAATTCAGAAAGCAAACGAATCCGTATCCAAACAGCAAGTGAACGTCGGTATGCTCGGCGCGCTCAACAGAGCGATTTCGGGCGAGGAAGAACAAAAACCTGCCGTGAAAGAGGAAATCGTGTCCGAAGCGTACGAAAAACCAAAGACGGATATGGTGTTCATAGCGCGTGAAAAAGCGGAACAAACCACTCAAAACTCCGCTCAAAACGTGCAAAACGCAACGCAAAATGCGCAAAGCGCAACGCAAAAGCAAGCGAATAGCGATACGCAAGCGGCAAAGAATCCGCCCGTCGTATCGCCCAAGAAAGCGGCGAGTATCGACGACCTCGACAGAAGCGGATATAAACCTGTGCAAGGCGAGGCGAAGTTGCCGAGAGCCTTTTCGCAAACCGCCGTTGAGGAAGAAAAGACGGAAACCAACTTCTTTGGCGGCATAGGCAAAACGAAACCCGTCAAGACCTACGAAATGAGCAAAGCCACGCTTGAAAATCAACGTCCCAAGTACGTTGACGAGGACAAGACCGTCGGCGGCGACAATCCGAGCGCGCCTGCGCCTATTCAACAAAAGGTTACGGGCGGCGATATGTCGAGAGCGGCGATTCAATCGACGACCGCAATCGCCAAAAATTCCGCAAAAGACATCGAAAACGCAGAGGTTAAGGCTCGTATTCAAAACATAAAGCAAGCGATAAAGGAAACCCCGCAAATGGGTCAGTACGAGCGAGAAGCGCTTATGCGCGAGGAAAAGATGAAAGCCTCGCAATCTCGCGGCATACAAAAGACGGAAACGCCCAAGAAAGCGGACAAGGAAAGACTCACGCAAGTGAATATGGATCAAGCCATATCCCAAGCCGCTCCCAAACGTCCGTACGTTGCGCCGCCGCTCAACTTGCTCAATCCGCCCGCACCAGAAATCGATCAGAACGAGGACTACGAACAAAAGAAAGAACAAATCATCAATACGCTCGCGTTTTTCAGCATTACGGGCGAGGTTATCGACATTATGGTCGGACCTACGTTCACGATGTACAAGTTGCGCGTCGAAATGCCGAGGGGCAGAACAATCGGCTATATTTCCTCGCTTGAAAGCGACATCGCAATGAAGATGGAAGCGGGAAGCGTGCGTATCATCGCGCCTATCCCCGGCGAAAACGCCGTCGGTATCGAAGTGCCTAATAAGCATAGAAGAAACGTCAACCTCAGCGAGATTATTCAATCGCCCGAATTTAACAACGCAAAAGCACCCGCAACGTTCGCACTCGGCAAAAACCTTTACGGCGATTCTAGAGTGGTGGAAATCAAAAAACTTCCGCACGTTCTCATCGCGGGCGCGACGGGCGCAGGTAAGAGTTGCTGCATAAACTCTATCATCGTAAGTTTGCTCTACAAGGCTTCGCCCGACGACGTGCGCCTTATCCTCATCGACCCCAAGCGCATAGAAATGAGCGTATACGCAGGCATTCCGCACCTTCTTATGGACGAAATTATCTGTGATACGGACAAGGCTATCCGCGCTCTCAACTGGGCGATAAGCGAGATGGAAAGACGTATCAAATTCCTCGCCGAAGTCAATTACAGAGATATTGACGAGTACAACGCCGATTGCCAAAAGAACGGCTACGAAAAGATGCCGAGAATCGTCATAATCGTGGACGAGTTCGCAGACCTTATGTCTACGGGCAAAAAGGCGGTCGAGGACACCGTAAACCGTATTGCAAGACTTGCGCGTGCGGTGGGTATTCACCTTATGCTCGCAACGCAAAGACCGTCCGTCGACGTCATCAGCGGTACTATCAAAAACAACTTCCCGAGCCGTGTGGCGTTCAAGGTTACGTCGAGTTTCGACAGCAAAACCATTCTCGACACGGTCGGCGCGGACAAACTGCTCGGCTACGGCGATTTGCTGTATATGATGCCGGGCGCAAACGACCTCGAACGTATGCAAGGCGCATTTATCTCTAACGAAGAAGTCAAGAGAGTGGTGGATTTCGTAAAATCCAAAAACGACGCGTACTTCGACAACAATATCAAAGACGCTATTTTCAAGGACAAAGAGGAAGAAAAGCCCTCTCAATCCAAAGAACAGCGCGGCAACGATAAGGATAAGATTCCGCCCGAACTTTTCGACGCTTTGCAACTGGGCATAGAACTTCGCGAGGAACAAGACGCGCCTATAAGCATATCCTTTATGCAACGTCGTCTGGGACTCGGCTGGCCTAAAGCGGCAAAGATTTACGACAAAATGGACCTTATGGGCTATCTTAGCCCCGACGAACACGACCCCAAGAAGAAAAAGGTCAACATCACTTACGAGGAACTTGAAGAACTCAGAGCCTCCGCGCAGAACGAGGACGACGACGAATGAAAATAGGCGCAATATCGCTCGGTTGCGATAAAAACAGGGTAGACACCGAAAAAATGCTCTCTCGCCTTGTGAGCGGCGGACATACGCTCGTGGGTAGTGAGGAAGAAGCCGACGTTATCGTCGTCAACACCTGCGCATTTATCGACAAAGCAAAAGAAGAATCCATAGACGAGATTTTGAGCGCGATTGCCGCAAAAAATGCGGGCAAGGGCAAAAAAGTCATAGTGACTGGCTGCCTTGCGCAAAGATACGCGGATACGCTCAAAGAGGAATTTCCCGAAGTTGACGCCATACTCGGCATTGCCGACTACGACGCGATTTTGAAGACTATCGAGGACGTAGAGGAAGGCGAAAAGGTGCTTAATTGCGCAAATCTCGACGCTTTCTATTCGGACAGAGTGCTTACCACACCGTATCACTATGCGTATCTCAAAATCGCGGACGGTTGCAGCAATCATTGCACTTACTGCGCCATTCCGTCCATAAGGGGCAAGTACCGCTCGGAAAAACTCGAAGACTTGATTCGCGAAGCGAAAAAGTTGTCCGACGACGGCGTGAAAGAACTCATTTTGGTTGCGCAGGACGTGACGAGATACGGCACGGATTTCGACGGAAAACCGCACTTAATCGAACTTTTGGACAGACTTTCAAAGCTCGATTTTGTGTGGATTCGCCTCTTGTATCTCTATCCCGAAATGGTTGACGACAAACTTATCGAATACGTCGAAAACAACGATAAAATCGCAAAATATATGGATATTCCGCTTCAACACGTCGACGACGACGTTTTGAAACGTATGAACCGCAGAACAAACGAAAAGAGCATAAGGGAACTTATCGCCAAACTCAAAAACGCGGGCATTGCGGTGCGCACGACATTCATTTGCGGATTCCCCGGCGAAACGCAAGAGCAGTTCGAGAAACTCGAAAAATTCGTCAAGGAAGTCAAATTCGACTACGCGGGATTTTTTGCGTATTCGAGGGAAGAAGGCACGCCTGCCGACAAACTTGACGGACATCTCGACGAGTCGGTAAAGGAAGAGCGCGCAAACAAACTGCGTGCCATTCAAGAAAAAATAATCAAGAGCCGCAACAAAGAGTTGATAGGCTCGAAAATCAAGGTCATATACGACGACATCGACTACGACAGACAAAAATTCGTCGGAAGAAGTCAAACCCAAGCACCCGACATCGACAACGTGACGTTGTTCGAGTCGGACGAGGAAGTGAGAATAGGCGAGTTTTACGACGTCGAAATCACGGGTAGCGACGGTATCGACCTTGTGGGAAAGGTAATAAAATGAAAATCACTCTCGCAACGAAAATCACAATAGCGCGCATATTTTTGATTGTTCCGACAATCGCGATGTTCATTGCGGCGGAACTTGCAAACGTATCGCAAGGGGCGCATATCGCGTTGATTGTCATAGCGGCGGTTTTGTTCGCAATCTGCTGCGCAACAGACTTTATCGACGGTCACATCGCAAGAAAAACCAACACCGTGTCTATGCTCGGCAAGTTTTTAGACCCGCTCGCGGACAAGGTCGTCATCGTGGTTATGCTGTTCCTTATCGTTCTGTTCCGCGACGGACTTTCGATGGGCGGCGTTTATCCGCACAACGCGCTCGTAATCGCTTTGCTTTCGGGCATAATCCTTTCGAGAGAACTTATGATAGGCGTGTTCCGTTCCATTGCGGCTTCGAGAGGACTCGTGCTTGCGGCTGACATTTACGGAAAAATCAAAACCGTATGCCTCGACGTCGGCGTAACCGTGCTTATGCTCGCAGGGCTTCATCCCGCACTCGGTTGGATAGGCACAATCGTGTTCTATATCGGCTCGTTCTTTGCGGTGTACAGCGGACTCAACTACGTCTTGAAAAACAAGCACGTTCTTAAACAAGATGGCGACACCGAAAAGATAAGCGAAAGCGAAGAAACAAACCAAGCAAAATAACGCAAAATCACGAGCAATAACGCTCGTAAAAAGCGATTCGTCAAGTTAGATAACCGAAAATGATAAAAGAAATCGTCAAAATCTGCGGACTTAGCAAAGAGGAAATTCTCTCGAAACTCAAAGTTTTCGAGGGATTCGGCGTAAATTTTTCGGTTGAGGAAAACTGCCTCGACGCTACCATAACGATGACGAGCGACGCAAGCCGCGACGTGTTCGAAACGGTCAAGAGCAGAGTGTACAACGTCTTTGAAGAAGAAGTGTATTCGGCGTCGGAAGGCTCGCTCGAAGAAATCGCGGCAAGGCTTTTGAGGATGAACAACCGCACTCTCGCCGTAGGCGAAAGTCTGACGGGCGGCGAAATCTGTTCGAGACTTACGAGCATTGCGGGAATCAGCGCGAATTTTTACGAGGGTATCGTATGCTACAATCGCGCCTCGAAGGTCGAAAGGCTCGGCGTTCCCAAATCCGTGCTTGCAGACTACGGCGCGGTGAGCAGAGAAACCGCATACGCAATGGTCAAGGGCCTTTGCAAACGCCCCGTTGACATCGCTTTGGCAACGACGGGACTTGCAGGTCCGACCGGCGACGAGGGAAAACCCGTTGGGCTCGTCTACATCGCAGTTGGGGGCGGCGAGTTTATCACCGTCTTCGAGCGCAGATTTTCGGGCAGTCGCAACGAGATACGGACGGCAACTTCCAACGTTGCGTTATTCTATCTCATAAGATATTTGAAAGGGGATATTTTGCGACTTTAATGCACCGATTTCGGTACATTGAACGTGACATAATATAATCAAAGAAAAAACATTTGCCTTAAAGGGGCGAAAGGATATAAAGGAGAACTACTATGGCAGACAAAATTCAGGATAAGTCAACCGATAAGGAACGCAACCTGCAACTTGCGCTCGCAAAAATAGAAAAGGACTTCGGCAAAGGTGCGATTATGCGCTTGGGCGAAACTGAAATCCCCAAAGTCGAAGCGATTTCGACGGGTTGTTTGACGCTCGACGTCGCGCTCGGCATCGGCGGTATCCCGAAGGGAAGAATAATCGAAATCTACGGACCCGAATCTTCGGGCAAAACAACCGTTGCGCTTCACTGCGTGGCGGAAGTGCAAAAGGAAGGCGGCACGGCGGCGTTCGTCGACGCAGAGCACGCTCTCGACCCCGTTTACGCATCCAAACTCGGCGTAAACCTCGACGACCTCTACATATCGCAACCCGACAGCGGCGAGCAAGCGCTCGAAATCACCGAAACGCTCATCAGAAGCGGCGCAATCGACATCATCGTCATCGACTCCGTCGCCGCGCTCACGCCGCAAGCAGAACTCGACGGCGATATGGGCGACAGCCACGTCGGTATGCAAGCGCGTCTTATGTCGCAAGCACTTCGCAAAATCACCGCCGCTTCCTCAAAGAGCAAATGCACGATCATCTTCATCAATCAGTTGAGAGAGAAGATCGGCGTTATGTACGGCAATCCCGAAACCACCACGGGCGGCAAAGCGCTCAAATTCTACGCTTCAGTGCGTATCGAAATCAGAAAAGCGGACACCCTCAAAGACGGCAGCGACATCGTAGGCAACCACGTCAAAGCAAAAGTCGTCAAGAACAAAGTCGCGCCCCCGTTCAAAGTTGCGGAATTCGACATTATGTACGGCACTGGTATTTCAAATATGGGTTGCGTTTTGGATCTCGCCGTCGAAAACGGATTCGTACAAAAGAGCGGCAGTTGGTTCAGTTACAACGACGAGAAGATCGGACAGGGCAGAGAAAAGGCTATGGATTTCTTGAAGTCCAACCCCGAAGTTTTCAAAGAACTCGACGCGAAAATCCGCGAAAAATACGAACTTAATAAGTAATTTTCGTCTCGTAAAACCTCGATTTGAACAAAAATCGCTTTTCATTGCCGAAAAGCGATTTTTTTTGAGACTTCCGCATTGACGAAACGCTATAAATAGTATATACTATATAAGACAAAACTATATATTGAAAACAATATTTGGTATAGATACAAAGTTTGCATATTAAATCTTGGGTTTTTCTCGGTTTGAAAAAACTTTCCGTATAACCGTATTTTTGCTTTCTCGTGTGGTTTTGATTATATATATGGAGGTCGACTATGACCGGGAATTTCAATTTTCTGATTGCTGCTCTCACCCCGGGCGCGGCTGCCGGAATCGCGGCGGCTTGTGCACTCGTCGTAGGCGCGCTGATCGGTTTCATCGTTTACAGAGTCTATTCTCAAAACAAAATTGGCAATGCGAAACGCGAAGCGGCAAGAATTATCGAAGAAGCAAATCTCGAAGCAAAGACCATTCGCAAGGACGGTATGCTCGAGGCAAAAGAACAAATGAACAAAATGCGCATTGATTTCGAGAACGAAACCAAAGAGCGCAAGCAAGATTGGCAGCGCACCGAAAACCGCCTCGCTCAAAAAGAGGCGACCCTCGACAAGAAAGAGGACGCTCTTGACAAAAAAGACGCCGCTCTCGACAAGAAAATCGAGGACGTGGAAAGATCGCAAAAGCAAATCGAAGAAACAAAAGAGCGTTTGAAAGGCATTGAAAACGAACTCAACAACGCTCAACAAACTATGCAGAAGGAACTCGAAAGAGTTGCCGGTATGACCAAAGAGGAAGCGTCGCAAGAACTCAAAGACGCATTGCTCGAAAGCGTTAAAAAGAGCAGTGCGAACGACGCAAAACAACTCATTCAGGAAGCAAAAGACAACGCGGTAAAAGAGGCGCAAAACATCATCACGCAAGCGATTCAACGCTGCGCCGCAGACACCGCAACCGAAAACACCGTATCCGTCGTGGCATTGCCAAACGACGAGATGAAGGGCAGAATCATCGGACGTATGGGCAGAAACATTCGCGCTCTGGAAAGCGCGACGGGTGTAGACCTCATCATCGACGACACCCCCGACGTCATAACTCTTTCGAGTTTCGACCCCGTAAGAAGGGAAGTCGCAAGACTCACTCTCGAAAAACTCATCACCGACGGTCGTATTCACCCCGCTCGCATAGAGGAAATGGTGGACAAGGTGAGAAAGGAAGTCGAGCAAGGCATCAAGGAAGCAGGCGAAGAAGCGGCGTTCGAAGTGGGCGTACACGGCTTGCATCCCGAACTTATCAAGATTCTCGGCAGACTTAAATATCGCACCAGTTACGGACAAAACGTGCTCAAACACTCGATAGAAGTCGCTTCTCTTGCAGCCATCATGGCATCCGAATTGGGATTGGATCCTCGCATAGCAAAGAGAGCGGGCTTACTTCACGATATAGGCAAGGCCGTAGATCACGAACTCGAAGGCACGCATATACAACTCGGCGTTGAGCTTGCAAAGAAATATCGCGAGAGCAATGAGGTTATTCACGCAATCGCGGCGCACCACAACGACATCGAACCGCAGACTATCGACGCAGTTCTCGTTCAAGCCGCCGACGCTATATCGAGCGCAAGACCCGGCGCAAGACGCGAATCCGTCGAAACATACGTCAAACGTATCGAGAAACTCGAAGACATCGCAAAATCCTTCGACGGCGTCGAACAAACTTTCGCAGTCCAAGCGGGCAGAGAAATTCGCGTTATGGTCAAACCCGAACAAGTCAACGACGCTTCGACCGTGTTCCTCGCAAAAGAGATTGCGCAAAAACTCGAAAACGAACTCGATTATCCGGGACAAATCAAAGTCAACGTCATCAGAGAAGTTCGCAGCGTAGAGTACGCAAAGTAAGTTTTTGAAAAAAAACTATACCGTGCCGCATCGAGGTTTATGCAATATTTTGCGTAAAACTTGCATTGCGGCGCATATGGTGTTAAAATACCTTATGGGATTTAACGCAACAATACAAAACATACATATTTAGGAGAATATCATTATGGCACAAATTATGGCAGGCGATTTGAGAAAGGGCATCACTTTCCTCTATGACAACAAGATTATGACCATAGTAGATTTCTTGCACGTCAAACCGGGCAAGGGCGCTGCTTTCGTTCGCACCAAGATGAAAAACGTCGTCACGGGTGCCGTGCTCGAACAAACTTTCAACCCCACCGAAAAATTTGAACTTGCACACATCGAAACAAAAACTATGGAATACCTCTACAACGACGGCGAATTCTATTACTTTATGGACGCTGACACTTACGAGCAAATTCCGCTCAACAAGAGCCAAGTCGAAGACGCTCTCAACTTCGTCAAAGAGAATATGAACGTCACTATGAAGTTCTTCCAAGGCGCACCGTTCTCTGTCGAACCGCCAAACTTTGTCGAACTTCTCATCACCGTATGCGAGCCGGCAGTTGCAGGCAACACCGCAACCAACGCCACCAAACCCGCAACCGTAGAAACCGGTTACGAACTTCAAGTTCCTATGTTCGTCAACGAGGGTGATACTATAAGAATCGATACCCGCACCGGCGAATATATGTCAAGAGTCTGAAACGGCGAATAGCTTTGTCAAAACCCTTTTGCCACTCGTCACGTACGAAAAGTACGTTGGGCGAGCGTCAAAAGGGTTTTTTCGCGCTCTTCATCCGTTTCAGACTCTTGACAACGTTTCTTAACCTGTTTGGTGCGTTTAGATGTTTCTCTAACACAATATTATCCGTTTCAGACTCTTGACAACGTTTCTAAATCCGGTTTGGCACACTTAGATAATAGTGTGTGTTCTTCATGCGTTTCAGACTCTTAGTTAATACTTTCGAATTACAAAACGTTTTTGTTTTATAAAATCCAATATCCGTTTAATCAAATTTTCTTTTAGTTTTCTATTTATTTTCGATTGCGAAAAAAGGCTAAATTTGTCGCATTGCTATTTGCTCTTTACGCTCGGCATATAGTTTTGTATGCTTGAAGATTTGCTCGGCGAGAGAATCGCCAAAATGGTCGGCGACGAAAAGAGTATTGCCGAATTGCGCGTGAGGGTGGACAGACCTTTGCTTGCTTGCGGCGTTGACGGCAAAAGAAAGGTCGTGTCGAGTTACGGCGCGCCGTATGTCGTCACGCAAAAGGACGTCGAGGACGTTTTGGCACGCGCGACGAATATGTCCTTTTACAGTGCTTCCGACGAGATGAAAAGGGGATACGTCCCTTGCAAGCATTATCGAATCGGCGTGGGCGGCGAGGGCGTGCTCGAAGGCGGCAAACTTATGAGCATAAAGAACGTTGCGTTTTTGGTGATTCGCGTGCCGCACCAAATCAAAGGCATTGCGGACAAAATCGCCGCAGACGTATTCAAGGACGGAAAACTACGCAACACGCTTATAGTTTCGCCTACGGGCGGTGGAAAGACGACGTTACTTCGGGAACTTGCTCGCATTGCCTCAAAGCGTTTCAACGTTGTGGTAATCGACGAAAGGTACGAACTTTGCGCAATGTCGAAGGGCGTGCCGCTTCTCGATATAGGTGACGTAGAAGTCGTGAGCGGTGTGCCGAAAAAGGACGCGTACGAAAACTGCGTGAGGGCGATGAATCCCGATATTATCGTCACTGACGAGTTGTTCGGAATCGAGGACGTAAAATCAATTCTCGACGTTATGAGGTGCGGCGTGAGCGTATTTGCGACGTTGCACGGCGAGAGTGTGGACGGCGTGCGAAGCAGTGAATTTGCGCCGTTAATCGAGGCGTTCGACGTCGTTTACGTTCTTGGCAAAAATCCCGTCGGTGCAATAGTCGAGAAAAAGATATGAGCGAGATATTGAGGCTGATTGCAGGCGGGTTGCTTGCGCTGATTGCGTGCTACGTCGGCTTGCTGATAAAGAGAAGATACAAGTCAAGGGCAGAGTATTATAAGTCGGCGTGCGAGTTTGCAAAGTGCGTGGCGACCGAACTTTCTATGAAAAAAACGCCGATGCCCGATGTTGCCGAAAACTTTTTGAAAGGCAGAAACGGCGATTTTGAAAAGACGGTGGAAACGTGGCTCGACCTTGCAAAAAAAGGACAGACTTTCGTTTACGAAAACACTTTGGTTTCGCTTCTTAAAAACGACGAGAAAAAGCAGATTGCGGACTTCTTTTCGGCACTGGGAAAGACCGCGCTCGACGACCAACTTTCGCATATAGGCTACTACGAAAACGTGTTCGAGTCGAAGAAAGCAAAGTGTGAGGACGAGAGCAAAAAACTCGGCGGAATGTACTTCAAACTGTGCGTGCTGTTGGGCATTGCTATAATGTTGATTTTGGCGTGAGGAAGAAAATATGGACGTAAACATTATATTGAAAATCGCAGGGGTAGGGTTGCTCACGGCAATCGTTTGCGTGATACTGAAAAAGAGCGACCGCGACGAAATCGCAACGTTCGCAACGCTTGCGGGACTTATCATAGTGGCGGTTCTGGTGCTTGATATGCTCGGCGGCCTTTTTGACACGCTTAAGTCGATACTGGCACTTTATTGATACGTTTTGGCACAATAAACATCGTATATTGTCGAAACATACTCGTTTGAATTGCGAGAAAACAGAAGGTATATATGATTTTCAAACTTGTCGGAATTGCTTTGACAGGCATAGTCGCGGTGACGTTGCTCAAAAATTCAAAGCCCGAATTTAGCGTATTTGCAACCATAGCGACGGGCGTCGTTATGGTTATAAGTATGTTGTCCGCACTTCAGGAAGTGGTGCTTGCTTTCGACTCTATCGTCGAAAAAAGCGGCATAAACGACGAGGTGTTTTCGGCAGTTTTGAAGGTTATCGGCATAGGGTATCTTACTGAATATTCGTCGTCCGTCGCAACGGACGCGGGGTGCGATTCCATTGCGCAGAAACTGCAATTCGGCGGCAAAATCACTATATTTTTGATGAGCATTTCAATCGTCAAATCCCTTGTGGACGTGGTGTCCGCTCTCGTTTCGACCATATGAGAAAATCCGAGTTTTCCGTCAAAATCAAGCCATTGATACGCATTGAAAAAAGTGCGAAAAAACGCCGTTTTTTCGCGGTTTTTTGCGTGTTTTTCATATGCTTTTTCGCGCTGACTTTTTGCGTTTTCTCGGACGGCAAGTACGCCTATGCCGCCGAAAAGTCGCAAGAAGAAATAGAAAAAGAATTTAATTCGACGGTCGACGAGGTTATCGATGGACTCGACCTCAAAGCGTTGCAAGAGTTTTTGGATTCGCTCGGACAAGAGGAAAGCGAGGCGGTGTCGATTGATGATATAAAGCACGCGCTAAAATCCCTCGTAAGCGGCGAGCCTCGCAGTTTTTACGAGAGTTTCATAACCTTGCTTTCAAAATCGGCAGGAAGATATTTTTTGTCGTTTTTGCCGAGTTTTTTGACGATAGTCATAATCTGCCTTTTGAAAAATATGCTGTGTTCGCTCACGGGCGACTTCCTCAACAACTCTACGACAGAGGTTGTTCACACGGTTTGTTATTCGGCAATCGTCATCGTGCTGATGAGCGGAATCGCAAGTATAATAAAGACGGTGAGCGACGCGATAAACGCAATGTCGAAGTTTGCGGACGTGATTTTCCCCGTGCTGTTGACCTTGCTTTCGGCACTCGGCGCGACGACGACGGTCGCGGGGTATTCGCCACTTATGGCGGTACTCAGCACGTTCATTATGAAACTCGTCACGACCGTGGTTTTGCCCGCGTTTATCGCGTGCATAGTTTTTTGCGTTGTGGGCAACATCTCGACGACGGTCAAACTCGACAAACTCGCAAAACTCATAAAGTCCGCTTCGGGTTGGCTTGTCGGCATAGCGTTCGGCATATACGCAACCTTTCTCACTGTGCAGGGGATAACGGGCGGCGCGGTGGACAAATTCGGATTCAACGTCGCAAAATTCGCAGTTTCGAGTTACGTTCCCGTTTTGGGCGGCTATCTGTCCGACGGACTCGATTTGCTCACTGCTTCGGTCGTACTCGTCAAAAACGCGCTCGGCTATACCGGTGCAATAGTGCTGTGCGCCGTTGCCGCTTTTCCCATTCTCAAAGTTGTGATATTCTCGCTCGTGCTTAAACTCACTTCCGCCATATGCGAGCCGCTCGGCGATTCGCGAACGTCGGGACTGTTGTTTTCGGTGGCAAAAAATATGAATCTGCTCGTAACCGCGCTTGCAGGTGTTGCGTTCTTGTTCTTCTTGCTGCTTATGCTTTTAATATCGTCTTGCAATTTCGGGGTGTGATATGAGCGCGTGGATAATGTCCGTAGTGGGGGTGATATGCCTCGGCGTGCTTCTCGAAATAGTTTTGCCGAACGGAAAAAGCACAAAGTATATCAAGGGCGCGTTCTCGCTGCTCGTCGTGTTTGCAATCGCTTCGATAATTCCGACCATAGCCAAAGCGGAATGGACGTTGAACGTCGACGATATGTTTTCAAAAAACGATACGAGCGTTTCGACGGGACTCGATTTAACGTTGAAGTCGAGCGAAAAGGTGCGCCTTGCTCTTGAAAACGAGGGGTGCGAGAGTAGGGTAGAGATAAATTATAACGGAACGGTTGCGACGAGCGTTTGGGTATATGTTGAAAAAACGCAAATATCGGGCGAAAAAATCGTCGCTATCGCTTGCGAAACGCTGAACGTTTCAAAGAATATAGTAAGGGTTATTTACAGCGATTTTTGATTTGAATTTCCGTTTGGAAACGGCAAAAAATGCGTTTTGAAAACTGCGAAAAATACGAATTAAAACGGTAAAATAACTATTAAAATTCGATTTTAGCACAGCGAAAAACGCCTTGAAAACGCCTCTATGCGCGCGCACGCGCGCTCGCAGGTACATTAAAAATTCGCGTGCGCGCGTGCGCGCGAAAAGCGCGTTTTTCGGCGAGATTTTGCGTTGAATTTTTATGGATATTTTGCCGCTTTTTACGCCTTTTATAAAATTTGCGGAATATTTGAAAAGCACTCGATATATATTTTGATATGAGTGAAGGGATTGACAAAATCAAAGCCGACGCGAAAGGCGTTTTCGAGAAAATCAAAGGGATAAAAAATATAAAGATTATCGTTTTGATATTCATAATTGCAATCGCGCTCATCATATACTCTAACGTAGCGACGACGAAACAGAGCGCGCAGACCTTTCAGAACGACGAGGAAACGAGACTTTCGAGCATACTTTCTTCGGTGGAAGGCGCGGGCGAAGTGGAAACGATGATAACCAAATCGTCGGGGCAGGTGGTCGGCGTACTGGTCATTGCGGACGGCGCAAACAATCCGCTCGTAAGGCTCAGACTTTTGCAAGCGGCGTCGTCTGCGCTCGGCGTGGATTCCGAAATCGTGAGCGTTATGAGTCGCACAAAATGAGAACCTATAGGAGGAATATATGAAAATGAAAGCAAAAACCAAAAAGATAATCGTTTTGTCGGTTATGGTTGCCTTGCTCGTTGCAACGGGCGTACTGAACTTCGTTTTGAGCGACAAACTCAACAAGACGTCCGACGACACAATCGGACAACAAAACACCGTAACGCAAACCTTCTTTGCGGCGGCGAGAAGCGACCGCGACGCAATGAGAGAATCCGAGTTCTTGTATCTTGACGCAATTATGAATTCGGAAGACAGTTCCGAAAGCGCAAAGACCACGGCGCAAGAACAAAAAATGTTGCTTGTGGAAAGAATGGAAAAAGAACTTGCTCTGGAAACTCTCATCAAGGGCAGTGGATTCGAGGACGCAATCGTCACGATAAGCGACAAGGGCGTGAGTATCGTGGTCGGGCAGAGCGAATTGACGCCCGAACAAGCAAATCAGATTCTTTCCGTCGTCGTGTCCGAAACCACGTTCAAACCGACAGAGGTCAAAGTTATTCCTTTCAACTGACATAGGGGGGGGTAAGATAGAGCGCATCGCAAGAGCGGTGCGCTTTCGTTTTCTTGCGCCGCTTTACGCTCAAAATAATTTTTGCGAGCGGTTGATATAATTTTTTGCGTGTGATATAATAATCAAAAAAGAGGTCGAATATGGCAAAAGAAAAATCACCGGTATTGAACGACGTACTCGTTTCGCTCGCAACCGAAGCGGCGCAAGACGTCGAGGGCATACGCCTTCTCAATTCAAAGCGCAATCGCGGCGCGGTGTCCGTATACGTTTTGCCCAACGAAAAGGTCACCGTCGACTTTTTTGTGAGTATCGATTTGGGATACAGCGTCCCGGCGCAAGTGGCGGTTTTGCAAGAGAAAGTCAAAAAACAAATCGAAGGCGCAACCAAGTTTAAGGTTCAGTCCGTAAACGTGCAGGTTGTCACGGTAAACGTAGCGCAATAATTATGAGAAGAATAGCAAGAGAAAACGTGTTCAAACTGGTGTTCGAGTACACCTTCTACGGCTCGGTGAACGAGTCGACTTTGGAATTGATGCTCGTTGACAGCGACCTCACCGAAGACGACAGACAGTATATCAACTCGACGTACCTCGGCGTTGCAACGAACGACGAGAAACTCAAAAAGATTATCGAAAGCCACCTCGAAGGCTACACGCTCGAAAGAGTGTATCGTCCCGACTACGCAGTGCTGTTGGTTGCGACGTACGAACTTATCGAACATACCGCGCCGAACGCAGTGGTAATAAACGAGGCGGTCGAACTTTCAAAGAAGTACGGCACGGACAAATCCGGCTCTTTCGTAAACGGTGTGCTTGCAAAGATAGTGAAAGATATAGACTAAACGTTGCCAAACTATCCCGAAATTTTCAAACGACGCAGAATTGACGTGCAAATGTTTGATAATTCGGGATTTTTTAACTCAAAAACGGTGCAAAAATGCCGAAAAATCGGTGTTTTACTGCAAAAAAGGTGTATAAAGTGTCGATTGTGTCAGATAAAACCCCATTTTCTGAAAATACAATATCCGTAAGCGAGGTTAACGCCACGATAAAATCGTGCATTGACGCCCCGATATTCAAAGGTTTGGAAGTTTTCGGCGAGATTTCGGGCTACAAGTTTTCCGGACCGCACGCATACTTCACTTTGAAGGATAAATTCTCGCAACTTTCCTGCGTGTGTTTCTACGCGCAAAAAACCTACGTTCCCAAAGACGGCGAAAGCGTCATTGCGCGCGGCTCGCTCGACTACTACGTCAAGGGCGGCAGACTCTCGTTGCAAGTCAGTTCTATGACCCCCGTAGGACAAGGTATGCTGTTTTTGGAATTTGAAAGACTCAAAGCAAAACTGCAAGAGGAAGGTTTGTTTGACGAGGCGCACAAAAAGCCCATTCCGCAATTTGCCAAAAACGTGCTTGTCGTCACGTCCAAAACGGGCGCGGTCATTCGCGACATCGTGACGACGATAAGGCGCAAAAATCCCGTCATCGACATCGTAGTCAAAGACGTGAGAGTGCAGGGCGAGGGCGCGGGCAAGGAAATTGCAAAAGTGCTCGAACGCATTGACAATCTCGGCTACGACGTCATCGTGATTGCAAGGGGCGGAGGCTCGCTCGAAGACCTTGCGCCGTTCTACGACGAAACGCTCGTCAGAGCGGTGTACAAAATGAAAACGCCCGTCGTGTCCGCGGTCGGACACGAAACCGACTTTTCCCTTTGCGACTTTGTTGCCGACAAACGCGCGGCAACCCCGACGGCGGCAGGCGAACTCGTGGCGTACGACTACTATGCGCTCGCAGACGAATTGAAACAGAATATGCGCAGGCTTTCCGTCAACGCTTCGCGTGCGTACGAGAGGAAAAGTTCGGCAGTGCAGATAAGTTGCAACAAGTTGAGGCGGCTCGCTTCCGAGTTCTATTTGCAGAGAGGACACAAAATCGAGTTTCTTATACAACGAGCAAAATCGCAGATAGAGAGGAAATTCGAGATTGCGGACGCAAGGGCGGACAAGGCTATATCCTCGCTCGACAACCTCTCGCCGCTCAAAACTTTGAAGCGCGGATATTTCAGAATCCAAACGCAAGGCAAAACCATAAACAAGGTTGCGAATCTCAAAATCGGCGATACCGTCACGGCTACGGGTTCGGACGGCGCGATAGAGGCGCAAGTAAACAAAATAGAAATTTTCGAGGTGAAAAATAATGGCTGAAATCAAAAAGTTTGAGGACGCTTTGGGCGAACTCGAAGCAATCGTAAAACAACTCGAAGGCGACATTCCTCTTGACGAGGCGGTCAAGGCTTTTGAAAAGGGTATAGAACTTAGCAAGGTTTGCATTGCCGACCTCAAAGCCGAAAAAGGCAAACTCGCTTTGCTCGTGGACGACATCAACAATCTCACCGAAGAACTGAAACTCGACTGACTATGAAAATCTCGACGATTGACAAAAACGAATTTCTCGTTATGTTCGAGCAGTCGCTCAAAAACGCAATAGGCGAGGGCAATTCCGTCATTGACGAGGGTATGCGCTACGCCGCGCTCGACGGCGGCAAACGCGTGCGCCCGCTTTGCGTGTATTACGGCGCGCGCGCAATAGGCAAAGACGCCGAAGTCGACGAAGTTATACGTCTTGCGGTTGCGGTCGAACTTATCCACAACTATTCGCTCGTACACGACGATTTGCCCGCGATGGACAACGACGACTATCGCAGAGGCAAACTTTCCGTACACAAAAAGTTCGGACACGCAAACGGCATTCTTATAGGCGATCAACTTCTCACACTCGCCTCGTGCGTGTTGCTTGACGGCGCAAGAGTGTACGGCTCGCATTTTGCGAGGGCGGCGCAAGAGATAACGCTTGCGGCAAAACGTATGGTGATCGGGCAAGCGAACGATTTGCACGGTTGCGAGATTGCGGACGATTTCCTCGATATGTACTCGCAAAAAACCGCCGCTTTAATCGTCGGCGCGTTTACCTCGGGCGCAATATGCGCGAACGCGGACTTCGAGCAGATAGAAAACATCGGTGAATACGCTTTGAATATCGGCGTTGCGTTCCAACTTGCCGACGACCTTTTGGACGAGGGCGAGGAAGGAAGCATCGTATCGGTGCTCGGCGCGGACGAAACGCGCGCTTTGCTCAACGATAAAACGCAGAGAGCAAGAGAGATAAGTTTGAACTTTTCGGGCGCAAAAGAATTGTCCGATTTTGCCGACGCGCTTTGCAATAGACAAAAATAAAGAGAATATGGCGCAAACTTTCAAAAAGTTGTTGCCAAATCCGTTTGTTTTTGATATATTGTTAAAGCAATCGAGTGCGGGAGTGACTCAGTGGTAGAGTGTCACCTTGCCAAGGTGAAAGTCGCGGGTCCGAATCCCGTCTCCCGCTCCAACGGAAGTAATGACAGTGTGAGTGAAATAGAATCTTTGAAAATCGAGCAATCGATTGACGGGATTCGGCTTCACGTAGTGAAGTGCGATGCAATCGCAGACCCGCGAAGCGGGTTCGCACCGAAGGTTGTCGCGAAAGCGACCACACCGTCTCCCGCTCCAACGAATAGCCACGAAAGGGCATCACCCCAAAGTGGCGTATGGCATCATAGCCAAGAGGTAAGGCAAGGGTCTGCAAAATCCTCACCCCCAGTTCAAGTCTGGGTGATGCCTCCAAAAAAATATCTCGCAATTCGCGAGATATTTTTTTACGAAATAAATCCGCTACGCGAATTTATGAAATGCGCAAAATGCTTGAAATTCGTCTGCGACGAGTGAAATGCCTTCGGCGTTGCGGATTTTTTTTCATTTCACATTGCGCTCGCGCAATATTTTACATCAAGTTTTGATATTTCACGTTCGTATCAAAGAACATTTCACTTGATATTTGCATAATTTCACACTAAAATATTTTGTAGAGGTGTATCAATGAAAGAGTCAAAATTAAAGGATTTGTCAATTGAGTTTTCGGTTAGAGTTATTGAGTTGTGCGATAGCATTGACAAACATAGATCGGTATTAAATCAACTCGAACGAGCGGCTACATCTATCGGTGCGAATATTCACGAGGCTAATTATGCGCAAAGCAAAGCGGATTTCGTTTCTAAATTGCAAATATCTTTGAAAGAAGCATATGAGTCTGAATATTGGCTTGATTTGATTGATAAAACCGGATTATTTGATTTGAGCATTGTTCGTGAACTCAGAACTCAATGCGGAACAATCAGGCGAATACTGATTGCGTCTATAAATACGGCAAAGGGTACACCAAATAGCGATTTAAAAAAATAAATCCGCTACGCGAATTTGTGAAATGCGCAAAACGCTTGAAATTCGTCTGCGACGAGCAAATGTGTGAGTTGCTTTTCTATTCGGTTTATTCTTTTCGCTTTTATCGACACAAAACGCTCAAATCGCTATTTACTTTTTTGCGATTCGGTGCTATCATATCCGTAGCAATCAAAGGTAGGGAATAGTATGGAAAGTCCGCTTGCTCAAAAATCGAAATCGTTTGCTCTCGACATTATCAAACTCTGCAACCAAATCAAAATCGATAAGCGCGAAACCGTGCTTGTCAATCAACTTATGCTGTCGGGCGCGAGTATCGGCGCAAGGGTGAGGGAAGCGTACTGCTTGCAAGACAAAGCGGACTTCATCAAAAAACTGCAGGACGCGCTCAAAGATTGTTCGGAAACGGAATACTGGATTGAGTTGCTCATCGAAAGCGGAACGTACTATTCGGACAGAATGATTCTCGAAAAATGTATTGAGATAAAGAAGATGCTCATCTCGACCATAGCCAAGGAAAGCGAGGCGGCAAAAGCCGAATGAACTACGGCTTGCAAGTATAGCGACTGAACAAAGGATTCCGAACGGTTTCCTTTTTTCATGCGAAAACACGATTAATCAGATTATGAAAAAGTATTATGAGGCATACGAGGACAGGTATAAGTCGGCGCATGAGAGCGGCGTCAGTTGGGCGGGAGAGAATCCGACGCCGATTGTTTTGCAAACGCTTGAAAAATACGGCGTAAACAAAACGGCAAAAATTCTCGAAATAGGTTGCGGAGAGGGGAGAGATGCGCGCGCGGTGCTTGCGTGCGGTTATAATCTTGCCGCAACCGATATATCCCATGAGGCGATTTCTTATTGCAAAAAGAAAATGCCCGAGTATGCGGATTGCTTTTCGATTTTAGATTGCATAGGCGGCGAGCGCGACGAAAAGTACGATTTCGTTTATGCCGTCGCAGTGCTACACATGCTTGTGCTTGACGAGGACAGAAGGAAGTTTTACGATTTTATCAAAAAACATCTTTCAAAGGACGGACTTGCGCTCGTATGCTCTATGGGCGACGGCGAAGTCGAGCATAAAAGCGACATATCGACCGCATTCGAAATTCAAGAACGCATACATCCGAGCGGAGTAATGAAAGTGGCGGGCACTTCTTGCAGAATGGTTTCGTTTGCCACGTTTGATAAAGAAATCCATAATGCAGGGTTGCATATCGTAGAGGCGGGAATCACGGAAAGTATGCCCGACTTCAACAGTTTGATGTATGCCGTCTTAAAAGCGTAAAAAAGGCTCGTTTGTGCTTTACAATTTCTTTTGGTGGTGCTACAATTTCATACAATCAAAACAAAACCTTTCAATGCCGGAATGGCGGAATAGGCAGACGAATGAACCATATTCATCCCCGCGTCTGCGCAAAGACCGCCACGCCCATAGTTTAGGATAAAAAAACATTTCAATGCCGGAATGGCGGAATAGGCAGACGAATGAACCATATTCATCCCAGCGTCTGCGCAAAGACCGCCACGCCCGCAGTTTAGGATAAAAAGCATTTCAATGCCGGAATGGCGGAATAGGCAGACGCAAGGGACTTAAAATCCCTCGATGGCAACATCGTATCGGTTCGACCCCGATTTTCGGCACCAAACACCTCGTTTTTCGGGGTGTTTTTGTTTTTCTTCGCCCAAAAGCAAAAATAATCATACAAAAGTGCCGATAAGATACCGCAAAAGATATTGCAAACTCGTGCACGCGATGTTATAATTATTGAGTATATAGGGAAAGTATCGTGTATGCGCACTGCGCGCACGCACGCAAGGTGAGCAATGAATTCTACGACATACGCAAAAAGAACGCTGTATAAGCCAATCGATTTCTTCTTCCGCGCAGTGGCAGACGTTTCGGGCAAGACGAAAAAGATTGCTTTCGTCGACGCGTTCCAGATTCTGAACGACCGCTATCTCGGCAGAATGAGCGTATGCAATTATTTCTACATCGCGGAAGGTTCGGTCAGAATCAATGAACTCAATATCATCGCGCTTGAAGAACTGGTCAATTACGACCTCGTTATGAAAGAGAACTTTCTTATTCCCGACGTCACTTACAATCTTCCTTTGTCCACTCGCTTTTTGGAAAACGACAAGGATTTCGACATACTTTTGTCCACGCTCAAAGATTTGGGCTACAAGAAAAACGGACTGATTATTTCATTTTTTGTATCCTCGCTCGCAAAGTTGGACGAGGGCGGAAGGGACAGGTACAACCGTTTGCGCAAGGCGGGGTATAAGGTTTGCGCGACGGCGTTCGGCGAGGACTACAACTCGCTCGACGTTTTTGCGGATTTCAATTTCGATTATCTCAGATGCGAAGCGCAATACTTCGACGCAGACAAGAAAAAGAAAAAAATTCTTTCTATGCTCGTAGGTTTCTGCAAAGCCAACAAGATAGGTTTCGTTATGGAAGGCGTCGACACGCCGAGCCGGTATGCGAGATTCAAGCGCGAGGGCGTAGGGTATATGACGGGCAGAGGCGTTTCCAAACTATCGCGTTGGGTCACCAACGAACTTTTGCTTCTCAAAGACCCCGAAGGCGAGAAAAAGGAACAGTATCTCAAAAAACTTCAAAAGATTCTCAACGCAAAGGAAAAAGCCGAGCATGACGAACTCGAAGCGTTGCGCAAGGCGGCAATAGAAAAGGCAAAGGCAACCGACGGCGAAAAAGTTATGCCGTCCGCGCCTCGTCCGGAACTTGCAAAATCGCCCTATCAAGTGCGCCTCGAACAGCAAAAACTCAATGCGAAGAAAGCGACCGAGGAAAGATTGCAGTTGCAGGCAAAACTTGTCGAGCAAGACCCCAAAGAAGTCGAAGCGAGAGAAAAGAAACTTATCACCGAGATGTCGCGTATGCGCTACGAGGGCGACGTGCAAAGTGCGCTTGCGCTGTCGTTTGCCTCTCAAAAGAAAAGCGAACTCGGCATAGACAGACCTCTTGCGCAGCAGACCGCGCCCAAGGTCGAGGAAGCAAAGCCCGAACCCGAAGAAGAAAAGAAAGAAGTCGTGGTCGAGGAAAAAGAAAACAGCGTCGCCGCGCCGATACGTCCCGAAAAACCGTCGGGATTCGTCGCACCCAAGAAACCCAAAAAATCGAAAAAAATCAAAGCCGATTTTGAAAAGGAAGAAAAACTTTTCAATGAATATAAGTCGGACAGCCTTTTCGGCGGACTGGGAATGAATACGGGTATGCAAGGCTTCGGCGTGACGTTGCACATAGAAAACAAGGATAAGGACGAACCCGATCTCGTCGGCAGTTACAACGACAAAGGGCAGTGGGTTGACGAGGACGGAAACGTTTTCAACGGCTACTTCGACGTTGACGGCAACTGGGTGGAATACGAGCAATTCGACGTAAGCAAGGAAGGCTCGTACAACGAAAACGCGCAGTGGGTCGACAAAGACGGGAATGTCTACGACGGCTACTTCGACGAAGAAGGCAGATGGATAGACTACACCTACACCGACTCCAACGGCGAGATAGTTGACAACGGCTACTTTGACGATACGATAGGCAAGTGGGTTCCGTACGGCTATTTTGCAGGCGACGGCACTTACCACAAGTTTTGAGAAGCAAAACTTGTGGAACGATATGCACGCAAAGCGTGCGTGAAATTGTGCCTTCGGCACAGTGAAATTTGCGCGATGCGCAAATGAAATTGCACCGTTGGTGCAGTTGCGGAAGATTCAAGGCTTCCAAAAAACAAAATCAACGAAAGAATAAAATACATAACCTAACAAAACGATGAGCGAACAAGACAAAAACAACGAATTGACAGAAAATACGGCTGTCGAAGAAAAATCCGAATCCGCGTCGCAATCTGCGCCGCAAGCGACGGATTCTTCGCAAGATAAGCCGCAAAAATCTGCCAAATCTGCCAAAGGCGGCAAAAAATCCGCCGCGGCTGCCAAAAAGGAACAATCCCGTTTGAAAAAAGAGTGGGAAGATTCTATCGTTGCGTCAAAAAAGGTAAAGCAAGAGGAAATCCGCCGCAAAGTCAAGCGCGCAATGCTCATTATGCTCGTTTTCTCGCTTATCGTGACGTCAATCGTCTACGTTATGCTTTTGTTCATTCAAGAGAACAATATCCGTATCACCGCAAACAACCGCAACAAGGAAAAATCCATATCCTTGTCGATGGACAACAGTTTTTGGACGCCGTATCTCAATGCCGACGGTCCCGATCAGATGTGGAATGTCAGTTACGATCCGCGCTACACGTTCGTAACGGAAAAAATCGATTCGATTGCGCAAGTCGTCGAACGTTTGGACGCCGATAAAGTGGAACTCGGCACTCTCAACGGCGAGCAATATATCCGCTTTACGTTTATGCTCAAAAACACGGGCAACGAGCAAGCGCATATCAACTACGAAATGACTCTCGAATACGACAAGCACGCTTTGCACGACGCGGTGCGCGTTATGTGGGGACAGAGTTTCAGAAACGAATCCGTAGAACTCGAAAACAACACTACGGTTGACATCTACGCGGCTTTGTCCAGAAACGAACGCCTTGCAGGCTCGAACATCAACGCAAAAGGCGACGGCACTTTCCGCACGGCAGAGGAAGGGTATATCGAATACGTGTCCTATCCGGGCGTATTCACCTCGCAAGTGAACAAAAACGATCCGTATTATTACGTCAAAAATTTTGAAAATTCATTGACCGACATCGAACAGCGCGCAGAGGAACGCAAAAACGGTTTCTTTGCAACCACGCCGTTCTATTCCGACGAGTACGTCTTCCAGCGCGAAGTCGATATGGACAGAGGCGACATTATGTACTGCTACGTCAGCATATGGCTCGAAGGTAGCGACTTTGAATGTATCGACGATAGGTTGGGGGGATATTGCAAGATAGGTCTTAATTTCTACGCTTCATAAGAAGCGTAAAAGTCGACCTCGCTAAATCGCGACTAATTTTGGACGCGATTGGCGCAAGCGTAGCAATCGCTATTCCGTCACTGCGTTCCTTACAGGCACGGCTTGCCTCAAAATCGTGTACGCCTATGTACACTGGGTTTTGATTCA
>ERZ808252.692-NODE-692-length-29947-cov-4.142881_pt1 | contig 29947 bp, 25 predicted proteins | sample MGYA00521242_ERZ808252 | MGnify/ENA primary metagenome ERZ808252 (study PRJEB31516, sample SAMN03275581) | gut metagenome | biome: mammalia-associated habitat; material: feces | host: Papio cynocephalus | place: Kenya | collected 2012-08-07 ...
GTCTTCATATAATATATCCAATGGAATATTCTGCGGTTTGATTTCCAATTCCGTTGGATCCGGTAAAGAAACAACGATCAAATTTCCGGTTTGAATTGGTGTTTTATTTTTGTTCTGGATGACATCATTGACTGTAACCAGATTGTCTTTGATCAGTTTTTGAATATAAGAACGGGACAGATCCATACAATTCTTTGCAATATACTGATCTAACCGCATCATATTATCTTCTTCCGTTACTTCATACTGCAGTTTTCGTTTCATGTCTATTCTTTTTCCTCTTTTTCAAAATCGTTTTTATAGCGAAAAGTAAATGCATAGATGAGTAATCCTGCTGCTACGGTAACATAACAGTCCGCTACATTAAATACCGGAAAATTGATTGCCGATACATAGATAAAATCAATAACATATCCATGCCAAAAGCGGTCAATACAGTTTCCCAGCGCACCCGCTGCTAACAGGCAGAGGATAAAACGCAAAAAATTAAATCTCTTATCCTGTGGCACTTTAGTATAGGCAAAAACAATTACACCCAGTATGATCAGAGAAAAGCATCCCAAAATCCATGTGCCATTTTGAAATATGCCCCAGGCGGCTCCTTTATTTTCCAAATAATGTAATTCTAAAAGATTGGGAATGATTTCAATATCATTCCCAATTAAATACATTGATACGATTTTCTTTGTCAATTGATCCAAAAAAGTAAGAAAAACAAAAAGAACTGCCATCCATAAATGTAGACGTCTATTTACCTTCATCAATTCGTTCTATTCCTTTCCATTGACTGACAAAATCAGAAATCGACGGATCCTAAAAACTCAAACGGATCGTCCGTCTTCTTTTCCTTATTGTTCATATTCAAATCCTGAAGCAGAGAATCCAGCGTCGGGACAAGATCTTCATTCTTAGATTCTATCTCCAATTGTTTAGACTTTTCTTCTGCCTTTTTTCCCTCTTCGGCACTTGCGGTTTCTTCCACCGAGGTAAATGTAACATCAACCGGTGTTACCGGTGTTGCTTCTATCGGAGTCGTCACAGCTGCTTTGGTAACACTCTGTGCCGGTTCTTCTTTCACCGTTTTCTCTTCTACAACGACTTTCTCTTCTGCAACGGTTTTTTCTTCTACAACAGGTTTCTCTTCTGCTGCTTCTTTCTCTTCCGGATTTTCTTCTTTTAAAGCCTGTAATGTATCACGAAGATCAATGGTATCTGCACTCAATATTTCAGCGGTGCGGTCTTCTTCATTCATCTCAACTTCTTTTTTCGTATTTGAAGCAGCCGGAGTATCCTGCTCTGAAACTGCCGCTTCTGTCTTCTGCTCTGCTGCAGCTGTTTCTTCTACGGATACTGCTGTATCCCCTGCCGTCTCTTTTTCCTGTACAGGAGTTTTCTCATCCACATTTGTCTGCTCCTGTGCCTTTTCCGGCTCTTCTTTTACATCAAGATCTTCCGGGTTATGAATATCAAATTCGGCGCCATCAACCAATTGAAGCTGTGCGCTCGCCGCCTCTTTCAATTGTAATTTGTATTGATTAAACTGCTGAATCAGCTGCATTGATTTTTCACGAATTTTCTGGTATTCTTCTTCCGCGTTGTTAATGATCTTATCGGCATGAAGATGAGCCGCTTTTTCAATGGATTCTGCTTTCAGGATGGCAGCATCTTTGGTCTCTTTCGATGTTTTCTCTGCAAGAACCAATGCTTTCTGCAACGTCGTCTCAATTGAACGGTAATATTGAACCCCATCACTTAATGTCTTGATCTTGTTATTAAGATCAGCCCGCTCTTCTTCCATCTCGCGCTCTTTTTTGCGAAGCTGTTCTGTCAATTTGGCATTTTCTTCTGTCAATTGTTTATAATTGTCAAAAACAATTTCCAGATAAGTATCCATCTCCTCTTTTTCATATTTCTTACGTTTTGCTTCTACTTTTTTATTTTGTAATTCGATTAAAGATAACATACGTACTTCCTCCTGAATTAAAATTCGCGGTTAATGGTAGGCATTGCTGCGTTAGACTGTTCTTTCACATGATCCAAAGTATCTCCACTGATATCTACCTGCTCCGGGGTAAATATAAATACATACTTGGAAATCTGATGGTATTTTCCATTGATCGCATAAATACAGCCGGAAATGAAATCCATGATCCGCTGTGCATCATCCGCATCAAATCCTTCCAGATTTACAACAACCGGTTTGGATTCCAGTAACGTATTACATATTTCCTGGGAATCTTCAAACGAAGAAGGAAATATGATCTTAACTTCTGAAATCGTACGATTCAAAGAAACCACTTTCGGCTTCGAGCCTCTAAAGCCGCCAATTTTGGTCTTTTCTTCCTGTGGTTCTCTGCCTGCTGAACGAGTGCTGCGGGCAGATGTATGCTGTACCGGTTCTTCTTCATAATCATCTACATAGTTATCAAATTCATCTTCTTCATCCATACCGTCTAAATTAAAAAAATTAACAAGTGATTTTAAACTCATATTATCAAAACCTCTCTATCTTTGTCTTAATATTGTCTGCTTCCAAATATGCCCGTGCCAACACGGATAAAGGTAGCCCCTTCTTCGATCGCCACTTCATAATCTCCGGTCATACCCATAGAAAGCTCATTCATACTAATATTATCAATGTTTTTGGCGTTGATGTCAACTAGTAATTTTCGTAAATTTTGAAAATGTATCCGATTTTCTTCCGGATTTTCTACAAAAGGCGCAATCGTCATCAATCCATGCACTTTCACATTCGGGAATTTCGCTGTCTCCCGGATCACACTCTCTGTCTCTTCGGGCATCAGACCAAATTTTGACTCTTCTTTTGCCACATTTACTTCTATTAAAATATCAGCGGTTTGACCGATCTTTTCATATTCTTTTTGTATCTGTTCTGCCAGCCGGAGTGAATCAACAGAATGAATCCGGGCAACTTTACCGGCAATCTGACGTACTTTATTGCGCTGAAGATGTCCTATCAGATGCCATTCTACACTGTCCGGAAGCTCGGCTTCTTTTCGAACGATCTCCTGCACTTTATTTTCACCGAAAACAGTTGTTCCTGCCTGCATTGCCTCCTGCATCATCTCAATCGGCTTTGTTTTGCTGACTGCGATCAAGGTAACCTCATCACGGGAACGCCCGCTTCTCTCACATGCCTTTTTTATTTTTTCTTCTACTTCTTTCAAATTTTCTGTTACCATTTTTCTTCCTCCTGTTATAGCAGATTATTGTATAAAATCATTTTCATTTAAAAGTTTCGGATTGACTACGATATGATCATAATTTGATATTCCCCCGGTCGTATCCGGAGAAACAATCGTATATTCATTATTCTCATATACTTTTTCAATCTTTCGAAATTGGCAGTAACCCGTATTTACACAATAAACACCTTCCACGCTCTCCTGCGTTTCCAATGTAACAAGCTGTTCTGATGAAGGATCCGCGATCACATCTCCCGGCGCTAAAATCGTGTCATTCACATAGTATTTATCATCTTTCATACTTGCATTTTCAACAGATATAAAATCCTCCACTCTTTTTCCCGACTTATCATATGTGATCTTAACCACTCCGGGAACCGTCTCGCCACCTGACTTTAACGAACCATTGGTGACATATTGTTTGGGTACAATGGTCATGTTTTTCTTTATGATAGAGGAATTCGGTATTTTATATCCTGTCGCTGCATTCAAATTAAGTTCAATATCAAGATAGCGGTCATTTAAGTACCTTCCCATGTAACGGCCACTGGATAAAACAGCAAATGTCACCCCGTCATTCTCTTGAAATTCCAGTCCGCAGTTAAACGATATCTGATCTTTTTTTACGGTAATGCGGACACTTGTCTGATCTTTTATCTTTTGATAAAGAGTATCCGTAACAGGTACTACAATCTTCCAATCATCACTCGTAACCAATTTATAAACCGGTTGATCCGCTTCTACCTTTTCCGATGAACTCAATTGTTTTCTCTCCACAGAAGCGGTATCTTTAAACAGATCCGGATTGATCCGGTCTAACGTAATATCCTCATACCCATCAATTGAATATGAAATTATCCCCGGCGTAAAGGCTTTGGATTTCACAATCTCATTGGATTTGGAAACTTCTGACAATTGTTTTTTGATGTCACTATATAAATTACTCCTGCTTTGCTCAAAAATCGTATTTTCTACATCATAATGGAAATCTTTTATTGTATAATAACTTGCGGAATCGTAATTACTGTAATAATCGCTTATAACTTCCCGTAATTTTTGTATATCCGAACTCGTAGTCTTATGATCCGACTGTATCTGTTCGAGCAGATCATTGACGGCTCCGTTTTTATCAATGGTATAAATAACTTCTTTTTTTCCCACTTTACTCTGATCGGCATGGTAGAAATTAATATATCCTGCCTGTTTTGAATTTACAACCGTTTCCTCCCGCAATATAAATCCGGTTAATGTACTGTCATCCGCAATACTTGTCTCATTCACTTCATAAATGCTAATATGCTCATCATGCAAATAGTTCCAGGAAATAGTCCCTACATACACAATGATGATAATCAGAATCACAAATGCAATATTCGGTTTAAACGGTTTTCGATATTTAACAACTGTTCTATTTTTCTTCAAAACCGGAATGCTTCCTTTCTATCTGATTTATAATAACAAAATTATCACTTTCTATGCATAAAAATATTCTTTTCGTAAATAACTAACAGTACTACAAAAGGAGGTTTCTCACCATGAAAACAATTGACTATATTGCACTAACACTTGTCATCATTGGTGCCATCAACTGGGGATTAATTGGATTTTTTAGTTTTGACTTGGTCGCTTTTATCTGTGGCTCCATGTCCATTTTATCCCGGATCATATATGCTGTAGTAGGTATATGCGGTCTTTATGCAATCAGTTTCTGTGGAAGGCTTAAAAACTGATTTTTACTGGCGGACCAACTCACGCCAATCCAAATCTCCACGTTCCAATGCCTTTACAAGTAACTCTGCCGTCGCAACATTGGTTGCCAGCGGTATATTGTGAACATCACAAAGCTGAAAAAGGGTTGTTACTTCCGGTTCGTGGGATTTTGGCGTGAGGGGATCTCGTAAAAAGATAACAAGATCGATATCGTTATTCTCAATTTGTGCTCCCAGCTGCTTTTCTCCTCCCAGATGACCGGCAAGATATTTATGGATATTCAAATTTGTAACTTCTTCTACTAATCTTCCTGTCGTTGCTGTCGCAAAAATATCATGTTTACATAATATACCACGATACGCAATACAGAAATTCTGCATCAGGATTTTTTTTGAATCATGAGCAATCAATCCAATGTTCATAGCGTTTTCCTCCTTAGAAATATTATTTTTTCCAAGATAAATTATTTTCCAATGCCAGGCTTTCTACAAAACTGCTGCTATTTCCACGCGTCGGCTGAATCTGTATATTGATCAGTATTCCAATTGCCATCGAATTACTTAGCAGGGAGGACAGTCCATTGCTCAAAAAAGGGAGTGGAAGTCCTGTGTTCGGTAACAGGGATGTCACAACGCAAATGTGAAAAAAGGTCTGAAAACAAAATAATGATCCTATTCCAAGAGCAATCATCATTCCCAAATAATCTCTTGCGTGTTTGGCTGCAATAAAACATTTTATAATAATAAAGGACAATAATCCTAAAATGATAAGGCATCCAATAAATCCAAACTCTTCGCTGATCGGCGTCCATACAAAATCACTTTCAATAACGTCAACCGAATTGTAATTGCGGTTTTCACTCATCCCATCCATCAGTAATTTTCCATACAATTTTCCGGACGCAATCGACAATACGGAGTTGTTCTGCTGATACATGATACCAAGCGCTTCGGTTTCGGGATGCAGCCATCCTGTAATACGTCTGAGCTGATAATCATGAAGTAATTTCTGCCCCGGCTGCTGGATATACCATACCAGAAAACCGGCAATCGGAATCAATACGGCAACAACCGGTCCTATGATCTTCTTGCTCATACCGGAACACAGTATCATCATCGCAAGCACTACCATAATAACTACACTTGATGAAAGATCGGACTGTACCAACACAAACGCCGTTGGCAGCAATGCAATCGCACAAGCCAGGAAAAAGGTCTTAAAAGAATCAATCTTTTCACGAACTGCCAGAAAAAACGATGCCAATGTTAAAATGACAACAATTTTACATACTTCTGACGGTTGAAACATAAAAACCTTAAAATCCAGCCAGCGGTAAGAATCCGTCCCCGCATTGGATCCCAATGGGGAAAAACGTGTTGCAGCTACCAGCAAGGTTGTAATAATATACAAAATAGGAACATACATACATAATGTGTGATAATCAATAAGGGAAAACACAAGGATCACACATACCCCCATTGCAATCGTAAATATCTGTTTTTTTGCCGATCCAATCTGCCCGGAAGAAGGGATAATGGATAATATAAACGAACTGATCAAAAACAAAATAAATACTACCACAACCAAGGGGACATCAAAACGTTTAAAGTTGTAATGTTTTGACAAAAACAAACTTTTCACACGTTCTTTTATATTCATAATTGTAATCATATCTGCCTGTCACCACCATTATTGGGTTTGTTTAATACTTACGATCGGAATGTTTGCAAAAATTGCATTATTGCCCTCGGATTCATTTTGCTCAATTTTTATATCAAGACCACTTTTGTCAATTTCTACATATTTTGAAAGAACCTCAATAATATCTTTTTGAATCTGCTCCATAATATCTGGAGAACAATTCGCACGATCGGAAACCAAAACTAATTTCAGTCTGTCTTTTGCTACATTTCCGGAAGATTTTTTCCGAAAAAAATCTGCAAATTTCATATTCTTCATCTCCTTTTAGTTGTTTTTAAATTTACTCTTTATCTTTGAGAAGAAGCCATTTCCTTTGGAAAGATCCAACAGCGGAACTTCTTCACCCATAATTCGTTTGCAAATATTTTCATAGGCTTGTCCCGCGAGAGATTTGCTTCCCACAAGAGGTTCTCCCTGGTTGGTAGAAACCACGATATTCTCGTCATCCGGAACAACTCCAAGCAGATCAACCGCAAGGATTTCCACAACATCGTCACTTGACATCATATCTCCGCGTTTTACCATATCATAACGAAGACGGTTTACAACCAGTTCTGTCTTTTTAATCTCATTGGCATTTAAAAGACCGATAATACGATCCGCATCCCGCACTGCCGATACTTCCGGTGTTGTTACTACGATCGCACGGCTTGCTCCCGCAATGGCATTCATAAAGCCCTGCTCGATCCCGGCCGGACAATCCAGAAGTATGTAATCAAATTCATCTTTTAACTCTTCTGTCAATCGTGCCATCTGCTCCGGAGATACTGCTGTCTTATCTCTGGTCTGTGCAGACGGGAGAAGATACAATGTCGGATATCTCTTATCTTTGATCAAAGCCTGATTGATACGGCAATTTCCTTCGATCACATCAACCAGATTATATACAATGCGGTTTTCCAGCCCCATAACAACATCCAGGTTACGTAATCCTATATCTGTATCGATCAAAACTACTTTCTTTCCTTCTTTTGCAAGCCCTGTTCCCACGTTTGCTGTCGTCGTTGTCTTTCCAACGCCGCCTTTCCCCGATGTAATAACAATTACTTCACTCATCGTATTTACCTATCCTTTCCTTCAATAACTATCTATCATAATATTTTACTTGAATTAGTCCAAAAATGCAATCCTTTTATATGGAAATACCATCTAAAACTTTACGATTTAATGGCTCAATATAAATATCACCTTTTTCGGCAAATGCAATCTTTGTTTCTAATTTTGTCTCCTGTTTTTCATCCGGGCTTCGTGCAATGATATCCGCGATCCGGATCTGTGTCGGATTCATCTGCAGAGCAACGACAAAACTGTTTTCTTTTCCGGATGCCCCTGCATACACGGTACCCAGTAATTTACCTAACACCACTACATTTCCGGCAGAAACCACCTGTGCTCCGACATTTACATCGCCAAGGATGACAATGCTTGTTTCAAATTCAACCACTTGCCCGGAACGAAGTGTCCCTTTATAAAACTGGCCGGAGTTTGTATTTAATGCTGTCAGTTTTTCTTCCAGTGTCTTTGTAAAATACGCTTCCTTCTGCTCGTCATCATCAATAAGGCAGACAATATCCAACTGGGAATGCTCACGGATGCATTCCATCAATTCGTACTTCTGATCCTCCGATAATTTTCGTCCTTCAAATGACAATGCGATCTGTGCTGCGCCCAAAAAATCAGAGGAAGATGTAAACTTCTCTTCTACCTTTTCTTTCAATTCAGAAAATTCCATCTGATCGTCCAGATGAACGATCAGACCGGATTTATTTCCTTTGATCACAACCGGTTGATTCATGTTTCTCCTCACTTTCTCTCTAATGATCAGTCTGCCACTCTGCCGGAATTGCTGACCGGACTTGTCGCTGATTTTTTCAACAAATTCTTTCTTGCTTTCTTGTCAAAGTAATACTGATATATACTGCTTGCCAGTGATGCCGCATTACTTGACGTAAAGGCATTCGGTATCACAACGGTAACAGAAATCTTTGGTGACTGGTATGGTGCATAAGATACAAACAATGCATGGTTTGGTTCGTTGGCACTGATCTGTGCCGTACCTGTTTTTCCTGCTACTTTTACCGGAACTTTTTGGAATACGGTCTTTAAGCTTCCACTGTTGACCACCATATACATTCCTTTCCGGATAGCATCCATTGTGGAAGATTTGACATCCAGTTCGTTGCGTACATTCGCTTTATTATTCTGTATCTTGTTATCCTTGGATGGGTCTGACACTTTATCTACCAGTGTCAGATCATAACAGGTTCCCCCGTTAGAGATTGTTGATACATAACGTGACAGCTGAACCGGTGTATAACTGTTGGTACCTTGTCCAATGGCGGAACGCACGGCGTCGCTGTCCGATACGTGCGGCTCTGCTTCCGTCAATTCCACACCGGAAAGGTCCGTCAGACCATATTTATCTGCATATTTTTCCAGTTTTTTCAATCCTTTTTCATTGTTTACCGCCGATCCATTCAAACCACTCAGGCGGTATCCCATCTCGTAAAAGAAATAGTTACACGAATGCTGGATTGCCTGTGATACATTAATTGTTCCGTGGCTGTATGTGCTCCAGCATTTTGGCGATGGATTGATCTTATCAAATACAACGCGGTCTGTCACGGTAGAATACGGATCGATCACACCTTCCTCCAATGCTGCCGTCGCAGATACCATCTTATACGTAGAACCCGGTGCCGTTTTCTGCTGTGTAGCGCGGTTCAAAAGCGGGGAAGCTGAATTCGAATTGATCTTTGCAAAATACTCACTATCCACCGAATTGGCAAACTTATTGTTATCATAACTTGGATAAGATACCATTGCTTTCACTTTTCCGGTATTCGGATCCGTGATAACAACAGAAGCCGCACAAGGCGTAAGTCCTAATTCTCCCGGAGTAATCTCAAGAGATTTGATCTTTGATTTCAAAAATTGAAATGGTGAGATCATACCCGTTCGAAGTTTTGCCAGTGTTGTATTATTTTTCTTAAAATACCCCTGGGCAAATAAAAGCATACAGATCTGTCTTCCACTGATCTGATCATTGTAGATCAACGTATGATATACTTTCTTATCATACAAATTGTCATCGTTTAATTCTTCTAAAATATAATCCACAATCTTTGCATAAATTTCCTCGGTGCTGTAATACTCATCGCCGACATTTAACATTTCAAGATCGATCCAGTTATGCGAAATAGCATAGATCAAAAACTCACTCAGACTGATTTTTTCATTGGCATACCGGTGGTATGTCTCATCCGTCTTATCCATCTTATCGGTTGCGATCACTTCATTTTTACGGAGCATGGAATAAATATAATCCATGTATTCTGCATCCGTATCCGACATATTTTTTGTTGTCGTTTTATTGTTATAAGACAAATATCCGGTAACCGTTTTTAAGGAATTCTTTTTCGCTCCGGAAAAGGTCTGATATACATTTTTTTCCAATTGCGATGCGTCGTCTCTGGAAAATTTTGTAATATCCACCAGACTGTTTTCTATGATCGCACAATACACATCATAGATCGGGACACGTATATTTTTAGCATCTTTTCCTTTGGAGCCGGCACTCTTGCTGTTATTTAATTTAGAGATCAAAACACCGGCAATTTCTTTTTCCGTCAATTGATAAACGGCACTTTGCAGATCCGAGTCAATGCTGAGATAAATGTCTTTTCCTGCCGTCGCATCTTTATGATCTTTGGTTTCCACCACACGCGAACTGCTGTCAATTACTAACGTCTCACTTCCCTTTTTACCGCGAAGCTGCTCTTCATAAGCACTTTCAATCCCCGATTTTCCAATCTGATCTGCAGCCGTATACGTATCGTCACCGTTTTCTTTCATGGAAGCTAACGTATCCGATGAGATCAAGCCGGTATAACCGATAATATGGGAAAAATATTTACTGTTATAATATACACGCTTTGCCTCTTCACTGACATCAACGCCGATCAAACTGGAAGAATTTTCCTTTATTGCCGCAACTGTCTCTAACGAAACATCTGAACTTATCGTAACCGGTTCATATTTTTGATACGTATTCATCATCAGCGCGTAACGGATCGACATAATTTTAAGCGCCGTTGCATCATCATAATCCTGCTCATATTTTTCTGCAGCATCCGCGTCATTTTTATTTTTTTCTGTCAGCGGATCAAAAAAATGAATGGCATTCACTGCATTCGATGTCCGTATATAACGGAAACATTCTTCCGCCGTCATATTCTTCTGGTCATCGGTAAGCTCATCGACCGATTTGCAAAAATAAATTTCTCTTTTAAACCGGAGCTGGGCATTTTTATCCACATTAAATTTAAAGCGCCCCTTTTTATCTATCGTAATAGGAAAATCAACGGTTACCTTATCTCCGTTTTTTTCAATTAAGGCAATGCACTTTAATATCATTTCATTCATTTGTTTATTCGTTTTAATCTCACCGGTATCTTCCAGTGTGATCGCATAACTTTGTTCATTCGACGCAAGCAGTTTGCCGTTGCAGTCATATATCTTACCGCGTGAACTCTTGATCGTTCTCTGTTTTTGATTTTTAATCGTCGCCTGCTTTTCGTAAGCCTCGCCTTCCACGATCTGCAGATAGAACAAACGGCCAACTAAAATACTAAAAAGAACAACATATACAACGATCAGAGTAAAAATACGCGAACGCACCAACGTTTTTAAATAGTCAATAATTGCAGAAAACATCGCCTTACACTTCCTCCCTTCGTTCCGTTGACAGATATTTTTCGAACCGGTTTAACACGCGAAAAACAACAACGGAAACAACTAAAGTATAAATCAATTCCGGCAATATGATATGGGAAAAATAAAATGCAAAATGCAGTTTTCCACGTACCAAAAACTCTGTAATATAATAATAAAATCCGTATACCAGATCCCCCAGTCCTACCAATACACAGGGCAGTATGTAATTATCCGTAAAATAAATTTTCTGGCAGTAGCCGCAGAGGAAACCAATTGTCATAAAAATAAACGCATACAATCCAATCACGCTTCCATACATCATGTCGAGCATTAAGCCACACAACAGCCCGATAAGTTCACCGGAAGTACGTCCGCGCATATAGCTGTAACATACTGTGAGGATCAATAATAAATTAGGTACTACATTTGCCAGTGCCAATTTATGGAAAAATGTTGTCTGCAGTAAAAAGGCAAGCAAAATAATAAAAATAGTTGAAATACGTCTTTTAATCATATTTTTTAATCTCCTCGATTTCGGAAGAGTCCTTCAACGTCGTAATGATCAATACCGTTTCTAATTTATCAAAAGATACCACCGGTGTAAGATGTCCGCTCTTGGATAATCCATCCGAATCCTGCGTAATATCTGAAATATATCCAACCAGCAGTCCCGGAAGGAATTTATCACTAATATGGGATGTCACAACGGAATCCCCATTTTTAGCTGTCACAGAATTACTGATCATCGTAACATCGATATATCCTTTGTAGATGCTCTCCATGTTTCCTTTTACAATACAAGTTTCTCCCGTATTTTCAAACATGGCACTTACATTGCTTTTATCATCAATAATGGCACGGACTTTGGCATAATGCTCTCCAACTTCCGATACAATTCCTACCAGTCCATTGCCGGCGATCACGTTCATATCGACAGCAATTCCATCTTTCTTTCCTTTGTCAATGGTAAATAAATGAAACCAGTTATTTCCATCCCTGCCTATGACAGTCGCTGCCACTTTCGGATAATCCGGATATTTCTGATCCAGCTGATACAATTCACGATAATTGTCCAGGTCATTATTTTCCCCGGCAAGAATCTTATTGTCGTAACTCAGCGCATCAATTTTTTCTTTCAGCTGCTTGTTTTCCTCCAATAAAGATTCCTTGGAATGAAGGAGATCCATCTTATCGGAAATGGCTTTTCCCACTTTGTTGATTCCACTCTGCATCGGAGACATAATATCTCCTACCGTCGCTTTCACACCGCTTAACCGGTCTGAAAATTTGAAACTGAGCACTACGAGAATGGCACAAAGAATACTGCAAAAAATATAAATATATTTGGGATGAATTCTTGGTCCCTTTCTTTTCTTTCTTTTCATCGCCTGTCTCCATTCTGCTTATAAAGCAAGTTTTGCAAGCTGTGGGTCTTCGATAACCGCACCAAGTCCCATAATTACGGTACTTTCCGGTTCTTCGCACAAATTCACTTTCAATCCGAGTTCTTCGTAAATAAAGCGTCCCAGATCCTGGATGCGGCTGGAACCACCTGTCAGGTAAAGACCGGATTTGTAAATATCGGATGAAATTTCCGGTGGTGTGCGCTCCAAAATAATCTTGATGGAATCGACAATACTCTGGAACAATTCTGCCAGCGCTTCATGCACACATTCTCCGGTTACCGTGATCTCACTTGGAAGTCCGGTCACGAGATTCCGGCCGCAAATGTCCATCTGCGCATCGGTCACATAGGCAGAAGCAATATTTTTCTTAATTGCCTCGGCACTCTTTTCTCCAATTACGAAATTCATATCTTTTTTAATCTTATTGATAATGGCTTCATCAAACCGGTTGCCACCTACCGGGATCAAACGGCTGAGCACGATACCGCCCAGTGAAAGCACAGAAATCTCTGCCGTATTGGCACCGATGTCTACAACGAGCGTACCGGTTGACTTGGTAATATCCAGATTCATTCCCAACGCGTCCGCAATCGGTTTTTCTACCACATGAATCTTTTTGGATTTCAGATTCGTATTGGCGATCAGGTCAAAATACGCACGTTTTTCCACTTCTGTAATATCCGTAGGAACTGCAATATAATATTCTGCTCCTTTAAAACGTTTTTTGCCATTCAGTTCTGCAAAGAAATAGTCGATCAGCGCCTGCATATTTCCAATATCTGCCACTACTCCGTTTTTGATCGGATATGACACTTCCAGATTTTCCGGTGCTTTTTCATACATTTCAAAGGCTTCGTCACCAACGGCAAACACATGGTTCTTCTTATATATGGCAATCACACTCTTCTGGTGTAATATGACACCTTCTCCGTTTTTATAAATTTTAATTGAGCTTGTACCAAAGTCAATTCCTATCGCTTTTCCTAACATTTTCTTCATCCTCTCTATCTTTATAGTCCATCATATGTGTCCTCTTTCTTTTAAGCTGACATATTGATAATCTCCAAGAATCAAATGGTCCAGTAATGAAATGCCTATCATTTCTCCGGCTCTTTTCATACGTATTGTTGCATCCAGGTCTGCCTGACTTGGTGTCGGGTCGCCGCTTGGATGATTATGTATCAGTACAAAGCACGAAGCATCGTATTGAAGTCCCTTTTTTAAGACTTCTCTCGGATGAAGCACACAAGATGCCACAGATCCGCTAAAAAGACTTTCCCGATGAATGAGCCGGCAGCGGTTGTCCAGATACAGCACGGTAGTCTGTTCTGTTTCCAGCGCCCGCATTTCCTCCATAAAGTATTGCGCAATACACTGTGGCGAATCAAACTTTTCGCGTTCCGGCTTTCTCTCTCTTGCCAGCCGTTTCGACAATTCTGCCACACATTGCAGCTGAATGGCTTTTACCTCGCCGATGCCACGTATTTTTTTCAACTGCTCGTCCGACAAATAGTACAATCCAAGCAGCCCCTTATGGACGGGATGCAGATCCAGCACTTCTCTGGCCAGTTCCACACTATTCTTTTCATGGGTTCCTGTTTTTAATAATACCGCAAGTAATTCCGCATCTGACAATGTCTCGATTCCCTGCTTCTTTGCTTTTTCATAAGGTCGTTCCGAAACCGGAAGTTCCTTCATTGTGTAAAATTGTTGACGCATACGGCCTCCTGACTCTACACATTGTCTACCCATACATAAATTATTTTACCATACATTTTTGAAAATGTATATATAGAACCCCATAAAATTCACATACTTTTCGCAATTTATTTTGGTAGTTCGACAATTTTCTCATCCACCATCTTCTGAAGCGACATCAAAATCCCATATTTTCCGTGCTGCCAGGTAAGTCCGCCCTGGAAATACACGCTGTATGGCGGTTCGATCGGAGCATCCGCGCTTAATTCGATAGAGGATCCCTGAATAAAGTTTCCTGCCGCCATGATGACATCGCTGTGATAACCCGGCATCGCATACGGTTCCGGAGCCACGTAACTGTCCACCGGTGATCCCGCCTGGATTCCCCGGCAGAACGCAATGATTCGTTCCGGCGATCCAAGGGCAACTGCCTGAATGATATCATTCCGCTCCTCGTCTTTTCCCGGACTCGTCTCAAAGCCAAGGTTTTCGTAAAGATTTGCTGCGAAAATGGCGGATTTCAACGCGCTCGCTACCACCTGCGGTGCAAAAAACAGCCCCTGGTAAAAAGAACGGTTCACTTCCAGCGAAGCTCCGACCTCTTTTCCCAGTCCCGGTGCCGTAAGACGGTTTGCTGCCAGTTCAATGATATCCCTTCTTCCGACAAGATACCCTCCCATCGGCGCAATCCCGCCGCCCAGATTTTTAATCAGGGATCCAACAACCAGATCCGCTCCGACATCCGACGGCTCGATCCGGTCTACGAACTCACCATAACAATTGTCTACCATGCAGATGACGTCCGGACGCCGTTCTTTTACAAAGGCAATGATCTCGCCAATCTGTTTGACGGACAGCGTTTTACGCATGGCATATCCTTTGGAACGCTGGATCGTAACCAGTTTGGTTCTCTCATTTAATGCCTTTTCGATGCCCGGATAATCAATCGCACTGTCTTTCAACAGATCAACCTGCGCATAGGTGATCCCAAATTCACGCAGCGATCCCGGTTCGCTTTTTCCATTGATTCCAATAATTCCCTCCAGCGTATCATATGGCTTGCCGACCGGAGATAACAGCTCATCTCCCGGACGGAGGATGGAAGAAAGTGCCAGCGTCAACGCGTGCGTCCCGCAGGTGATCTGCGTTCTCACAAGGGCATCTTCGGCATGAAAAATATCGGCATATACTTTCTCCAGTGTATCCCGTCCGCTGTCATCGTAACCATACCCGGTCGTCCCGTACATATGTTCTGCACTGACACGGTTTTTATGAAAGGCCTGCATCACCTTTAACTGATTGTATTCTGCCATCTCATCAATGGCTTCAAACCTTGCTTTGAGCGACGCGCAGATCTGTTCTCCGTATTCAAATACAGGCGCACTGATCCCCGCCTGTTCATACATTTTTTTTCGTTCTTCTGTCTCCAGCATAATTTTCTCCTTTTTCAACCGGTAAAGCCGGTTGCTGCAAATTTTTCGTTATAAGATGCCTTTCTTTTCTGCCAGCCGGATGATCTCCTCCACGATCTCACTTTCTGTGTTAAACTGATCTTTGTCGATCATCTGCACTTCCCGTTCTCTCCGGAACCAGGTAAGCTGCCGTTTGGCAAAATGTCTGGTATCTTTCTTGATCTGTTCGATCACTTCTTCTTCGGAACATTTTCCCTCAAAATACGGAAACCATTCCTTATATCCAATGGCCTGCATCGAGGTCAGACCCTTTCCATATCCTGCTTCATGAAGTTTTGTCACTTCTTCTGCCAGTCCCTGCTCTGCCATCTGATCTACCCGCCGGTTAATACGGTCATATAGTTTTTTCCGATCCATGGTCAGCACAACATACAAAAAGTTATAGGGCGATTCCTTTTCCCGTTGTTCTTTATTGTGTGCAGAAATCGGGGTTCCCGTCTCTTCATAGTACTCCAGCGCACGGATGACCCGTTTTACATTGTTTTTATGAATGGCTCCGGCAGACTCCAGATCCACTTCTTCCAAACGTCTGTGCAGTGCCTCTGCGCCTTCTCTTTTGGCAATTTCTTCCAATTCCTTGCGGTATTTGTTTTCTTCCCGTTCTTCCTGAAACTGCACATCGTAAAGCAGTGCCTGAATATAAAATCCCGTACCTCCGACTACGATCGGAATGTGTCCGTTTTCATAGATTTTCTTCAGACTCTGCTTTGCCAGCTGCTGGAATTCATATACATGAAACGGCTCTTCTACGGGCAGGATATCCACCAGATGATGCGGCACCCCCTGCATCTCTTCCGGTGTGATCTTCGCCGTTCCGATGTCCATTTCCCGGTATACCTGCATCGAATCCGCCGATATGATCTCGCCCCCGATCTTTTGTGCAAGTTCGATCGAGGCTTTGGTTTTTCCGGCAGCCGTCGGACCGGTCAATATAATAATAGGTTTTTTCATCCTGATACAATCCTTTTAAATTTCTTTTCAAATTCTTTTTTTGACATGGAGATCGTCGTCGGTCTGCCATGCGGACAGTGATACGGATCTTTGGCATGCAGCATCTTATCGATCAATTCATTGGCTTCTGCAAAGGACAGCGTATGATTTCCTTTTACTGCGGCTTTGCACGAAATTGTTGCACAGCGGTCTGTGATCTTTTCAATGCGGTCCGCCATCGGATTTTCAATCAACTCATCCAAAATGCTGTAAAACAGATCTTTGCTTACCAGATGCAGAAAATGTGACGGAACTGCCACAATCGCGTATTCATCCCCGCCAAATTCCTCAATCTCAAATCCAAGCCGGGAAAATGCCTCCTTACATTTACCAAGCATTTCCTTTTCCTTATGGGTCAGGGAGATCAAAAGCGGCGTTACCAGATTCTGGCTGTACACATGATTATCCGCCAGTTCTTCCATCAGCTGTTCATACAGGATTTTTTCATGAGCCGCATGCTGGTCAATGATCAGCATTTCTTCTCCGTATTCAATCATCCAGTACGTCCCAAATACCTGACCGATCAGCCGGAATTTAATGCGGTCTTCCTCTGCCAGCATCTCATTTTTGAAAAAGGACTGCTGCTCGTATTTTACCTGCGGCTTTTCTTCCTGCGGTGCAGTCACCGGCCGGACAGTCTGTACTGGTTTTTGTTCCGGTTTGGCGCCTCCAGTTTTTTCCATATCTTCTTTTTTGGTCTCTTCGATCCGTTTCCGCTCAAATGGTTCCGGCGCCGGTTTTTCAGGCGGTTTTGGAATCTGTGCAGAAAGTGTTTTCTTTTCCTCTTTCCCCGGTGCCACGTTCGGGATCAGGGTCGCCTCATGCAGCACCCGATGGATCTCCTGCTGAAAAAGTTCAAACACTTCTTCCTGATTCATAAAACGGACTTCCATCTTGGTCGGATGCACATTGACGTCCAAAAAGGCACTGTCAATCGTCAAAAACAAGACCACAAACGGAAAACGGTTTGTCATCGTAAATCCCTCATATCCCGTCTCAATCGCTTTCGTAACGATCGGACTTTTGATATATCTGCCGTTGATGTAATAATACATAAAGGTTCTTGTTCCTCTGGAAATCTCCGGTTTTCCGACAAATCCCTCTAATTTCATCCCATCTTTTTCTACATTTACCGGCAGAATGGCTTTGGTAATATCCGCACCAAACTGCTGGTAAATATTGTCTTTTACATTGCCGTTTCCCGATGTCTGGATCTTCGTTTTTCCATCCCAGATAAAGCGGAATCGGATTTCCGGATGAGACAGCGTAAAATGAAGCATTACTTCGCTGATATAACCGCCTTCTGTCGTTTTCGTCTTCAAAAATTTGGCTCGCACCGGCGTATTATAAAACAGGTTCCGGATTAAAAAGGTAGAGCCGTCCGGGCAGCCTACTTCTTCGTCTGCCACTTCTTTGCCACCATGAATCTCATAACGGCATCCGATCAGATCCTCTTCTCTTTTTGTGATCAGTTCCACCTGTGCAACCGCCGCTACACTAGAAAGAGCCTCCCCACGAAATCCCAGACTGTGAATCGTAAGAAGGTCTTCTATCTTTTTTATTTTGCTTGTCGCATGGCGGGTAAATGCCATTGGAATTTCCTCTCTGGCAATCCCGCATCCATTATCTGTAATTCGTATAAAGGAAATGCCGCCGTCCTTGATCTCGACGGTGATGGCATTCGCCCCTGCATCAATTGCATTTTCCACAAGTTCTTTTACAACGGCAGCAGGGCGCTCTACAACTTCCCCTGCCGCGATCTTATCGATCGTAGATGGATCCAAAAGCTGTATCATCCAATCTCACTCCTTACCATTTATCTTTTAACTCGTTCTGCCATTTATATACCAGGTTCATCGCATCCATCGGTGTCACACGGGAAAGATCAATGTCCCGCAGTTCAAACAAAATATCTTCCGAATGGAACGTCGTCACCGTATCAAAGATGGAAAGCTGATTCATCCCGGAAACTGCCTTTTTCTCCGGCACTGCCTCCGGCTCCTGTCTCTCCGGAATACGGATGACAGACAGGCTGTCTCCCCCTTCGAGTTCTTCTGCGATCTCTCTGGCGCGGATCAGTACACTTTCCGGCACCCCGGCAAGTTTTGCCACCTGAATACCGTAACTTTTATCGGCACCGCCCTTTACAATCTTTCGCAGAAATACAATATCTTCGCCATCTTCTTTTACGGCAATACAGTAATTCTGAACGCCTTCCAGTTTTCCTTCCAGTTCCGTAAGTTCATGATAATGCGTCGCAAACAATGTCTTTGCACCAATATTCTTCTTATCTACAATATGTTCTACCACGGCCCAGGCAATGCTGAGTCCGTCAAAGGTAGACGTTCCGCGCCCGATCTCATCCAGGATGATCAGACTGTCCTTGGTTGCATTATGTAAAATATTGGCAACTTCTGTCATTTCTACCATAAATGTACTTTGTCCGCTTGCAAGGTCATCGGAAGCACCCACACGGGTAAAAATGCGGTCCACTACAGAAAGATCGGCCGAAGCTGCCGGAACAAAGCAGCCAATCTGTGCCATCAGAGCAATCAGCGCCGTCTGACGCATATAAGTTGATTTTCCCGCCATATTCGGTCCGGTGATGATGACAACACGGTGAGAATCCTCATCGAGATACGTTCCATTGGAAATGAACATATCGTGATCGATCATCTGTTCAATGACCGGATGACGTCCCTCTTTGATATTTATGATTCCTTCCTCATTGAGAGTCGGACGTACATAATTGTTCTTTTCCGACACGAGGGCAAGGCTTGCCATCATGTCTAACATGGCAATTGCCTTCGCCGTACGCTGGATCCGGACAACCTGCGTAAATACATGATCCCGGATCTCGCAGAACAACTGGTATTCGAGATTATACAATTTATCTTCCGCTCCAAGGACGACATCTTCCAGCTCTTTTAATTTTTCCGTCGTGTAACGCTCCGAATTTGCAAGTGTCTGCTTGCGTACCCAGTCTGCCGGCACCAGATCTTTATAGGAATTTGTCACATCCAGATAATAGCCAAATACACGGTTATATTTCACTTTCAGGTTCTTTATCCCTGTTTTTTCCCGCTCTTGTGCCTCCAGCTGGAGAAGCCAGTCTTTCCCTTCGGATTTGGCTTTGCGGAGTTTATCGACTTGTTCGTCGTAACCATCGCGGATGATCCCTCCGTCATGCATGGCAAGCGGCGGTTCTTCCGTGATCGCATCGGTGATCAGTTTGCAAATATCTTCTAACGGATCCAGTTCTTCTAAAATTTCCGCAAACAGCCGGCTTGTAAAATTCGAGCACAAAAAACGGATCGGCGGCAGCATCTCCAAAGAACTTTTTAACGCAATAAAATCCCGTGGATTTGCTGACTTATAACTGATCTTACTAAGCAGTCTTTCAAGATCGTAGATCGGATTCAGATACTCTCTGAGTTCCTCTCTCGTGATCATATTTGCATTTAATTCATCAATCGCATCAAACCGCTTTAAAATCTCTTCTTTTTGAATAAATGGCTGCTCCAGCGTACTGCGGAGTTTTCGCGCTCCCATCGCCGTCCGTGTCCGGTCAAGCACCCACAAAAGGGAGCCTCTTTTTTTCTTTTCCCGAAGCGTCTCTACAAGTTCCAGATTCCGGCGGGTATTGCGGTCCAACAGCATATATTTTCCCACCTTATAGGGAACCAGTTCCAAAATATGGGCAAGCGAGGTCTTCTGCGTCTCCTCAAGATATTCCATCACGGCACCTGCCGCTGTAATACCGACCGAATAATCCGCCAATCCCAGTCCGTCCAGCGTCTGAACCGAAAAATGGCGGCAGAGCGATTTTTTGCAGCATTCTTCATCAAAATAATGCGGCGCCAGCGAAGAGATCGAGATTCCAAGCCGTTCTTTCAGATCCTCGATATCCACTCCGCTAATATAAAAAGACTCATTACAAATGAGTTCACTCGGCATAAATTTATTGATTTCATCGAGAAGTTTTCCCAACGTATCCACTTCGGTGAGACGGTATTCTCCCGTTGTCACATCCACGACAGAAATCCCGAACAGATCATCCATCGCGACAACACCCATCAGATAATTGTTCTTTGACTCATCCAGTGCTTCCAGATTGCAGTTTGTACCCGGTGTGACGATCCGCACCACTTCTCTTTTTACAAGTCCCTTTGCCAGTTTGGGATCTTCCACCTGCTCACATATCGCCACTTTATAGCCTTTGGACACCAGGCGGGTAATATATCCTTCTGCAGAATGAAAGGGGACACCACACATGGGTGCCCTTTCTTTCAATCCACAACTCTTTCCGGTAAGAGTTAATTCCAATTCTTTTGATGCACATTTTGCATCTTCAAAAAACATTTCATAGAAATCACCCAGACGGTAAAACAGGATACAATCTTTGTACTCATTCTTTGTCTCAAGATACTTCTGCATCATGGGGGTAAGCTGTTCTTCCATTGGTCGTCTCCTTCTTTATCCTTCCTGCGTGGCAGTCTGTTCCGGTGTTTTCTCCGGCTCCGGTGCTTTTGTCGGCTCCGGTGCCTTTGTTGGTTCCGGTGCTTTTGTCGGCTCCGGTGCTTTCGTTGGTTCCGGTGCTTTTGTCGGTTCCGGTACTACCGTCGGTTCCGGTGCCTGTGTTTCCTGCGGCTGGTGCGTCGGTGTATGCGTTGCCGGCTGTTTTGTCACTTTCGGACGTTTTGTGGCTTTCGGACGCTTCGTCGGTTTTGGAGTCACTGTCGCTGTTGCTTTCGGTGCCGAAGTCGTTCTTGGTGCAGCTGTCACTGTCGGTTCCTCCGCCGGCTTTTTCGTCGTCAGATAAATCGTACTGATGTATCCCTGTATTCCGTTTACCTCTACTTTGGTCCACTCTTTTCCATATTCAATGATCTTCACTTCATCCCCTGTCTGGAGTTTTCCGATGACATCTGCTGTCAGAGCTGCTTCTTTTCGAATATTAACAACCGTCGATGCATACGCTGTCTTTGCATCTTTCAGATTATCGTCAACCTCTTCTTCGTCATCCTGGAAATCTTCTTCATTTCCGCTGACGATAGCCGAATCATACGGCTCCGGTGTCTCTTCTGCATCAATTGCCTGTTCCGTTACTACAGCCGGTTTTTCATCGCCAAGATCTCCACTGTCGACCACCTTTTTCCCAAAGAAAAAAGTTTTTCCGACAAATACCAGTCCGATCACAAGAGCAATTCCTACAATGCCGGACCATACCGCCATAATAAACTCAAATCGAAACTTCTTATCCGCTTTCAATTTATCAAAAAAATTCGTTCCTTTACCATCACTCATTTGTCTCATTCTCCTTATGCATTCATGTTCAAAAATACTACCTTTCTAATTATAACCATAGAATAAAAATTTGTCCATATAAAATTTAAAGAATTTTGCATTTATCAGAACAAATGTTTGACATTTATACAAAACTATGCTACTATAAATACAAACAATTGTTTGCATTTAATATTCAGCCTGATAGGAAAGGAAGGACAAAATATGGGAAATGGTCGCATCTCTGCAAAACAAAGTGAAATTCTTGAATATATTAAAGAAGAAATTTTAAATAAAGGCTATCCGCCTGCTGTTCGGGAGATCTGTAACGCCGTACATTTAAAATCCACTTCTTCCGTTCATTCTCACTTGGAAACACTGGAAAAAAATGGATATATCCGCCGGGATCCAACCAAACCGCGTGCGATTGAGATCGTAGACGACAATTTCAATATCACACGAAAGGAAATGAGAAATATTCCGATCATTGGCGAAGTCGCAGCCGGACAGCCAATCTTTGCGGAACAAAACATCAGCGGATATTTTCCTATCTTAGCAGATGAACTGCCAAGTGGAAATTTATTTATCCTCAATGTACGCGGCGAAAGTATGATCAATATCGGCATACATGACGGGGATAAGGTCATCGTCCGCGAAGCCTCTACCGCCAAAAACGGCGATATCGTTGTCGCCCTTGTCGATGACTCCGCCACCGTAAAGACCTACTACAAAGAAGACGGCCGCTACCGTCTCCAGCCGGAAAACGACACAATGGATCCTATCTACGTAGACCACGTACAAATTCTCGGAAACGTAGTCGGATTATTCCGTTTGTATTAATATGGTGGTAATAAAAAATCACCGGCTTATATCTTTACGATGTTTTCGCTAGAATAATCGTAATAATCGTATTACTTATGCCGGTTTGTTATGGCGGTATCATTAAAGCCAATCACCGACTTATACTTTAACGATGTTTTCGCTAGAATAATGATGGTATTTTATAAAAGAGTTCTGCGGCACATGGATTATAAGTGCGCCGGTATGAGGCACTGGTATTTTCAGTGTCCATACCGCTGCGTACTTATTATAGCGCGAGCGTCCATGTAAGCAGAACTCTTTATAAAATACATTTTTTATTACAGTGAAAATCACGTCTATGCCATAAAATCCAGCAGCGACATCTGGTCTGTCTCCGGGAGATCTCCCAGGATCCCCATCTCTGCCATCTTTTCAACAACCGTTCCGGATATCTTTGCACGCAGTTTGAAATTCTCACGGGAAGAAAACGGTCCGTGTTTTGCCGCTTCAACGACACCTTCTGCCGCTTTTCCGCCCATACCGTCAATGGTACTGAGTGCCGGCATCAGTTTTCCGTCGATCACCTGAAAATGGCTGGCTTTCGCACGGAAGATATCGATCGGCATAAATTCAAACCCTCTCGCATACATCTCCTGTACGATCTTCATATCGTTATAACTATCCTGTTCTTTTTTCGACAATTCATTATAACGTTTCTTATAATCCCGCATCGTCGCTTCCAGTTTCTCTTTACCCTGACACATCAGCTGATAATCAAATGCTTTCGCACGGATACTGAAAAATGCCGCATAATATGCCAATGGATAAAATACTTTAAAATACGCAATACGAAATGCCATCATGACATAAGCGACCGCATGCGCCTTCGGGAACATGTATTTGATCCGTTTACAGGATTCGATATACCAGTCCTCGACACCGGCTTCCCGCATCGCATTTTCCATATCTTCCGTAAGTCCTTTTCCTTTACGGACACTTTCCATGATCTTAAATGCCAGACCATTTTCAACCCCGGTATGGATCAGATAGGTCATAATATCATCACGGGTACAAATGGCAGTAGAAAGTGTACAATTTCCTTCCTTGATAAAGTACTGTGCATTGTTCAGCCAAACGTCCGTACCATGTGACAATCCGGAAATTCGTACCAGATCCGAAAAATTCTTTGGTTTTGTATCGCGAAGCATCTGCATAACGAAATCCGTTCCGAATTCCGGGATACCAAGGCTTCCCAGATCACATCCCATCAACTCCTCCGGTGTGACACCGAGTGCTGAAGTATTGGCAAATAATGACAAAACTTCCTGGTTATCCAGGGAAATGGTTTTTGCATCAATTCCCGTCAGATCTTCCAGCATACGGATCATGGTCGGATCGTCGTGTCCGAGTATGTCAAGTTTCAATAAGTTATGGTCAATGGAATGGTAATCAAAATGCGTCGTAATGATCGGCGTATTCTGGTCGTTTGCCGGATGCTGCACCGGTGTAAATGTATAAATTTCCCAGCCAAACGGGAGTACAATGATTCCTCCCGGATGCTGTCCGGTCGAACGGCGGATTCCTACACAGCCCTCAATGATTCGCTCAATCTCCTCATTGCGCTTATGCTGGCCACGTTCTTCAAAATAATTTTTGACATATCCATAAGCCGTTTTATCCGCCAGTGTAGCGATTGTTCCGGCTCGGAATGTCTGGCCTGCTCCGAAAATAACTTCGGTATACGCGTGCGCCTTACTCTGATATTCTCCGGAGAAGTTTAAGTCGATATCCGGCTCTTTGTCTCCGTAAAATCCAAGGAAGGTTTCAAACGGAATATCATGTCCCTCCTGAACGAGCGGTTCCCCACAGTTTGGACAAGTTCTCGGAGGCATATCGCACCCGGAACTTCCGGCGTATTTTTTTACCTCTTCCGAGTCAAAATCCACAAAATGGCATTTTTTACAGTAATAATGTGCCGGCAGCGGGTTTACCTCCGTGATACCGGACATCGTCGCCACAAACGACGATCCTACCGATCCACGCGATCCTACCAGATAGCCATCTTCATTTGATTTCCACACCAGTTTCTGTGCAATAATATACATTACGGCAAATCCGTTTTTAATGATGGAATCCAGCTCATGATCCAGGCGGTTCTTTACCTGCGGCGGCAGCGGATCACCATACATACTGGTCGCCTTATTGTAGCAGATATTTCGCAGCGTCTCGTCCGACTTTGGAATGACCGGCGGACACTTGTCCGGGTAAACCGGTGACATTTTTTCAATCCGGTCCGCGATCAGATTTGTATTCGTAACGACAACTTCAAACGCTTTTTCTTCCCCAAGATAGGAAAATTCTTCCAGCATTTCTTCTGTCGTGCGAAGATAAAGCGGCGGCTGGTCATCTGCGTCTTTCATCTTTTTTCCTGCAAAAATGATCTTCCGGTAAATTTCATCCTCCGGATCCAGGAAATGCACATCACACGTCGCACAGACCGGTTTGTTGTATTTTTCACCGAGTGCTACAATTTTTCGGTTCATATCTTTCAGATCTTCAAAACTGTGAATATTTTCCACACGTTCGCTCTCAATCATAAATTTATTATTTCCGATCGGCTGGATTTCCAGATAATCATAAAAGTCCACCAGTTCTTTAATCCGGCTTTCCGGTGCTTCATCCAGAAGCGCACGGTACAGTTCGCCGGCTTCACAGGCAGATCCGATAATCAGTCCGTCGCGGTACTTTAAAAACATACTTTTTGGCACTCTCGGTTTCCGGTAAAAATAATCGAGATGTCCCATCGAAACGAGACGGTAAAGGTTGATTCTGCCCGTCTCATTTGCCGCAAGAATGATCGCATGAAAATATGGTTTCTTCTTCACGATATCCGCGGAACCATTGGCAAAATCTGCCACTTCCTTCAATGTATGTAACCCTTTTTCTTCTAACATTTCCACAAATTTCTCAAAGATTTCCGCCGTTGCGCCGGCATCGTCTACCGCGCGGTGATGGTTTTCCAGTGAAATCTTCAATTTCTTTGCGATGTTATCCAGTTTGTATTTGGCAAGTTCCGGAAAAAGCACACGGGCAAGCCCCACGGTATCCACAACAGTAAAATCAGTCTCTATCCCCTGTTCTTTCGCCTTCTGGCGGATAAATCCGTGGTCAAATCCGGCATTGTGCGCCACCAGCGCATTATCGCCGATAAATGCCAGAAACTCCGGAAGCACTTTTTCAATGACCGGCGCATCTTTTACCATATCATCCGTAATGGAAGTAAGTTCTGTGATCCGCTCCGGGATTTTCCGTTCCGGATTTACAAACGTACTGTATTTTTCACAAATTTTTCCATTTTTTACCCGAACCGCGCCGATTTCGATAATCTTATCATTTTCAGATGAAAATCCGGTTGTTTCAAGGTCAAATACGACATACTCATCGCGCAGACTCTGCCCTTTTTCGTTATCAACGGCAAGGTCATTCAGATCATCGACCAGATACGCTTCACAGCCATAGATGACCTTAAACGGATCGTCTTCCGGAAGTTTTAAGCCCTCCAGCGCATGATTGGCATCCGGAAATGCCTGCACGACACCGTGATCCGTAATGGCTACCGCCGGATGTCCCCACTGGTGCGCCCGGCGTACCAGCTGATCCACATGGGTAATTCCATCCATATCACTCATCTGCGTATGCGCATGAAGTTCCACTCGCTTGACCGGTGCATGGTCTTCCCTTCCGACACGAAACTCCTCAATCTCCTTCATTCCCATGATACTTCCGATGCGGATCTCCTTATCATAAGAATCGAGACTTGCCACTCCTTTTACGCGGATAAAATTTCCTTTTTTTACCATATCAAAGAAATTTGTCTCTGTAATCTGCTCATTTTTGATAAATACTTTACAGACGATCGTGTCCGTATAATCTGTGATGGCAAAGGTAACAATCTGTTTTTCGCCTTTGATCTCGCGGCTCTCCACTTTTCGTATCATACCATCGATCACGACTTCACCGATCTCATCCTGAATCTCTTTGATCGGTACAATGGTTCCCTCACAGTTTCTGCCGTAAAATACATCGACATCCCGCATATTCTTTTTGCGGTATACATTTTTCTTCGGCTCCCGTTTGACGACCTTCGGCGCAGCCGGCTCTTCCTTTTTCGGTGCTTCCTGCCGTCTGACAACAAACGTCTCCGGCTCTTCCATTTTCTTCCGTTCATATTCCTTGAAACGAAATTCAATGGTAATATCCTTTCCAAAGCGCGTCAAAAATAAGGCGTGGAACCAATCCTGTACCTGTTCCGCACGCCTTCTTGCCAAAAACGAATCTCCGCATGTGATGTACAGGGAATCTCCCTCACATTCAAACGGTTCCTCGCAAAATTCAATGGCATCTACATAATCAATCTCCCGGAGTTCCTGTTTGATATCCGGCTCCGTCCGTTCCAAAATCTGGGAAAGCGAAAGTCTTCCCAGATCCGGATACTGCATCCGTATCTCCGGATGAAATCCCATCGGACGAAAAATCTGCTTATACAACTGCTGCTCCATCTGATGGATCTCGCGGTATGGCATCCATTCTCCATTCTGGCAGTATACAAATACCATATTTTTCGACCGGGAGGCACTAATACGCTCTACCATTACCGATTCATATGTTGTTCTTAATTTATCTTTACAATCAAGTTTTGAAAATGCACTCAAAAACTTTTCCATTGTTCCCTCTCCTATCTTTCTGAATCATTGGAAATTATTTCCAATTTTCAAGTTCTTCCCGTAACGCATCTAACAATTCGGATTCCGGCATCTTTCGGACAATCTCTCCCTTTTTGATCAAAAGACCTTCGCCCTTTCCGCCGGCAATTCCGATATCTGCTTCTCTTGCTTCTCCGGGACCGTTTACAACACATCCCATAACTGCTACTTTGAGATCAAGATCAAAATCCGCAACCATTTTTTCTACTTTTGTGGCAAGTCCGATCAGATCAATCTGAGTACGTCCGCACGTCGGGCAGGAGACGACACTGATACCGCCCCTTTTCAGTCCAAGTGATTTTAAAATCACATTGGCAGCACGAACTTCCTCCACCGGATCTCCCGTCAACGAAACACGGATCGTATCTCCGATTCCCTGATACAAAATATTTCCGATGCCTACTGCCGATTTTAAGCCGCCGGTAAACACCGTTCCGGATTCGGTAATTCCGACATGCAATGGATAATCTGTTTTTTCACGGATACACTCATGTGCCTTGATCCCATTTAAAACATCGGAGGATTTGATGCTGATGACAAGATTTTCATATCCCATTTCCTCAATAATATGCACCTTGTCAAGGGCACTCTCCACAAGGGCTTCCGGTGTCACGCCCCCATATTTTTCCAATAAATGTTTTTCCAGCGAACCGCTGTTTACGCCGACACGGATCGGCACTTCATGCTCCCGGCACGTATCTACCACCGCCTGAATACGCGATCTGTCTCCGATATTTCCGGGATTGATACGAATTTTATCCGCTCCGTTTTTTACTGCCTCAATTGCCAGCCGGTAGTCAAAATGAATATCTGCGACAAGAGGGATCGAAATCTGTTTTTTAATCTCAGAAATTGCCTTTGCCGCCTCCATCGTAGGCACTGCCACACGAATGATATCACATCCTGCCACTGTCAGTTCGCGGATCTGGCGCACAGTCGCTTCCACATCCTCGGTCTTTGTATTTGTCATTGACTGGATGGCGATCGGATTCTCTCCGCCGATCGTCACCGATCCAATTTTAATCTCTCTCGTCTTCATCCGCATAGTCTGCACCTTCTTTAATGGATTATTTTCAAAATATCATTGGCAAGGATCACTACCATCAGTCCCATGAGCAGCATAAATCCGCCAACATTGACATAATTTTCAAATTTTTCCGGCAGCGGTTTTCTGCGGATTCCCTCAATGATCAAAAACAGCAGTCGTCCGCCGTCCAATGCCGGGATTGGCAGCAGGTTCATCACACCAAGGTTTGCCGTCAGCATAATACCAAAACTTAAAATATTTAAAACGACGTATTTGATGCCGTCCGCTTTACTTTCCTGTACCACATTGCCGACTGCCTGCACAATCCCTACCGGACCGGATACATCTTTGGCGCTGACACGGCCTTTGATCATCTGTCCGAGACTTTCTACCGTCGTACAGATCCAGAATTTAACTTCATAGGCTGAATATTTAATGAGATTCAGACCGCCGATGCGCTCTCTCGTACCATAGGCAAATCCCATGCGGTAGCTTTCGTTTCCCTTGTCATCTTTTACCAGTTTTGGCGTTACCGTCTGTGTAATCTCTTCTCCGTTTCGATCCATCGTGATCGTGACCGGTGCATCGGAGAGCGGATGAAACATGAGATAATAACTCAGTTCACGGTTGACAACTATGTGTTTGCCGTCAAATTCTTTTATGACATCGCCATCCTGAAATCCCGCTTCTGCCATCGGCATCCCTGCCTCCAGATTGGAAATTTCTGCCTTGTCATAGCCTGCCATCCCAAGAAGGATCAGCGCCAGCACAAACGCAAGGATAAAATTAAAAAACGGGCCGGCAAAAATAACTGCCATACGCGCCAGAACACTCTTTTTTCCAAAAGCGCGGTCGTCCTCGACATTTTCCATTTCACCGAGCATCATACAGGAGCCACCAAATGGAAGAATTTTCCAGGAGTACAGCGTATGATCTTTAAATTCCTCATGCTCTTCAAAGTAATTGGTCGAACCAAAAAATTTTACACGATTTCCCTTGTCTGTTTTTGCAAAAGAAATGATCCGCGGCCCCATTCCCAGTGAAAACTCGATCACGCCGACTTTATTCGCTTTTGCTACTAAAAAATGTCCCAATTCATGAAATAATATAATCGCACTAAACAAAAGAATGGCGATTAAAATATTACTGATTCCCATAGTCAACCTCATTT
>ERZ808252.693-NODE-693-length-29940-cov-4.250159_pt1 | contig 29940 bp, 26 predicted proteins | sample MGYA00521242_ERZ808252 | MGnify/ENA primary metagenome ERZ808252 (study PRJEB31516, sample SAMN03275581) | gut metagenome | biome: mammalia-associated habitat; material: feces | host: Papio cynocephalus | place: Kenya | collected 2012-08-07 ...
GTCTTAGCCTTCCGGATCTAATTAACGAGGGTAATCTCGGACTGATAAAGGCTGCGGAGAAATTTGATGAAACTCGAGGTTTCAAATTTATATCGTATGCAGTGTGGTGGATTCGACAGTCCATTCTTCAGGCACTTGCAGAGCAGAGCCGTATTGTCAGACTGCCACTCAATCAGGTTGGCTCTCTGAACAAGATCAACAAGGCCCTCGGAAAGTTCGAACAGGAGAATGAGCGTCAGCCGTCTACGGAAGAACTGGCGGAGATGATTGATATCCCGAAGGACAAGATAGCCGATACGCTAAGAGTATCCGGAAGGCATGTCAGCGTAGATGCTCCTTTTGTGGAGGGCGAGGACAATAGCCTTCTTGATGTGCTTCCTAATGATGACTCTCCAAGCGCCGATAGAGGGCTTACCAACGAGTCTCTTGGTACCGAGATTGAGCGTGCTCTCCAGATTCTGACCGTGAGGGAGCGTGAGATCATAAAGTCTTTCTTCGGAATCGGATGTCAGGAGATGACTCTTGAGGAAATAGGTGAAAGACTTGACCTGACCCGTGAGAGGGTAAGACAGATCAAGGAAAAGGCCATACGTAAATTAAAGAAACCTTCTGCAAGCAAACTGCTGAAATCATATCTTGGATAATGACAGCCGAACAGTTCATCGCTCTTAAAGCCTCAGAGGCTATCAGGGCATTATACTCCGCTGAAGTAGATACGAATACTCTTCAGGTGCAGCCGACGCGCAAGGAGTTTGAAGGGGATTATACTCTTGTTGTATTCCCGCTTCTGAAGATTACCCATCAGTCGCCTGATGCAAGCGGCAATGCCATAGGGGAGTGGCTCATGGCCAACTGCTCCGAGATTAGCGCTTTCAATTCCGTGAAGGGCTTCCTTAATCTGAGCCTCTCGCAGGTGTATTGGAAAGAGGCTTTGAATGCTGTTGCTTCCGATGCTGACTTCGGGCAGTTGCCTTCTACCGGTCGCAGGATTATGGTCGAGTTTTCGTCTCCTAACACCAACAAACCGCTTCATCTTGGACATGTAAGGAACAATCTTCTCGGCTCATCTGTTTCAAGTCTGCTCAAGTCTGCGGGAAATGAGGTTATCAAGACTACACTTGTCAACGACCGCGGTGTCCATATCTGCAAATCCATGTATGCATGGGAGAAACGTTTCAACGGGGCTACTCCGGAGAGCACTGGCAAGAAGGGAGACCATCTTGTGGGTGATTGCTATGTGGAATTCGCCAAGATGGAGAAAGAAAACCCTGCCGTAATGGATGACGTGCATGATATGCTTGTAAAATGGGAGGAGGGAGACCCTCAGGTTAGAAAGCTCTGGGAGATGATGAATTCGTGGGTGTTTGCTGGATTTGAGCAGACATACAAGGCTCTCGGAATTACTTTTGACAAGACCTATTATGAGCATGATACATACCTTCTTGGAAAGGAACTTGTCCAGAAAGGTCTTGATATGGGGGTGTTTGTAAAGGATCCTGATGGCTCCGTGTGGTGCGATCTTACGGCAGACGGTCTTGACCGTAAACTGCTTCTCCGCTCAGATGGAACGTCGGTGTATATCACTCAGGATCTCGGTACCGCTGAACGCCGTTTCTCGGAATATAAATTGGACTCCCATATCTATGTGGTAGGGGACGAACAGAATTATCATTTCCAGGTTCTTAAGCTCATCCTTAAGAAGCTTGGTTTTGATTGGGCGGACCAGATATTCCATCTGTCCTATGGAATGGTTGAACTCCCAGAGGGTAAGATGAAATCCAGAGAAGGGACGGTGGTGGATGCTGATGACCTAATTGCTAAGATGTATGACGAGGCCAAGGCTACCTCAGAGGAAAGCGGCAAACTTGCCGAACTTTCAGAGGAAGAGAAGGACAGACTCTATACAATGATTGGACTTGGGGCGCTCAAGTATTTTATTCTCAAGGTGGATCCGAAGAAGAAGATGCTTTTCAACCCTAAGGAATCTATTGATTTCAACGGCAATACGGGGCCTTTTATACAGTATACCCACGCCAGAATTTGCTCCATTCTCCGCAAGGCTGGGGAGCAGGGATTCAGTACTTCGATGCCAGACAGTGCAGAACTGAGTGGAAAAGAGATCAGGCTGGTGAAACTCCTTTCTTCTTATCCGCAGAAAGTCTCAGAGGCTGCGGCAGCGTTCTCCCCGGCACTCATAGCCAATTACTGCTATGAACTTGCTAAGGAGTTTAATCAGTATTATCATGACACAGGTATCCTCAAAGAGTCTGATGCCAATCTTCGTTCGATGAGACTTGCTCTTATCTCGGCCTTGGCTTCAGTTCTCCGCAAAGGAATGAATATTCTTGGAATTGAACTGCCTGAGCGAATGTAATATACCTACTTCTGTAAAGGAAGTCCAGAGACTCGGATGGGATTATATTGACGTCATCTTTTTTACGGGTGACGCCTTTGTGGACCATCCGAGTTTCGGTACTGCGTGCATTGCGCGTTATCTTGAAAAGTTTGGTTATAGGGTGGCTGTGGTTCCCCAACCCAACTGGAAGGATGACCTGCGTGATTTTCGCAAGCTTGGAGCACCACGTCTGTATTTTGCAGTTAATGCCGGTGCCATGGATTCAATGGTAAACCACTATACGGCTGCGCGACGTCTTCGCCATGATGACGCGTATACACCTGACGGCCAGTTTGGAAGAAGACCTGACAGGGCTGTAACTGTGTATAGTAAGATTCTTAAACAACTATGGCCTGATGTACCGGTCGTGATAGGAGGGGTGGAGGCCTCGTTGCGACGTTTAGCTCATTATGACTATTGGGACAACTCCATACATCCGTCCATACTTGTGGATAGCGGAGCTGACTGGCTCTGCTATGGAATGGGGGAGAGGACTATGCTCGAACTAACTAGGGCCATTGAGAGTGGAAGGAATCTTCGCCAGATGGAGAATATCCCGCAACTGGCATTTTACCGCAAGGGAACCTGCCGGCTTGAGGACGCTCTTGTGCTTAACTCATACGAGAAGTGCACTCGTGAGCCGAGGGCCTTCGCTGAGAACTTCCACCATATCGAGATTCATGCCAATATGCTTACTCCTCAGACACTTGTGGAGCCTGTGGGGGATGGCTATGTGCGCGTAAATCCGCCACTTCCTCCCGCTACGACCGAGGAGATGGACTCTTTCTGGGACCTTCCGTTTACCAAGAAGCCGCACCCGCGTTATAAGGGGAAGAGAATTCCGGCTTATGACATGATCAAGGATTCAATCATCACGCATAGAGGGTGTTTTGGTGGATGCAATTTCTGCACTATTGCCGCTCATCAGGGCAAATTTATACAGTCTCGCTCACAGGAATCCATCCTCAAGGAGGTCCGGGAACTTGCGGCTATGCCTGAGTTCCATGGTAATATTTCTGACCTTGGTGCTCCTACTGCCAATATGTACGGCATGAACGGGAAGGACCAGTCAAAGTGTGCGGTTTGTCGAAGAAAGTCATGTCTGTTCCCTGCTCCATGCAGCAATATGGACCGTAGTCATGAGCGCGTACTTGAGTTGTATCGTAGGGTTGATGCCGTGAAAGGTATCAGGCATTCGTATATTGGGAGTGGTGTACGCTATGATCTTTTTCTTGATGAGAAAGGTTTTATTGACAGTACCGGGAAGAAATATCTTAGAGAACTCATGCTCCGGCATACGAGTGGCCGACTGAAGGTGGCTCCAGAGCATACGGAGGATAAGGTCTTGTACTATATGGCCAAGCCTTCTTTCAGATTGTTTGAGCGTCTGAGAGCAGAGTTCGACAAAATCAATAGGGAAGAGGGAACACATACGGAACTTGTCCCTTATTTCATTTCGTCTCATCCAGGATGCACACTGCAGGATATGCGCAAACTTGCTTCAAACCGTACGCTTAACGGCATCTGGATGGAACAGGTTCAGGATTTTATGCCTACTCCGATGACCACGTCATCCATCATGTTCTGTACTGGAATTGATCCGAGAACCATGAAGGAAGTATTCGTGGAGCGGAATCCTGAGAGAAAAAAAGAGCAGAAGTCATTGTTCTTCAAGAAGTAATTTCCGAACAACACTCGTAGGCCTAATGAGGCACAATGGTGCTGCTCGAGGTGTACCGCAGAAGACATGAGCGGTGCGCTGGGATGACTCTTCTGTGGTGGATGGGCCTGGAACCATGAAATAGGAACAAATATGAACAAAAGCCTTCGTGTATTGGCAATTTCAGAAAATAATATCATATTTGCAGTCTCAAATGCAATTATTATGGTACAGGACAATAAGAAAAGACATATTATCAGTTATGAGAATATGCCACGTGAGTTGGCAGAGGTTTTCGCTGAGAAGTATCCAAAGGGTTTTAGCGACTATCTTCCAGATCTTATCAAATACAACAAACCAGACGGCACGCCTTTCTATGCAGTGCTGGTAGAGCTTCCAGAGGATATCTATTTGGTGAAGATTAAGGTCAAGATAGATGACGCAGATGATATCAAAAATTGGCTAGAAGGAGAGGAAGAGGCTGAGGCTGAGGAGGTTGCTGGAGCAACGAACGCTCCGGTCGATGATGACAGCACTATTCCGGACGACAACATTTCACAATACGGTTCTGACGACGATTCTGCGGACTCTGGTGAATAGGTTGAATCTAAAAATATCCGAGCAGAACAAAATATTGATTCTGAGTTTTATGGTCGGCGTGCTCTCTGGGTGCGCCGCTGTTATTCTTGACTTTGCTATTGAAGCTATAAGCTATGTGCTGAATGGCAATATCTGGGGCTCTCTGGATTATGAATTTGGATTTCTTGTGTTCCCTGGCGTGGGAATGCTGATTTCACTTCTTCTTCTGAAGTATATCGTCAAAGACAATATAGGGCATGGCGTGACCAAAGTGCTCCTGGCCGTTTCGAGAAACGAGTCCAAGATAAAGCCCCATAATATATGGTCCTCGGTGCTGACTTCCAGCTTTACAATTGGATTCGGCGGCTCTGTGGGAGCTGAGGCCCCTATAGTCTATACAGGTGCTGCGATAGGATCAAATATCGGTCGTGTCTGCAACCTGTCGTATAGGAACATCACTCTGCTTCTTGGATGCGGTGCGGCTGGGGCTGTGGCTGGAATATTTAAGGCGCCTTTGGCTGGAGTCCTTTTTACTATGGAGATTCTTTTGTTTAATGTCTCCATGAAGACTATGCTCCCGCTGCTTATCTCCACGATTTCGGCCACTGTGATTTCCTATATTTTCCGCGGGCAGACTCCTGTGTTTGCATGCAACCTTACTCCTTTCTCCATGCCTAATATCCCTTTCTATATAGGGCTCGGCATAGCTGCAGGACTTTTTTCGCTGTATTTTACAAACGGGACATTATGGCTTGAGGACAAACTTGGAAAATTTAAGAATCCGTATGTGAAGTGGGCGACATGTGCCGCAGGCCTTGGTCTGCTGATATTCCTGCTTCCGCCTCTTTACGGGCAGGGGTACGATTCTCTCCACAGTCTTCTGAATGGGCAGGAAATAGTGCTTGAGCGTAAGACGATTCTTTCGTTTATGATGAGTTACAAGTGGGGTATTCCACTTTTCTTCACCCTTATTCTATTTTTGAAGATAGTTGCCATGACGCTTACCAATTCTGGCGGGGGAGTCGGTGGTACTTTCGGACCTACACTTTTCTCTGGAGCTATATTGGGCTTCATTGTGGCAAGATGCTTTAATCTGGTGGGCTTTAATGTTCCGGAGCAGAATTTTGTGCTTGTGGGTATGGCGGCCTTGATGGCAGGTGTCATGCAGGCACCTATGACGGCTATCTTCCTTATCGCCGAGATTTCCGGCGGCTACGCCTTGCTCATCCCTCTGATTCTTACATCTACCGTGGCATTTGGTACGGTGAGAGTCTTCGAGAAATATTCAATATATACCAAGCGTATTGCCCAAAGCGGAGATCTTCTGACGCATGATAATGATCAGGCGGTGCTGACGCTCCTTCAGACCAATGACCTAATACGAGACAAGTATCCAAAGGTGCAGATAGATGCTACACTTCGTACCGTTGTCGGTATTATTTCTGACTCCGAGGCAGCGGTTCTTGCGGTGATTGATTCGCAAGGACGTTTTCAAGGAATGGTGGATGTGGCTGCAGCACGCAAATATCTTTTCAGTCCTGACAAATATGATAGCGTGCATGTGTACAACATCATGGAGACGCCCCCAGACTATATCTATTATGGTGAAAAGATGGATACCGTGATGCGCAAATTTGAGAAGACCGGTGCGTGGAGGCTTCCTGTAGTGGATAAAGATAGCAAAAAATACCTTGGATTTATATCTAAGTCCAGGTTGCTGATGGCGTATAGAGCGGAATTGAGGGAAATATCACTCGAAGACTAGTCCCCCATCTATGAGCGTAGTTTGGACGCAAGGCCAAGTGATATTCTTGACCTGTCAAGGTCCACAGATTCCACGATGACACTTATATGCTGGTGGAGTTTGAGTACTTTGGTCGGATCTGTGCCTCTGGGACCTAGTTTCGATACATGAATAAGTCCGTTCTCATGCAGCCCTATGTCCACGAATGCACCGAAATTGGTGATGTTGGTTACGATGCCAGGCAGTTCCATCCCGGCTTTCAGATCTTCTATGCTCCTAATGTCATCGGCAAATGAGAATTCTCCAGCTTGTTCCCTTGGGTCAAGCCCCGGCTTGGCTAACTCGCTGATGATGTCGTTGATTGTAGGAAGTCCGGCCTTGTCTGTGACGAAATCTTGCGCGTTGATGCGTGCACAAAGCGCTTGGTTGCCCACAAGTTCACGGGTCCTTACACCAAGACTTCTGGCCATGGCATCGACGATTCCGTATGACTCTGGGTGTACAGCCGAAGCATCGAGGGGGTTGGCAGCTTCGCGTATCCTTAAGAAACCTGCGCACTGTCTGAATGCCTTTTCCCCAAGTCTTGGAACTTTCTTCAACTCTTCACGACTATGAAAAGCTCCTTCCTTGTTGCGAAATGCCACGATGCTTTCTGATAGGGATGTGCCGATGCCTGCCACATAGGAAAGAAGATAGGAAGATGCGGTGTTGAGGTTGACGCCTACTGAGTTTACGCAACTCTCTACTGTGTTGTCCAATTTCTCCTTTAGCAGGCTCTGGTCCACATCATGCTGATATTGTCCGATTCCGAGATTCTTGGGATCAATCTTGACAAGTTCTGCAAGCGGGTCCATGAGTCTGCGGCCTATAGATACGGCTCCGCGAACGGTTACATCTTCATCTGGAAACTCTTTTCTTGCGACTTCCGATGCGCTGTATATAGATGCCCCGTCTTCGCTTACAGTCCATATCTTACATCCTTGCGGAAGTCTTATTCTCTTCATGAAGTCCTCTGTCTCACGGGATGCAGTGCCGTTGCCTATGGCGATAGCCTCTATCTTATACTTGTCAAGCAGGTCCTGTACGACTGTTATGGCTTTGACTTTGTCGTTCTGTGGCGGGTGTGGGTAGATGATAGTGTGATACAGAAGTTGCCCTTCGGCGCTGAGGCATGCTATCTTGCAACCATTGCGGAATCCAGGGTCAATGGCCATGGTCCTTTTCTGTCCGACCGGTGCTCCGAGAAGAAGCTGGCGGAGATTGTCCCCAAAGACATTGATGCTCTCAATGTCAGCCTTGCGCTTAGCTTCTCGTATGACTTCTGCACTAATGGACGGCTCTATGAGACGCTTGAAAGAGTCCTGTACGGAAAGTTTTATCTGTTCGGCGAGCTCTCCGTTCGGGAATGTGTGGGCCTTGCAGAAATCGTAGTATATCTTATCACAACTTCTCTGCGGGTCTGTGTCAATGGATACTTTAAGGTATCCTTCGTTTTCCGCCCTCAGGATGGCAAGCAGCGTATGGGCTGGAATTCTGTCTATCGGGTATGATTTGTCGAAACAGTTTCTATACTTGTCCGCTTCAGCGCTTTCTTTGCCTGATTTGGTGACTTTGGTACAGATATGTCTTCTGCGGAAGATTGCTCTCTGGTTCTCTCTGATGGCGGCAGTCTCATTGAGTCTCTCGGATATAATGTCTCTGGCACCGGCAAGTGCCGTCTGAACGTCAGGGACATCCGGCCCAATGTATTTGGCGGCATCGGAGAGAGGGTTTCGCGAGCGTACATTCCAAATAAGGTCAGCCAAAGGTTCCAGTCCGAGTTCTCTTGCTACAGTGGCACGGGTGCGCCGTTTGGGCCTGTATGGAAGGTAAATGTCCTCGAGTTCAGTCGCATCCGTGCAGTCTTCGATGCTTTCTCTTAGTTCATCGGTCAGCGCTCCGGCCTCGGAAATGGTTTTTATTACGGTGTCCTTGCGCTTTTCTAGCTCGTTGAATACATCTGCATAATGCTTGAGTTCAGCGACTTGCGCATCGTCCATTCCTCCGGTCTTCTCCTTTCTGTATCGGCTTATGAACGGGATGGTATCTCCGTCTGCGAACATCTCGATGCAGTTCTCCACCTGCCAGGATTTGATGCCCATGATGTCGGCAATCCTGTCAATATAAAGTGATTTCATCAGTGAACTGCTTTTTTGAACTTGCGGAACCTCAGAGCGAGAACGCCCCAGAATGCTTCTCCGAATATGCTACCTGACATCTTGGATGTACCTTCCTTTCGATTGACAAATATCACCGGAACCTCGGCTATCTTGAATCCCAACTTGTGTGCGGTGTACTTGAGTTCAATCTGAAAACCATAGCCTTTCATCCTCACGGCGTCAAGATCGATAGCATCAAGAACCCTCTTTGAATAGCAGACGAAACCTGCTGTGCTGTCAAATATCTTGAATCCCAATATTGTACGTACATAAATGGAGGCACAATATGAAATCAGGATTCTCCCCATAGGCCAATTGACTACGTTTATTCCATCGCAATAACGCGAGCCTACTGACATGTCGGCTCCGCCTTCTGTGCAGGCAGCAAGCAGACGCGGCAGGTCTGAAGGGTTGTGCGAGAAATCGGCGTCCATCTCAAAGACATAGTCATAATCGTGCTCCTTGGCCCATTTGAATCCAGCCACATAGGCTGTTCCAAGGCCAAGTTTACCACTTCTTTCCATGAGAAAAACTCTATCCGGGTGCTGTGACTGTATATTGCGTACAGCATCTCCCGTACCGTCGGGTGAGCCATCGTCAATTACTAGTATATGATATTCACCTTCAATGGCGGACACCGCGGCAATTATCTTCCCGATGTTCTCGATTTCATTGTATGTAGGGATGATTACGAGTTTTTTCTCCATATAGAAAACTTGAAATGTTGTGTGCCTTTTGTGTTTTCTGTTGTACAAAAAGTGTACGCAAATTTAGTATTTTTTGTTTAAGTTTGCACTATTATGAAAAGAGTAGAAAGATTTGATGTTCCTGCGCGTATTTCTACGGCTGCACTTCGGGAGATAGCACTTGCGTGTGATTCTGAATATATATTGCTCAATACTGGTGCCGGAGAACTGAAGTGGGTGAATTTCGGACTGGAGAGAATGATGTCGGTGGCTTGTGACACGGGCGCCGTTATGGTTTATTCTGACCGTTTCGTATACAAGAACGGAGAGGTAGAGGCTGCTCCTGTCACTGACTGGCAGGAGGGCGCATTGAGGGACGATTTTGACTTTGGCGGCGTGCAACTCTATTCCGCTGACGCGTTCAAGACTACGCTCTCTGAAGTAGATGAAGAATACAAGTATGCCGCTCTATATGATTTGCGCCTGCGTCTAAGTAGAATTTCTGCCCCTTTACATATCGGAGAATACCTTTATTATGAGCTCGAAAAAGATTTGCGGCTGTCGGGGGAGAAACTGTTCGACTATGTGGATCCGCGTAATAGGGAAGTGCAGCTGGAAATGGAGAGAGCGTGTACGGCACACTTGAAAGCCACAGAAGCCTACCTTGAGCCGGAGTTCAAGTCTGTGGATCTGCGTGAGGGGGGAGAGTTTGAGTATGAAGCGTCAGTGGTAATACCATGCCGTAACAGGGTGCGAACAATCGGGGATGCCATACGTTCCGCTCTCTCTCAAAAGACTGATTTTAGTTATAATGTGATAGTGGTTGACGACAATTCTGTAGATGGGACGGTGGACGTGATAAAGAGTTTTGATGATTCAAGACTCATATATATCGCACAGGATGATAGTTATCATGCGATAGGAGGCAATTGGAATGCCGCTATTCATCATCCTAAATGCGGACGGTTCGCTCTGCAGCTTGATTCGGATGATGTATATTCTGATGAGAACACCGTGCAGAAATTCGTGGATGCATTCCGCCGGGAAAACTGCGCCATGGTGATAGGTTCGTATCAGATCACGGATATAAATCTGCGTCCGCTTCCACCGGGTGTGATTGACCACAAGGAATGGACAGAAAGCAATGGCCGCAACAATGCACTTAGAATCAATGGCCTTGGTGCTCCGCGTGGGTTCTGGGTGCCTCTTCTTCGTACAATCAACTTTCCGACTGTCAAGTACGGGGAAGACTACGCTGTGGCCTTACGCATATCCAGGGAGTATAGGATTGCGCGTATCTATGATGTGATGTACGATTGCCGCCGCTGGGAAGACAACTCTGATGCCGCGCTTGATGTTCAGAAAGTCAATGCCAACAATTATTATAAGGACAGTCTTCGCACATGGGAACTTCGCGCAAGGAAAGCGATGAATAAAGTCTAACCTATTTCGCGTAGTCTGCGGCAGAGTTCCGGGAATCGCTCCTCGAGGATTGCCGGCTTCCCTTTGTCGAAAAAGCAGTGTGTCGTGATACCCTTGCACACTAATACTCCGTTTACGGTCATACGGTAGTTGAATTTCATCTTGAGGGGTGAAAGGTCTTCGAGACCTATGTTGATGACTATCTCATCCCTGAATGTGGTTGGCTTCTTGTATTCGCACTCAACGCTGACAACTGGCGAGCTTATGCCTTCAGCCTCCATCCGGTCGAATCCATACCCAAGTTTTTCGAGGAGTTCTATGCGGGCTTCCTCCATATACCTTATATAATTGGAATGATGGGTGATACCCATCCTGTCACATTCGTAATAGTTGACTTTTCTTTTATAAATCTCCATTTGCCTTTTAATGGTTTATAATTTTCGACGCAAAAATAGAAATAATTTTTGCGGAATTAAAAAAATGTTATATCTTTGCAGTGTACTAATAAACTATTACACTATTTAGATATGATAAAGATTAATGATCTCGCGTTCAGTTATGGTAAGAACCAGGTGCTGAAGAACATTGATCTTACTCTCGAAGAGGGTAAGATTTATGGTCTTCTTGGTGAGAACGGTGTGGGCAAGACTACACTTCTGACTCTCCTGAGCGGACTCAAGAAGACACAAGTTGGAACTATTGATGCTGATGGGAAGAATCCATACAAGAGGGAGCCGGCGTTCCTTGAGCAGATGTATTTTCTTCCTGATGACGTGGCTGTCGTCTATGACAAGGCTTATTTATGGGCCAAGTCAAGAGGGAAGTTCTGGTCTAGTTTCTCCATTGACAAGTTCGTGGAGATAATGGATGAATTCGGAAATGACAAATCGCAGAAGCTCAACACCATGTCTGCGGGACAGCTCAAGAAGACTTATATAGCGTTTGCCCTTGCCTGCTCTACCAAGTATCTCTTCCTTGATGAGCCTACCAATGGTCTTGACATACCGTCCAAGTCAGAGTTCCGCTCAGCCATACTCAAGTATACCTCCGAGGATGCCATCATAGTGATTTCCACCCATCAGGTGCGCGATCTTGAAAATGTGATAGATCCTATCATCATACTCGACCGTCAGGATGTCCTGCTCAACGCATCGCTCGAAGAAATTTCAGACAAATTGTACTTCGATTACGGTACTGAGCTTCATCCTGAAAGCCTTTATTCTGAGCAACTTCCGGGGGGATTTATACAGGTGTATCCTAACGTGCAGAAACAGGATAGCAAAGTCAACATTGAGGCCCTTTTCAATGCAGTCCACAAGAACAAGGAACTGATAAAAGGAATGTTTTCCAATAAATAATTGACGATATGAACAATATATTCAATATAAGGCGGTTTTCAAACTACTTTATGTATGATCTCCGCAATGCTAAAAACAATTACGGCCTTTCCATGGTGGTCGTTGGACTTATTCCAGTGATAATGTTTGCGTTCAGTCAGACTATGATCTGGATTGTGGGTGCTGAGAATGTGGATGTGGTCTATGGGGTGTCATTTAGGATAATGTCTATGATTCTTGCTACCACTATTGTGATGCTCACCTCGCCAGTGAAGATGTATGGACGAATTACCGAGAGGCGGTATGGTAGTGACTGGCTCCTTGTGCCTGCATCTACGTTTGAGAAGTGGCTTTCTATGGTGCTTGTAACGGTATTGGTGGTTCCTGTAGTCATGGTGGCATTCCTTCTGGTGAGTGATACATTCCTTTCTCTTGTATTCCAGGCCAGGTATGGTGAAAACATATTTTCCGCACTTGACGGAATTAACATTTTCGCATTTGAGGTAGTTCCTTCTGAGCTGAGCATCAACCTTGTATATCCGTTTATTATTTCATGGGTCAGCAGCTCGCTTGTCTTTACTCTTGGTGCGGTATGCTTCAAAAGGGCCAAAGTGGCCAAGACAATACTTATTTGCATGGTGATAGGTGTGTTCTTTAGTCTGTTTTTCTCTGCATCTATAAACGAGGACAGCCTTAATCTTGTATTGGAGAATATCTGCGACTATGACGGTCCTGAGCAGATAGTCAGAATGGTGAACAACTGGCTCAACATTCTCTCATTTGCACAGATTGTTGTGGTTATGGCCGGTCTGTTCTTTAGACTTAAAACCATTAAACACTAGGGTATGATGGAGTTTGACAGTAATAAGCCTATCTATATACAGATATCGGACAATATCTGCGAGAGGATACTCTCCGGAGAATTCAAACCAGGAGATCGCATCCCTTCAGTGAGGGAATGGGGCGCAAATATTGGGGTGAATCCAAATACCGTGGCGCGGTCTTATGAAGTCCTTTCAGACAGGAGGGTCATCTTCAATCAGCGGGGAATAGGGTTCTTCGTGTCAAGTGACGCTCTTGATGTTATAAGGAATTCTGAGAGGCGGAAGTTTATTGAGGAAGAAGTTCCTGCTTTCAAGAGCAGAGCAGCCCTGCTAGGGCTTGAAGTTAAAGATTTGTTGTTGTAATAATTGTGTTGTATATGAAAAGATTTATTTGTCATTTGGGCTCAGTTATGTTAGCAGTTGTCGTGTCTTCTTGTGCATTTGTTACATATAAGGGAGAAGATCATCAGGATGTCGGAAATGTAGGGGAGAGCGTAGAGATGGCTGAAAAGGTTTATGATGTGAAGGAGTTTAATAGTATCCGTTGCGATATTCCTGCTGATATCACTTTTACTCAAGGGGATCCTTTTGTGAAGATTGTTACGAGAGAAAGTATTTTGGGTGCCATTTCTGTCATTTCTGACGATGAGGGACACCTAATCATATCGAGAGAAGACGGCAGAACCCTAAAAAATGTGAAGAAGCTTGAGATTGCAATAAGTGCGAATGATCTGGCAGATGTGACCCTTAACGGTGCAGTTGATTTCTCGGCTGAAGGTTCTGTGTCTTTTGGGGACTTTAATCTTCTGTCGTCCGGGGCTTCTGACATAGAATTTGAGTCTTTGAAAGCGGCCAATGTGGGTCTTGTGATTAATGGAACTGGAGATATTGGCATTGATACCATTGACTGCGAGTCCCTTTCTATACAGATAAATGGCGCCGGAAGTTGCGAGGTGTCTGACGGATGGGCTGGCAATGCTAGTGCTACCATTCGCGGTGCAGGAGAGATTGATCTCTCTGATATGAGCGTAGGCAACTTCAACTATGCTGTCAAAGGAGCCGGAGATGTCAAGAAACCGAGAATCAAATAACTAAATAACTAACCTTCTTATTGCTCAGTGTGCGGAATGTGCCTGGCAGCTGCCGATGCCTTGAGGTTTGCTTCAAGGCGTCGGTATTCGCTTTCTGGGATAAGGCTTTCTTTAAGCCGACTCCAGATTATGTCTACACTTACGTCGCGCGGATGTACAAGGTCTGTCGCATAGAAGCGGTAGTCGCGCAGTTCGTCCAGAAGGATCTCATAGGCTGGAAAATAGGTCGTGCGTTCCGGATAAGTTCCCAGTACTTGCTCGAGGGCAATATGCAGGGATGCTTTGGATACTGTGTTGGCATGGGCCCCGTCCCCGAGATGCCTGATGGGGGAGACTGTGAAAATGAATTTCTTGTCAGGATGCGCGTCTATTATGCCATTAAGGAGGGACGCTGTCTTGTCGGGAGTCAGCATGGACCTATCAAATTCTCGTGCGGGACGTTTGAGGCAGTTGGAGACTACCTTCCCGTCATGCTTCCAGATGAATGATGTGCCGAGAGTGATGATTACGATATTCGCTGCCTTCCAGAATTCTCTTGAACTTAGAAGTGCTCCATTGGCTTTCTCAAGAAAAGCCTCCTGTGTGGGAGCCGCAAATGAACTGTGATGCTCGAAACTGCATATCCGCCCGTCTCCTGCTCCTATCTGTACGCAGTCTCCTGCCGTGAAAAGAGTGCCCGAAGCATCAAGCCTGGCTATGGCAGAAGCTATAGAAGCCGGGTTGTACAGTGTTCCGAACGGGTTACATAATACCTCAAAGCCGGCATCAAGAAGTTTGTCTCCAATCTCATCGCTGAAGCAGCTCCCAAGCATCAAAATCCTGTCTGAAAGGGTGATGCTAATATCGTTCCGGCGTTCCACCCGGACTTCCGTATACAGTTTTACCATGGTGCAAATGTATGGATTTCTTTGTAATTTTGTGGCATGAAAAGAATGTTTCGTAACTTACTTGCCGTGCTGGCGGTAGTGCTGTCCAGCGTGATGACCGTTTCGCTTGATGCCAAGGAGCGTAGGCTTTATGTAGTGACTACTGGTGACGTACATGGAGCATGGTTCAATAAGAACTATATTAACGGTGCCCCGGACAGGACAAGTCTTATGTCTGTCAAATACTATGTAGACAGCCTTCGCGCTGAAGTGGGAAGTGAGAATGTGCTTCTGCTTGATGCCGGTGACTGCCTCCAGGGTGATAATGCGGCCTATTATTTCAATTATGTGGATACTACTGGAGAGCACCTTTTCCCGAGACTTGTATCATATATGGGGTATGATGCCGTAGTTGTGGGCAATCATGATGTGGAGACTGGCCATGCTGTCTATGATAAGGTATGCTCAGAGCTTTGTGCCCATGGGATTCCTTTCCTGGGAGCCAATGCTGTGCGTGTAGATGACGGAAAGCCGTATTTCCCGGCGTATAATATTTATAAGAGAGCCGGTATGAAGGTAGCTGTACTTGGCTTTACCAATGCCAATATGAAGGCATGGCTCTCGGAGGGATTGTGGAAAGGAATGGATTTCAAGTCGCTGATTCCTTGTGTGCAGGAGTGGGTGGATAAGGTGGTTGCTGAGCATAAGCCGGATGTCGTCATAGCTGCAGTGCATTCAGGCACTGGTAGCGGAGACGGAAAAGTGCTTGAGAGTCAGGGTATTGATCTGCTTCATTCCCTTAAAGGGGTGGACCTGTTAGTGACAGCTCATGATCATGCTCCGTATTCTGTTAAGTACTCCGGTAGCGCATTGGTGAACAGCGGCTCAAAGGCCGGAAATGTGGGGTATGCGGAGATAACCGTGGATAAATTCCTGGGAAAGGTGAGGTCCAAGGATATTGATGCGAAGGTAGTAAGGATGGATAAGCGCAAGGTGGATGACTTCATGGTAGCATACTTTGAGGAAGACTACCAGAAAGTTTGTGAGTTTACCAATAAAAGAGTCGGCAGTCTTGCTATGGATATGCGCACACGTGATGCATATAAGGGGATGTCTGATTATATTAATCTGGTTCACACGGTACAGATATCCGTGCCAGAGGCTCAGATGTCTTTCGCTGCACCACTTACATTCAACGGCACCGTAAAGTCGGGAGAACTTGTCTTCAATGATATGTTCACTATCTATCCGTATGAGAATCAGATGTTTGTTGTAAAGATGCGCGGCAGTGAAATCAAAAACTATCTTGAGTATTCGTATGATGGATGGATTCAGACTCCAGGAGAGCATGTACTTCGTATTAAGTCCTCTCCTGATGCCCGTACCGGTTCGGAAAGGTGGTCTTTCGTCGGACGGAGTTATAATTTTGATTCGGCTGCCGGACTTGTATATACGGTGGATGTAACCAAGCCTAAGGGAAGCCGTGTGGCCATAAAGTCGCTTGCGTCTGGGGAACCGTTCGACATGAATGCTTGGTATAATGTTGCCATGACTTCATATCGAGCCAATGGTGGAGGCAACCTTATTCCTGAAGGTGCCGGAATTAAGGATGTAGAGGCTGAGGGAAGGGTCGTTGCCCGCTATCCGGAAATAAGGAATATGATCTACGACTATATCCTGAAAGTGGGAGAACTGAATAAGTCCAATGTCGGGGATAGTTCTATCCTTGGAGAATGGCATTTCATCCCAGAAGAGATGTCTGCCGAGATGATAGATGCTGATATGAAATTGATATTTTAAGCCGTTAAGCCAAGCGTCGTGAGATTATCGTCTCATGGCGCGAAGCTTCTGCTGAAGAGAGCCGTCTACTGCCATCTTCATCATCTTGCGGGTCTGCTCGAACTGCTTGAGCAGTTTGTTGACTTCCGCAATGGAAGTTCCTGACCCTTTAGCTATACGAATACGGCGTGAGCTGTTGAGGCACTCAGGGTGTTCTTTTTCGTAGAGCGTCATGGATTGGATGATGGCTTCAGTGGACTTGAAAGCGTCATCTGGAATATCGACATCCTTGAGCGCCTTGTCCATACCAGGAAGCATGCCCATTATATCCTTCATGTTGCCCATTTTCTGGACCTGCTTTAGCTGATCGTAGAAATCTACAAGGGTAAACTGGTTCTTGGCTATCTTTTTCTTCAGTGCACGGGCCTGCTGCTCGTCAAACTGCTCCTGGGCTTTTTCTACGAGAGAAACCACATCTCCCATTCCGAGAATTCGGTCTGCTACTCGTTCCGGATAGAACACGTCAAGTGCTTCCATCTTCTCGCCGGAGCTTACAAACTTGATAGGCTTCCCTGTGACAGCTTTAATGGACAAGGCTGCACCTCCGCGAGTGTCACCATCCATCTTGCTGAGAACAACTCCATCGTAGTCGATAGCTTCGTTGAATGCCTTAGCTGATTCTACCGCATCCTGTCCTGTCATGGCGTCCACAACGAATAGGCTTTCAGTAGGCTTGATGGCGTCGTGGATAGCCTTAATCTCGTCCATCAGTTCCTGATCGACTACAAGGCGTCCAGCGGTATCTACAATCACTACGCTATATCCTTCACTGCGAGCCTTGGCAATGGCGTCTTTTGCCACCTTTACAGGGTCTTTTTCTCCCTCCTCGCTGAACACCTCTACACCTATCTGGCTTCCAAGGGTCTTCAACTGGTCAATGGCCGCTGGCCTGAATGTGTCACAGGCGGCAAGCAAAACACGCATCCCTTTCTTACTCTTCAGGTTGAGTGCAAGCTTTCCGCTGAATGTGGTCTTTCCTGAACCGTTGAGTCCTGCAATGAGAACTACGGCAGGGGAGCCCTTGACGTTGATTTCAGAGTGCTCCGCGCCCATGAAGTCTGCCAACTCATCGTGCACGATCTTAACCATCATCTGCTGTGGCTTGACGGCAGTAAGCACGTTGGCACCCATGGCTTTGGCCTTGACCTTGTCGCAGAATTCCTTGGCGACCTTGTAAGATACATCGGCGTCAAGCAGTGCTCTACGTATTTCCTTGAGGGTCTCTGCTACATTGACTTCGGTGATTTTGCCTTCACCTTTGAGTATTTTGAAAGACCTTTCGAGTCTATCAGATAAATTTTCAAACATATTCGGGGCGTTTATTATGCAAACAAAAAGGCTGCCCTTATGCCTGGCGCATAAGGGCAGCCTGCATTAATCTCACAAAGATAGTCAGAAATGCCGAAAATTAAAAAAGGAGAGTGCTACTTCTCGCTCTGCTCGCACTTTTCGCACTGTTCTTCCTGGCCCTCGTGGCTGCACTGCTCCTCCTGTTCACAGTCGGTGCAGTTGTGCTCCTCTGATGGAGCGGCGACTTGCTCTTCTGATGGAGCTTTGGTCAGAGTGACGAGCACGGTGCCAGACTTGTCGCAGAGCTGGAGAGTGTCAGAGTCAATCTTGGCTTTGGCTGTGTTCTCAAGGGCTTCATTGAGGGCTCTTTCTATTTCAGCATCTTCTGGACGTCCAGCCATCATGGTAGAGCCCATATTGGAGAAAGAAAGTGCTCCATCCTTATAAGAATAAGAGCCCATAAGGAGATTGACTCCGAGACAGCCGTTGACGCTGCTCTCTTTCTCGTCAAAGGTGAGGTATGGAGTGTTTTCGCAGTCAGAAACGGCCTTTCCTCCTACATTGTTCACAATCCATTTTCCGGAGATGCTTCCGGACTCGGTGCCACATGAAACCATCATGGCACAAGCGGCTGCTGCCGCTACAAAAAATTTAAATACTTTCATTGTAACTAACCGTATTTGAATGATTAAAACAGTCTGTTTAATATGTTTCTATGGTGATATGATCAATACCTTCTTTCGTAAGCACGGATTTGACTTGTTCCACTGTCTCTCGGCTTTGGGTGAAGTCTTTGAGCTTGATCCTTGCCGTAAGCGCCTTTTCCATTATGCTCACCGACCAGATGTGAAGATCGTGTACACTCTCTACATTGCCGCAGGAGCAGATATTCTCAATGACCGTATAGTAGTCCACACCGTCAGGCACTGCATCTATACTCATTCTGAAACTCTCGGTGAGTAGCCGTACGGTGTTGTGCATAATGACGAAAGCTATTATAATGCTGACAATCGGATCAAGAGGATACCATCCTGTAAGGTCGATGACTATTCCGGAGATGACCACTCCAAGTGAAATAAGAGAATCTGTGGCCATGTGAAGAAAAGCGCCTCTGGTATTGATATCCCTTTTCTGATACTTCATCAGCAGAAGTGCGCTTGCTCCGCTCACCAATATTCCTACAGCGGCAGTCCACGATATGGCCGATCCACTAACCTCGGAAGGAGTGTTGAACTTTTCGAAACTCTCGACTATGATAATACCCACAGCGATGAGTAGCAGAATGGCATTGAGAAGAGAAATCAGTATTGATGTCTTCTTGTATCCGTATGTGAATCTGCTATTTGGCTGACTGGATGCCATCTTGAATGCCACAAGGGCAATCACAAGACTGAAAACGTCGAACAGCTTGTGGCCGGCGTCTGAAATAAGTCCCATCGAATGACAACCGATTCCAACTGCCGCCTCAAGGATAACAAATCCGAAGTTGAGTGCTATAGCAAGGTAGTAAACCCAGTTCAGAGACTGTACTTGCAATATGTTATGTTTGTGACTCATATATTACAAAATTAAAAAATTTTATAATTATATGCAATAAGTCTCCTTAACGTTTGAGCTGCTGACTTGAAAGGTTGAGGGAATAGCTGAATGTCCTGCTGCCATGATAATAGTTTATGGTAAGAGTGGTTGGACTAGTGAAGTAGATGCTATTGAGCAGTCTGTCTTTATACTTGTCCTTGCACTGCGGTTCTGCCCATGCGAGGGTATATGCTCCGTCTGCCTTCTGCTTGACCACTATTACAGTATATCCCATGATGTCTATGATTGCGGCTGTGTATTTGGCAGACTGCTGTTTCCCCTTTACCGTGGTGAATTTCTCTGAGAGCGAACAAACCTCTGGAAGTGAAATAAAGTGTATTTGACGGGCATCCTTGAGTGCGGAAGGGTTCTCTTCCTGCCACTTCCGGATGGCGAGCTCGGTGTAGTACACGTTATCGGGAATTTTCTCAAGTAGGGGATTACTCTGCAATTTGGACATCAGCAGCCTAATCTGCGGAGCTGATGTATCGGCTGCAAAGTCATCTATCCTACCTCTGATGCAGTATGGCTTGTCTTTGGACGGAACTGCTGTTCCCGTGAATGATACGCTGCCAGAAAGATAGTTGTCAGGGCAGAAATAAGCACTTATGAAGCTTGCCTGCGAAGATTCCTTGTCATCTGCGAGCAGGTTGAATGTGAAGTAAAACTCGTCTCTGAGACGGAATGTGCTACATGAGTCTGCAAATCCGGTGATGTGCATGCCGTCTGCAAGGTTTAGCGGAAATTCAGAAGACTCCGGTTCTTTCCATGAACTGCCAGCTTTCACGGTGGAATATACTGTCAATGCTCCATCGGAGTCAAGCCGTATGGCATAGATGTAATCTACTGTGTTTTTCCTCTCCCCGAATGCCCTGAACTCTCCTTCGCCGGGAATAAGGCCAGAGATGATATCTGCCGCTTCATCAAAAGAGTATGGCGATATGCTCAGAAGGGTGTCCCTACGCGCAGAAATCTCTGCGGCATATACAGAGGAAGGGTACTTTTTCAGGAATTTGTCAAAAGCCTTGATGGTGGGCTTTGCGACAGCCTTCTCATAACTTCGTGTCTCACTCTTGGTCTGCGCGGAGGCTCCTGCGCATACAAGTGAGGCAAGTATTATTATGCTTATCAGTCGTTTCATAAATATGTCTCGAAATAGTCAGTTATCTTCTCATACAGATGCAGTCTGGCCTTGCCAGTCATGTTATGCTTGTCAAGCGGATATGGGAAATAGTCAAGTGCTTTTCCTGCCTCTATCGCAGCCTGGACAAAGGATAATGAGTGCTGCCATACTACAGTGTCATCTTCTACGCCTTGGCATATCAGCACCCTTCCGGTAAGGTTGGATGCCTTGGCGATGAGTGAAGTGGATTCGAATCCTTCAGGGTTGGTGTCAGGATTGTCCATATAGCGCTCTCCGTACATCACCTCGTACCATTTCCAGTCAATGACCGGCCCTCCAGCGACGGCTACTTTGAAGAAGCCAGGGTGGTCGCAGGCAAGTGTCAGGGTCATGAATCCTCCGTAACTCCAGCCGTGTACTCCTATTCTGCTTCGGTCAATACAAGGAAACCTTTCAAGCAGACTCTCTATGCCGGCCATCTGGTCTTCGCTCTCGGCTTTGCCGCACTCTCTGTTAATGGCTTTTTCGAAAGCTGCACCGCGGTTCTGTGTGCCACGGTTGTCCTGAACATACACGAAGTAGCCTTTCTGTGCCATCAGCATCTCCCACATCCTGACGTTCCCAAGCCAACTGTTGGTCACCAGCTGTGAGTGCGGGCCGCCATATACATAGACGATTAGCGGGTATTTCTTGGATGGATCGTAGTTGCGAGGGTAGAACAAACGGTAGTAGTTGTCCGTAACGGCGTCGGCGGATTTTACTGTGCCGATTTCGACCTGACACTGGGCATATACGTCAAGCGGGTCAGTGGCCGATGCGATGTGCTCTATGAGTTTTCCCTCAGAGGAGCGAACTTGCGTTACGCCTGGGACATTGAGGCTGCTGTACCTGTCAATGAACTTGCTGCAGTCGGCAGACATATTTATCTGGTGCCATCCAGTCTCTGGGGTAAGTCTCTGAGGCTTGAGTCGTCCGAAACTGTCATGAATCTTCAGACGGAACAAGTGGTTCTCAATAGGGGAGACTTCGGCGGAGGTATAGTATACATATTTGCCATCATTAGCTACGTATGCCACGTCTGCGCTACATTCTGTCAGTCTTTTGACTTTGCCGAGGGTGTCGCACAGGTATAGTGAGCGGAAACCGTCTCTGTTGTCCGTACGGTATATGAATTCGTAACTGTCCTTTACGAAATACAATGGGTCAAGCGGCTCAATCCAACTGTTGTTGCGCTCGCTGAGGATGGTTCTGACGAAGTCTCCGTTGTCGGTGCGGTACATGTTAAGCCGCATTCTGTGCTGTACCCTGTCAACGACCTGGACGAAGATATATTTTCCGTCCGGAGACCATGTCGGATTGGTGATATAGCGCTCGTCGTCGTAATCGGTGATTTTCAGTTCGGAAAGAATCTTCCCTGATTTGTTGCAGATGCATAATGACAGCTTTTCTGATGTCATGCCAGCCATAGGATAGCGAATCATTCTTGCCTCTCCAGTTCTTGACCTGATGTCGTATATTGGGTATTGGCTGACTCCTGATTCATCCTTGCGGTATACGGCAAGCCTGCTGCCGTCAGGGGAAGGAATAACCCACCTGTTGCCACCGAATTCATTGCGGCTTACAGTCTGTCCATAGACTATGCCCTCCTTGTCGGAGACTGGAAGGGTATAGTCTGGCGCAGGAGCGCGCTTGATGGTTTTGGTCAATTCCCCGTTTGCATCCCAGAAAAGCCTCGTGCTGGATGGATACATGGCTGAAGACTTGGCACCTGCGATTTCTTCCACGGTGAGTAGCCTTGCGCGTGGGTTTCCTGCCGGGTGAGTGTCAATGATAGTCTGTGCTTTACTAGCAAAAGGAATCGCCACAAAAGTGGCGATTAAAAAGGAATATGCGAATTTGTTCATGTCAGTCTGTAACTACTATTGGTATATCACTTGACGTGGATTCAATATCGCGTACTGATACTATCTTGTCGACGATATAATGCTGCATGCCTCTCCATGGGAGCCACCCGTTGTATTCCTTGTAATGGAGTTCAACGAATTTGCCGCTACATCTCATCAGCGAGTCGGCTACGTTCCTATCGGTGACAGAGAAGTTGAACTCATTGGACTGGATATTGCCACCCTTGGTGGCGCTATTGAAACCTGTCTGGATAAGACGTCCCTCGTATGTTTTCCAGACCCATCCCTTGTAGACGATCTGATTCAACTCTCCTGCCTTGACTCCTTCTCCGAAGACAAAGTAGAACTTGAAATAGAAGAATATCGCAAGTGCTACAGCCACGATTGCGCCTATCCAACTGAAAATTTTCCCTTTCTTTGTCATAACAATACAGTATTTATTGTACAATGATAGCAATAAAATCTATCAAAGCCAAATGTCGGACTATTTGCGCCTTCCGTGCTTCTTGCGCTTTCCGGATGTCAGCCTTATTGCCACGAGCGCGCCAAGAATTACAACTACGCTTCCGACGAGTACGTATGTCCACACATTGGCATTGTCTCCTTTGACTCTTGACCACATCTTCATAAGGGCCTCTGTACGATCTCCGCTATCATGCATCATGCCACATCTTGCTATCACGGATGCGTCAGGGTACATTACAGGGTTGAGACATACGCTGTCGGCCTTCTCGCCAAAGAAATAAGTCGCATCCAGAGGTCCGAATGAGTCCGGATCCTCCATCTCCGAGAGAATCTCGTCTCCGCCGAGTGCGCTAACATATCCGATTACGTCCATGTTGCGTACGGCGTTCTCCGGCTTGCAGAGGAAGTTGATGAAGTAGCTTGCAGCCTTGGTATTCTTGGCATATTTAGGGATGAGCCATCCGTCGAACCATACGGTGCTGCCTTCCTTAGGTACGGCATATCTCAGTTCAACACCCATCTCGGCAGCCTCGTCAATAGCCCACTGTGCGTCTCCGCTCCATGAGAGGTTTATCCAGGCGCGCTCCTTTGTCATCTGCTCTTTACCGAAATCAGCTTCCCATCCAGCTACTCCGTCCTTGAATGAGTTGAGGTATGCTTCCACCTTGGCGATAGACTCGTCGGAACTATCGAGGGCTATGGAATTGATACTTTTCTCGCCTGAAGCGATAGCGTCCTTGTTGATGGCTATGAGTAGGGAAGTATATACATCTCTGAATGCATCCTTCATGAGGATCTTGCCTGCAAATTTAGGATTCCTTAGTACTTCCCAAGACTGTGCCTCTTCGTCCGTGACATATTTCGGGTTGTAGATGATACCGGTGGTTCCCCACATATAAGGGACAGCGTAGTCATTTGCATCCTTTCCGTGAGCCTCGACATTGGACATGAGTCCCTGCATAAAAGGAGCTACTCCGTCAAGGTAATTGGTGGTGCTGCCGAAATCCTTGTTGATAGGCAGGAGGAGGTCTTTCTCAAGCATCCTTTCGATGATGTAATCTGAAGGGCAGATGACATCATAGTCTTCGTGTCCTAGCTCGATCTTGGAGAGCATGGTCTCGTTGATATCGAAAGTCTGGTAGATTATCTTGACAGGTTCTCCTGTTTCCTGCTCGTACCACTGTTCGAATTCTCCAAGGAGTTCCTCGTCAATGTAGTCGGCCCAGTTGTAGACCTTGAGGATGTGGCTCCTGTCTTCGGAGCATGCGCAGAGCATGGCAGCCGCTGCGATAATGGCTAGAATCTTCTTCATTTTATTTGTCTTGTTTGTTTGTGTTGCGGATTTGTCTTATGTTGATGATTATGAGGAGAATCAGTACCGTGAGGAACATTATCGTGATCAGCGGCCTGAACTCTGGCGTAAGGCCTCCCTTACGGGCGTCTGCATAAATATAGGTGGACAATGTGTCTAGTCCGATGGTCCCTCTTGTGAAGAATGTGACTGCAAAGTCATCAAGTGACATGGTGAAGGCCAATATGAATCCTGATACCATGCCTGGGCGGAGCATAGGTGCCAATACCTTGCGAAGCGCCTGGGCGGGAGTGGCTCCGAGATCCAGTGCAGCTTCATAGATGTTGGGGTTCATGCTGGTGAGTTTCGGCAGTACGCTGAGTACGACATAAGGTGTACAGAACGTTATATGAGCCAGAATTACAGTCACATACCCTTGGGTCACATGAAGGAATACGAAAAGCAGGAAGAGGGACACACCGGTGATGATATCAGGGTTGATCATCGGGATATTGTTGAGGAATGTCATGGCTCCACGCTTACGTCCGCGGAGGTTGTGTATTCCTATTGCCGCGAGAGTCCCGAGTATTGTAGATACTCCGGCAGCAATAAGCGCTATGATGAGCGTGTTCTTTACCGCAGACATCAATGTGCCTGTTCCCTGCATGTCTCCAGTGAAGAGATTGGAGTACAGTCTGGTGGAGAACCCTGTCCAGTTGCCCAGTACCTTACTCTCGGTAAATGAGAATACGGCTATGAAAAAGATAGGGGCATACAAGAGGAAAAGCAGTATCCAGATGTATGTTTTAGCTAAAAATTTCTTCATTATACTAGCCCTCCTTCTGTCGTTTCCTTATCACTGCCCTGGAAAAGACTTGTCACACCTATGATTACAAGCATGATAAGTGCAAGGGCTGCGCCATAGTTCCACATAGAGGAGTTGATATTCTCCTGAATGATAGTACCGAAAAGCTTAATCTTGTTGTTGGTGAGAAATTCCGAGATGGCGAACGTGCTCACGGTAGGCATGAATACCATCAGTACACCGCTAGTGACTCCAGGCATGGAAAGGGGAACAATTATCTTCCAGAATACTTTCCATGGGGTGGCGCCAAGGTCCTGCGCTGCCTCTGCGTATGATTTGTCCATCTTGTTGAGTACATTATAGATAGGGTAAATCATGAAAGGTAGATAATCGTACACCATTCCATATAGCAGAGTGCCTTTCCCGAGTTGGATGCCGAGTACGTTGAACAACTCGGCAGTAGCGAGTGTCCTCATGAGAGCATTGATCCACATCGGCATAATGAAAAGCACTATCGTAACAGCGCTGCGGTTGTATTCCTTATTGGAAAGAATCCACGCCGCCGGGTATCCGATGAGTATGCATAGCAGTGTAGTCTCTATGGCAATCTCTATGGATACTGCAAATGTGCTGAGGGCGTCCGAGTCAGTGAAGAACTTGGTGATATTGCTTAGCGTGAAGTGCCCCGCTCCATCCTGAAGTGCATACACGAGCACAAGCAGCAGGGGCAGTACCACGAAAATCACCAGAAAGATGAAATAGGGTAAAGCCCACGAACTTCTTTTATTCATTTGCTTTATAGAGCTTTATGTCCTTTGGTGCGAAATTGATACCCACAAGGTCCCCCTTGTCCCAAATATCATTGGTGTCTACCCAGATATGATCTCCCTCATCGGTAAGGATAGTAAGGTGGTAGTGGTCTCCTTTATAGAGAAGGAAGTGGACTTCTCCCCACAACTTTCCGTCTTCCTGATGGTCGGTGAGGTCAACCTTGTCAAAATCCACACGGGCTTTTACCTTGTCTCCGGGCTTGAACTCTGTCTGAGGCTCGCACTCAAACTCCTCTCCGAGAAGAGCGACATGGCTTTCGTCGATAATTTCAGCCTCGAAAGAGTTGAAACTGCGCTCCTTGTGCATGACCTGTATGTCGTTAGGACGAATAATAAGACCGACTTCTGACTCTGGTGCGAATGCGTTGTAGTCCTGAATCATAAGTTCGTATCCCGTGTCCGTGTCCACAAACATCTCGTAATGCACGCCCTTGAAAGTGCACGACTTGACCTTGGCGGTGAATTGGGCGCCTTCGGTGCGGTTCATGATATATATGTCTTCTGGACGAATCACCACGTCCACATCGACATTCTCTCCGAATCCTTCATCTACACAGTCAAACTCGTGTCCGGCGAACTCTACCTTGCGGTCTATGAGCATCTTGCCGTTGAGGATGTTGGACTCTCCGATAAAATCTGCCACAAATGAATTCTGGGGCTCGTTGTATATATCAGTAGGCGTTCCAATCTGCTGTATCTTGCCCTCATTCATCACCACAATGGTATCAGAAAGGGTAAGTGCTTCCTCCTGATCATGAGTAACGTAAATAAATGTGATACCGAGCTTCTTGTGCATTTCTTTAAGCTCTATCTGCATATCCTTGCGCATCTTGAGATCAAGAGCTGCAAGCGGCTCGTCAAGAAGAAGTATCTGAGGCTGGTTGACAAGTGCCCTTGCTATGGCAACCCTCTGCTGCTGACCGCCGGAAAGAGATTCCACGTCACGATCCTCATAGTCAGTCATACTTACCATCTTGAGCACCTTACGGACTTTCCTGTCTATTTCATCTTCCGGGGTTTTCTGGAGTTTCAGGCCGAAAGCTATGTTGTCATAGACATCAAGGTGAGGGAACAATGCATACCTCTGGAATACAGTGTTGAATGGTCTCTTGTAGGGCGGAAGCGAAGCAATGTCCTTCCCCTCAAGCAGAACGGCACCACTGTCCGGGGATAGGAATCCGGCGAGAATCCTAAGAGTCGTGGTCTTGCCACATCCGGATGGACCAAGTAGCGTGACAAATTCTCCTTTACGTATATCAAGACTGATGTCGTCAAGGATGGTCTTGCCACCCAATGACTTGCTGACATTCTGCAGCGAAAGAATAATATTTGACTGAACCATCTCCTACCAGAGTTTGAGACTGAATTCGTATTTTGCACCTAACATCACGCTGAAACTGTCGAGTAGGGAATCGTATCCAGCAGTTGCGTGCAGGCGAAGAGACTGAGAGTCGACGATAGGGTAGAACTGTGCCACTGCGGCCACTTTATAACTTTCCGGGAGAATGCCGTTCTTGTCCGCTGTCGTGTATGTTGAACGCAAAGAAACATCATATTTCTCGCTTGGAGCGTACTGTACGCGGGCCTGATACGTGTCGCCCGGAGCTATGCTCCAGTCTCCATCAGTGTAGAATCCTACGTTGTTGAAGTAATCAATAGTGAGTGTCCAGTCTCCGAGGTAAACTTGAGTTCCAAGGGTCAGGACCTTTTCAAATGAATTTTTCTCGCTTTCGAGAGCGGAGTAACTCCAAATGGTGGCGAAATGATCGTATTCAGCCCTCCATTCCGCTGAATATGCCCAAAGGTTACTACTGAAGGGATGCTCTCCGTAAGGAGATGATACCATCTGGAGACTGAAAGTGTTGGTCTCTGAAGGAAGTGTGTAACTCAGTTTTCCTCCCCACTGGTAGCATGACAGACCATCGAAATAAGGAGAAGAAACGGCCGAATAGACATCCCAGTCCCACTCGTCAAGCTCGAATCCACCTGTGCTGATGAAGTCTTTTCCGAGAGTGAGGGTCCAATTTCCGAATGAAATGTCGGCATAGCAGTAGTTTAGCCAGTTGATTTCATCCGAACGTCCCAGATTTTGGTAAGGCCATTTGATGCCGTCGGAACTTACCCATTGGTTACATACAAACCATGAGAAATGCTCGGACGCTGAGCCTTCGAATGTTGTACAGAATAATGAATTGCCAAAGTCGAAACCCATTTCGGAATCGCCGAAATAGTAAGATGGTTTCAAATCAAGGCGCGAAATAAGCTTAACCTCGGCGTAACTACCGAGATTGTCAGCCTCTTGCGAGTGCGCAAGAGAGCAGAGCAGCAATGCTGCAATCGAATAAAGTAGTTTCTTCATTTCTAAACATAAAAAAGGGTTTAGTTAAACTTGGCCGCGAAGATACAAAAAAAAGAATTTTAATTATTGGTTTGCTTGGAAAAAATTGGGTTCATAGATAGGAAAATTTTTATCTTTGTAAGATTGTGCTTATTTATTCTGACTTTATATGTATGATTTCGATCAGGTGATAGACAGGCGTGGAACGGCCTGCTATAAATATGACTCGCTCGAGGAACATTTCGGGCGGAGTGATTTGTATGCTCTATGGGTGGCAGATATGGATTTCAAGACTCCGGACTTTATCCTGGATGCCCTTCGTGAGAGACTTGAGCATCCGGTCCTAGGATATGCTTTGAACGGGAAAGACTTTTTTCCCATCATCTCTTCATGGGTTGAGCGGCTTCATGGGTGGTCAGTACCAGCGGAGCATATATGCTATATTCCTGGTATCGTTAAGGGAATAGGCCTTGCCGAGCGCTGTTTTCTCTCTCCCGGAGATAAGGTGATAATACAGCCTCCAGTATATCACCCTTTCAAAAATGTCACTCAGGCTTGCGGCTTCGAGGTGGTGAACAATCCACTGACCCCTATATATAATGAGGACGGGTCGCTAAAGACTTATGAGATGGACCTCGACGGGTTGGAGAAACTGATTGATGAAAGAACCAAGATGCTGATTCTTTGTAATCCGCACAATCCTTGTGGCGTTTGTCATTCAAGAGAGAGTCTGCGTAGACTAGCACATATATGTAAGGAGAGGGGAGTGGTTGTGGTCTCTGATGAAATTCACGCCGAGATGGTGCTCGGTGGAGGGCTTCATGTTCCTTTCGCTTCGGTAAGCGAAGAGGCCGCGGAGTGTGCCGTGACTTTTATGGCACCTTCCAAGACTTTCAACATCGCAGGTGTGGTAAGCTCTTACTGCATAATTGAGTCAGATACTCTTCGCGAAAAGTTCTTTAAATATCTCAGTGCTTGTGAACTTGACGACCCGAGTCTTTTCTCTATAGTGGCTACTAAAGCAGCTTATTCTTCTTCAGAGGCTGACATTTGGAGGAGGGAGATGCTTTCTTATGTGGAGTCTAACATTGATTTCGTGTGCGACTGGTTCAAATCTAATCTGCCAGAGATTTGTCCTGTACGACCGCAAGCATCTTTTCTGATATGGCTTGACTGCCGAAAACTTGGCCTTAACCAGAAACAGTTGGTGGAACTCTTTGTGGATTATGCCCATCTTGCCCTCAATGACGGTACCATGTTCGGTGAGGAAGGGACCGGATATATGCGTCTAAACGTAGCGTGTCCTCGACAAATATTGTCATCTGCGCTGAAAAATCTTGCCGCGGCGGTGAAGATTTATAAAAATATGTCGAAATAAATTTTCAGGTTCAAAAATTATCACTACGCTTGCAATCCCGTTCGGGAACATACGATTGGTGCTGTAGCTCAGGTGGTAGAGCAATGGACTGATGGGGTATAATTGACAAAACTGGTTGGTAGAATTCTTATAATTTATTGATTCTACGCAATTTGTGGGCCTCGCGGAGTGCTCAAAAATCCTTCGCCACGGCTCTCTATACGAAGGGTGCAAACCCCGTCAGGAGCTCGCTGAGAAACTTCACGAGCAAGCATTAGTCTTACCACCTTTACAAAATTTACCACCTTATTTGGTGGT